>Ga0310810_10001570_pt1 | contig 24117 bp, 21 predicted proteins | sample NCmetagenome_FD_207641 | JGI IMG/M metagenome (GOLD analysis project Ga0310810, IMG submission 207641) | Soil microbial communities from experimental microcosm in Duke University, North Carolina, United States - NC | ecosystem: Engineered > Artificial ecosystem > Soil microcosm > Unclassified ... | reverse complement strand
TCGCCATCAATTCGTAAGTCGCGATGGGATTGCGGTGGAACGATTCCGCGCCACATAAACTGGCTAGGTCGGCCAGGTGCGCAAGGGCGGCCACGCCCACCTCCTCCGCGACCACGCGATCGCGTCGCAAGAACGGATCTTCACCGGCAGCTCCGCAAAACATGTAAAAGGCCATCAGTGCATCGACGGCGGTAAGTGGCAGGACTACCACGCCGCGCCGGGCCAGGTCCAGGAGTTCCGGCCATGTGCGGGGAACCGAAGCTCCCATCTGTGCTAGCAAGTCCGGGCGGTGACAACTTACCGGTGCAGCGGCATCTATAGCCAGAGCCCACAGATGACCGTCGCAGTCGTAACTTTCATGCGATTGCCCCACGGAAGCCAAAGCGAGTTCGTCGATAAAGTCCGCCGGCAAATGCTCGTCGAGGGGCAAGAGAAAATCCGCGGCCTCGCCCACCGAAGGATGATCAATCACCAGAAGGTCGAACTCTTCGGCAAGCTTGCCGATCGGATTATCGCCGAACGCCTGCAGCGACCGTTTCTCCCACGCGATTCTTACTTCCGGATGTAATTCCTCAAAACGCTGAGCGGTGGCTACCATGGGCACGAGGCCGCGCGTATGGTTCCATGTGATGCCGCGAAGCGTGGCGCTCATCGGCGGACCAGTTCGCGCTGGGAGGCGGTATCCGGACTCATGGTTTTCATGATTGCAGATATTTTGCGGACGAAAATTGTCCGTTCTTTCGGCACAGCCGTGTGATAGAACGTTCCCATGGTTCTGAACTTCACCGGTAAGTCCGCCGTCGTTACAGGGGGCGCCAATGGAATCGGACTGGCCGTCGCCCAGGCCCTGGCCAAAAGTGGCGCTCAAGTCTGGATTTTCGATCTCGAACGCGAAGACCCACGCGCAGTTGCGGCTCGATTCGGAGCCCGCGCCTGCGTTGCCGATGTGACGGATCGCGCATCGCTCGACGCCGCTTTCACGCAGACGGGCCCGCCGGATATCCTGGTTGCGAATGCGGGGATCGTGCGGGAGGCCGATCTCACGGACACGTCCCGCGAGATATGGGAGCGCACGATCGCCGTAAATCTCACAGGCATCTTCCAAACGGTGCAGGCCGCGGCTGGAATGATGAAGGCGCGCCGGCGCGGCGCGATCGTCCTGACCGCATCCACGAATTCCTATGACGGCGAAGCTTCGCTCGTCGCCTACAATGCCAGCAAGGCCGGCATGCTCGGCGTATTGCATACCGCGGCCAACGAGCTGGGTCCATACCAGATCCGCGTGAACGCGGTTTGTCCTGGGGTGATCCGCACGCGGCTCGCCGAGCAACACTTCGCCGCCAATCCCGGCGTGCTCAAGGACTATTTCCGCCACGTCCCACTCGGACGCGCCGGCTTCCCCGATGAGGTGGCCCAAGCCACGGCGTTCCTGGCCTCGGACCTGGCTTCGTATATTACTGGTGTGGCGCTCATTGTGGACGGCGGCCAGATGGCGAGCAAGTTTGGCACGTGGAACGAGGAGATCGCAGAGTTTGCCGATGGGAGCTGGCGACTGCGGTAGGCCGTGATAGATTTTGCAAGCTAACGATCAATCTGCTGCGAGGAATCGATCCACAACCAGAGTAGACCGCCGATCAAAGCGCTTGCACTCGAGACTTCAATTGCGACGTCCCAGCCCAAATAGCTGACCATCCAAGGAAACGCGATCGTTCCCAAGGCCGTGCCGAGGCTCCCCGAGCCATTCATGAATCCTCCGAGGATGCCGGTGCCGCGCCGAGTGATGTCAATTACGGTTGCCCAGAAGGGTGGGGCGGCTACGAAATTCAAAGCGGCGGATAGGGAGAAAACAACAGCGGAAGCGGTGTTGTTTCGGAGGGCTGGCGCCAGGATCCCAAATACACCTGAGAGTATGATGGCCACGAACGGCACTGCGCGGCGTCCCCACGGACTTCCCCATCTTCGAAAAGAATAATCAGAGAGTGCGCCGCCGAGAGGCGCGCCGATCGTCATGCCAACGAAAGGGAGCGAGGAAAGCACTGCGGCGTAGATTTTCCCTGCCCCGCGCACCTGCTCAAAATAGATGTAGAGCCAGGTGAGGATGACAAAGCCGCTGATGCCGAAGAAAAACTCGCTGGCGCATAACATGTACGCGTTTCTCGATCGGGCCAGAAGTTTCCACCACGCGAGATCGGGTTTCTCGGCATGCGTTTCTTCTTTTTCCGCTGCGATCAGAATCAGTTCGGCTTCCGATACGCGCTTGTGCTGGACCGGCTCATCCGTTGCCAGCCGGCCCCAGACGAGCATAACGACTACGGTGAGGAAGGCGGACAAGAAAAAGGATTCCCGCCATCCGAAATGACTGATGATCAGTGCAATCCAAACCGGCGTGAACGCTCCTCCGAGTCCCGACGCCGCGTGGATGAGTCCGCTGGCCCGCGCTCGCTCGCCGCGCCGCATCCAGTTGGCGATCGCGCGATTGAAGGTCGGGTAGGCGCACGCCTCGCAAAGGCCCAGGAGAAACCGGAGGAATACGAGCAGTACCGCGGCATTCACAGCGTGGCCGGCGATCTGTTTTTGTATCAAGCCCTGCAAGACCGTGATCACGGCCCAACTCAAACCGGCAACCGTCAGGACGCTGCGCGCACCAAAACGGTCAGCCAGCCACCCGCCCGGCACCAGTCCGACAGCATAACCGAACAAGAAAGCGCTGAGAACCCTGCCCAGCGCCTGGTTGGACAAACCGAACTCGGCAGCCAGGTGCGGCGCCGCGACCGTGATATTACCCCGGTCCACGTAGAGTACGAAAGCGACCGCGCAGAGCATTCCGATAATCCCCCAGCGGAAATGACTCGCCTGGGGACGGGAAAACGGCGGAGCGTTGGTGGGATTCATTAGAAGAGCCAAGTATGAGGTTCCGCATGCACCGAAGGCAGCCTCGAGCTCTCGCGGCGCGCGGACGAGTTGGATCGACCGTGCCTCACGGTCGACTGAACTGCTTCAGCTTCTGGGGATCGGGATCGAGCCCAATGCCAGGCTGAGAGGGCGCAATGGCATAGCCATTCTCGAAACGAATCGGGGACTTAGGTAGCAGATTCCAACCCAGATCGGAAAACTCCAGGCGGTCGACCGAAGGTAGAGCGATAGCCGCGTGAACACTGAGCTCAAACGGAGAATTTCCGAAGATGAGGGGAACGCCAAAATCGGTCGCGATGTCCGCGCAGGCCAGCGCAAAGTCGATGTCGGGGAGCACGCGCAGCCGGCTCAAGGCTTTGCGCTCGACCAGGTCACGTACTTGCCGGGGATCGACCAGATAATCATGGCCCACAACGTCAATGTCGATCGTGGCATTCAGGCGGACCATGCCTTCGACATCGTCGCGATGCAACGGGTCTTCCACGTAGGACAGCCGGATTCCCTCTTTTTCGAAGAACCGAATCCGATCGATGGCCTCGTCGCACGTCCAAGCCTCGTTGGCGTCAATGGCTATTTCGACTTGCGCTCCCACTGCCTCGCGTATCGCGTGCAATCTGCGCAGGTCGCGTTTAGGATCTGGAGCGCCGACCTTGACTTTGATGGCCGTGAATCCCATGTCGATAAAGCGGCGATACTGAGCCACCGCATCTTCGTCCGAAAGAGGAAAATCCAGTCCGCTTCCGTAGGCGCGGACGCGATTGTTCTGTGAAAGCGCTCCTAGAAATTGATACAGGGGCAACTCCACACTTTGCGCCATCAAGTCCCAGAGGGCCATGCGAATGGCTTGATCGACGATGGTATACGCGGAAAACAGCGCGGGCCTATGCAAGATAAGGGCGAAAGGGCTGCGACCGGTCAAGACTGGCCAAACCGTCCGTTCGAAGTCGGCGCGCATTTCCGCCAGCGACGGCATGGGAACGATATACGGTGCGGGTCGCGTAAAGATTCCCTTGGAGATCGTCTGACCGAAACCCCAGCCGCAATGACCCTGGTCGCTCTCGAGACAGAGGGCCACGATATCCAGCGTCTCGCACCAGCACGAGCAGTCCCCAAAACGCCGCCCGGAAGGCAATTCGAGCCGATGCAGTTCAAAAGCTCTCACATTGACTGCCATGTTCCTATGGAAAAGAAGCGCGACCCGCCCGCGCCTCGCGCCAAGTCCTATCTCTAAGCATGGGAAAAATTTCTTCCGTGAGATCTCTGTTCCACTAATCGATCTCAGAGGGAAGGCCGCGCAGGAACTAAACGAACTCCACCACAACAGGAAACCTTTTTGGGCAAAACAGAGCTCAAAAAAGAGGGCGGTAGGCTTCACGATTTGAAGACCGGAAGGACACCGCTACCCTGCCCGCGTGCCGCCTCAATGTTATCCGCTGCTTGAATCCCCACCCCTATTGCCGGTGGCGCGCTAGAAGTTCAACTTTAACGCCAACTGGATCACGCGCGGTGTATTTGCCTGATAGGAGATGATCCCGAACGTCTCTGGGTCATTCAGATAGGTCGAAGGATAGCCGAATACCACGCGGTTGAGGACGTTGAAGTACTCCGCGCGGAATTCCAGATTCCGCGACTCGCTCCACAGGAAAAACCTCTTGAACAAGGAGAAGTCTTCACCATAGTTCGCCGGAATGCGGACGTTCGGGAGGCGCGGGGGCGCGGTACCGAAGGTGAACGGCGCCGGCTGGCTGAAGGCGTCGATGTTCAAGTACCGGTCTTTTGCCGGGTCGAAGCTGCTCATGGGTACGGAGCTCCGCACGTTGGAGGAGATCCAGTTGGGTCGATTGCCGCCACCAAACAGAGGGATATCCCCGCCACCGCCCACGCCAAGCGGAAGGCCGGATTCGTAGGTCTGAATGGCATTGATCTGCCAGCCACCCACAATCTGGTTGAGCACCGGGTTCACATTTCCCAGAAATCGCTTGTGCCGCCCGAGTGGCAGCTCGTACGTCCACGACATAATGAAAATGTGAGTGCGATCGATCCCCACAATGCTCTTCTCGTTATTGCGATTGTAGGTGTCCATGGCTGTCAGGCCCGCCGCACCAAACCAACTGCCAAACGTATTGGACGGCGAGGCGCCGATATTCTTGGACAGCGTGTAGGCCCCCAGGAAGGAAAGACCGCTTGAGTACCGTTTCTGCAACCGAAGCTGGAAGGATTGATACGTGTTGAAACCAGTTGGCTGATAGAAATCATTGACGGTGGTGTACTGCGGGAACGGCCTCAGGGCCTGAGCGACTGAGCCGGTAAAGCCAGGAAAAGGCGCCTTGATGCCTGCCGCCGCCGCTTCCGGAGAAGTGATGTCCGAATACAGCAAATTCCCCAGGCTCAAGTACTTCGGGTTCACCTGATTGATGTTCTCGAGCCCGGACCAGATTCCAGTGGTGTGCGACCCGACATAGCCTGCATTCAGCAGGATATTGAACGGCAGTTCCCGCTGGATATCGAATGTCCAGCTTTGCATGAATGCCGGCTTGTTGGAACTCGAATTGACCCAGGTGACCGTGCCGCCGTTGTTCAACGCGGGGTCGAAGTTCGGCACGGCAACGTTCGACGCCGGGAATCCCGAATCCAGATTGAAAGCGGGCGTGATTCCGGAGTTGGTGGAAGACACCACCGGGACGGCGCCGAACCCGGGAGCGAAAACCAGCGCATTCGGGTTGTTCAAATCGCCGTAGTTCAGGTACACGCGGAAGAGGCCATACCCCACACGAAACACGGTCTTTGAGTTAACCTGGTAGGCCAGACTCAAACGAGGCGAGAGCGACTTGTGGTATGTGCCAAAAATATTGAAACGGCCCGATCGCCCCGTACCCTTGCCGAGAAATTCCAGTGCGCCCGGCAACCCGCCCGCGCCCGGATTGGACAGCGACGGGTTAAACAGGCCCATGACGCCGTTATCTTCGACAGCATAGTTCGGCAGTTCATAGCGCAGCCCCAAGCTCAAGGTCAGCTTCTTCGCCATCTTGATCGAATCTTGAGCGTATAAGGAAAACATACTGTCGTGGAAGTGTTGTTCCGGCGCCGGAATCGCGCGGATGCCGCCGACGACCTGGCCCAACATGAGACTGGCGAAGGTATTTCCCCAATTTCCGAAGTTCTCGTCGTTGGGCTGCGAGGTAGACAAGTTGCTGAAATTGAAACTGCCGGCGGACAAAGTGGCATCCAGACAGTCGATAGTCCGGCGGCGGTATCCAAATCCGAATTGAATCTGGTGGCGCCCTTTTGACCAGCTCAGGTCGTCGTTCCACACCCAATTCTTGAAGAGCTGCGGATCATACCCGTTTGCGTCCGCGTTGCCCAAGTCGGCATAGGGGTAAAGGTGCAAGTTGGTAAAGCCGTGAGAGTCGGCGGGAATGCCCGGAATCTGCAAGGTCTGATTGCCGAGCCGGGGATCCAGCAAAAAAGTCGCCCAGGTGGGTATCACGCGCGTGAAACCAAAGCTAGCGTGATTCAGTAATGTCGGGCTGATGGTCCACACGTGGTTGACGCGCAATCCTACCGCTTGTGTCGGCGTGTGGCGGAATCCCGGGTTCAACTCGCCGGCGACAGACCCGTTAATCACCGCATCGGCGTTCACTTTCCAGAGGCTGCCGGACAGATGTTGATTGCGGGTGACTTCGTGGTCGAGCTTGACGCTCCAGTCGTCGTCCTTGCCCGGCTGGCTGGACCGGTCGTTGTAGTTGAAGAATGGACCGGCGATATCAGGGGCGGGGATCAGGGCGATCACGCGCTTTGCGACCGCGCTGATCTTATCGGCGGGTATGCGATTCCCCGGAAATGGATCGCGCACAAAGCTTCCGTGGCCATCGGGACGAGTGGTCCCCGGATCGAAAATTGGAGAAGGATAGTCGGAGAAATCACCCTCCCGTTGCTGCATGGTGGGCAGGGTTACCATGCCTGGATGGGGCAGTCCCCCGCGCAGCCGAAAGCTCGACCAGGCGAAGAAAAAATGCGTTTTATCCTTGCCATTGTAAAAATGGGGCAGGATTACCGGTCCGCCAACCGTGCCGCCAAATTCGTTCTGGCGCAGGATATTTTTCTCGCTGCCGAAGAAGCCGCGCGCATCCAGCTTGTCGTTTCGGAGGAACTCATACAGGTCTCCGTGAAAGGCGTTGCTACCCGACTTCATGGTGAAGTTCATGACGCCGTAACCCGCGCCATACTCCGCCGGGTAGAGCGCATTCTGAACTTTAAACTCGGTGACCGCTTCGTAAGGAGGGGCCTGTTCGGCGATGAATCCCGGAGCGCCGATGTTCTGCATGTCGCCGCCATCAATCAGGATTTCCGCGCTCATGCCAGGTGAGCCGTTGATCGACGTACCCCATTGGTCGCCGGTCACGCCCGGAGTGAGATAGATGAAGTTCTGGATTTGCCGCCGCCCGCTGGCGCCAGTCGTGGCCGCGCCCCCAAGGGAGATGGGCAGGTCGAGAATCGCTTTGTCCGGCATAACGGTGCCGATTTCGGCCGAGTTCGTTTCCAGTTGCGCAGCCCCGCCGCTGACGGCAATAGATTGGTTGACTTCACCGACGGTGAGAACGAAATCGAGTGTTGAAACGGTGGCGGTGCTGACAATCACCGGCTCCTGGACAATGGTCTTGAATCCGGTCTTGGCGATGGTTACACGGTACCGGCCGGGACCGAGGCCCGGAGCCAGGTAGGCACCGTCGTTGGTGGCCTCGATCGAGCGTTCTTCACCAGAGTCCAGGTTTGTGACTTTTACTGAGGCTTCAGGAGCGGCTGCGCCGCTCGGGTCGGTGACATGTCCGGTAAGCCCTCCCAAGTTTCCCTGGCCCCAGCTCCATGTCGGAGAGGCGCAGACCAGAATCACCAAGAGCAAAACCCGCCGACCGAATTGGCCCGCCGAATAAAGATCTTCCATACGTCCTTCCCACTATGGATTGTCCAGTTCACGGATTATCCATGATTCGCGCGTTTAGGTCTGTTCCATATTGCTCACAACTTGTGAATTCTGCATTGTTGCAAATATCTTGCGACGATACCGCCTCAAACGGGTTCTTCCTCGGTTGCACCTCTGACGCGTAACGTCTTGATGTTTCGCTTGTACTATAGCTAAGGAAACATATCTATAAAGATCGTGCAGGGCAAAGGGCACCAGGCACGGCTCAGGGGTTTCCATCAGATAAGCCCGGATCGAGGCGTCGACGAGGTGAGGGAACTGCAACTTGGCAAACCCACAAGCGGATACGATATGGATTCTAGTTTAAAGCAATCGACCGCCCGCTTTCACCAAAGCAACGTCTATACGTGCGAGGTGTCATGCGGGCATACTTGCGAAAGACCATTCCAAAATAGCTTTGGTCACAGAAGCCCGTCTCCAGACTTACGTCCGCAATGCTCTTTCTGGTAGACGCCAATAATTCCTGGGCTTTGCCAATCCGAAAATGGTGCAGGTAACTTACGAAAGATTGTCCCATGACTCGCTTGAAAAGACGCATGAATTGCCATCGGCTCAATCCAGCTATGTCGGCCGCCTCCTCGACCGTGAGGGGACTGGGGTAACGATTTTCCACCAGCGTGAATACCGGGTCAAGGCGCAGTACGGATGGTTGCTCAGCGAGGGAGGTTTGTAGAGGGGCCGGTGCATTCAAGAAATGATCGGCGAGAAGAACAAGGATCATCTTCAGATATGTTTTGATCACGAGCCGTGAACATTCGGAGGCTCGTTGCAATTCTACGGAGATGCGCTGGATCAAGTCAAAAATCTGAAACGAAGTTTTCGTTGTTCCTGCAAGAACCCTAGGGAACGCACATCCACCGAGACCAAAAGGCATCAAATATCTGAGTCCCTCGGCGCGGGAGGCGTCATCCAGAATCAGTTCTGGCAGAAACAAAAGGACCGCAGCCCTTTTTAGGCTCGCGCCTGCGCTTTTGCGACACCGATGCGAGACGCTGTCTCCAACTACGACGATATCCCCTTTCTTTAGCAGACATTGCCGCTCCAGGGATTCGTAAACTACGTCACCCGATTCGATATAGATCACTTCCAGATGATTTGGGCGGACAAGGGGAATGTCGTGCTCCCTGTTCAGCAGGAAGTAACGCACATCTAATGGGAATGAAGGATTAAAGGGCCATACGTGGAGCCCCTGATCCGTGATTTGGGGTTCGATGACCCGTAGCGCCGATTCCCAATGGAGTTCGCCCCGCATGGGTGCATGCACATCGTTAAGCAACCGACCCGTCCGGATCATGAGTTCATATCATGGCGCTTGTCAACTGTCAACCATTTTTTGTAATTCTCGTCGATTGCAGTAGTTGACAGGTGCAGATGGGGTTGCTGGTCAAAGCATCGCCAAAGGAGAACCGCTAAAGGCCGCTCTCATTGAAAATTCGAAAGCGTTTGGACCTCGTTGAGGCGATCTGGCGCCAATGCCTGCGGCCCCGGGATTTTGGTCCGTCGCCACGCTCGTGTCAGGAACGAGTTCGACATATCCGCCGACGCGCACGAATTTCTTGCGATCTTCTTCAATGATTCCAGGAGGCGGCTCGGTCAGCAAATTGAGAATGGCCCCGCGATGGCATACTTTCCAAACAAAATCAAACGCCGAAGTTGATAGATGTGTGGGCTGTCTCCTGGTAGACTGAGCGATGCGTCAGGCCGGTACGTGCATTTCCATCGGGCCGCTCTTCGTGCACTTCCGTTGCCGTTCCAACGTATTGAAGCTGGTCAAGGAGCTTTCATGGCAGACACAGTATTAGTTACCGGCGGTTCCGGATTCATCGGCAGTCATCTATCCCGGATGCTGCTCGATAGAGGCGACAAGGTCATCAATTTTGACCTGTCCCGCCGCGCCGGCCCGCTCGCCTGGATGATGAGGGAAGTCGAGCAAGACATCGTCTACGAAAAGGGCGATGTGTCAAACCTGACCCAGCTCATTGCATTGTTTCGGAAGCATCGGCCGAACAAGATCGCACATCTGGCGGCTTCAGTCGACATGCAGAGCCTGGAAAGCTATCCCAAACAAGTTTATGACCAGATGGTCGGCGGCACAGTGAATGTGCTGGAGGCCATGCGCCTGATGGAAGGCGTCGAGCGGCTGGTGAGTTTCAGCTCCGTTGGCGTGTTGCCCACCAAGCAGTACGAGCCGATGGACTGCAATCACCCGACATTAATGGCGACCGAAGGACCAATGTCTGGCATCTACGGAGCTGGCAAAGCAGCCGGTGAGGCTTTTTGCTGGGCATATGCCGATCTGTTCAATCTGGATGTCGTGCAACTCCGCCCGTCCGCGGCCTACGGGTTTTTTACATCAAACTTCCTCTTTATGAATGACATGTTGGAAGGAGCGCTGAAAGGCGAAACGGTTCGGCTGCCACACGGACGCCATCTGCCTCGCGATTACACTCACGTGAGCGACATCGCCGGTATCGCGGTTGCCGCGTTGAATGTCCCAGCATCCCGGCTAAAGCATCGTGTCTTTTATGCCGCCAGCGGTATGAACCCCCTTGTCACCGGCGGGCAGATCACGGACATCGTTCGCGAGATGGTGCCTGGAGCTGACGTCGAGATCGGAGAAACGCTGACGCCTCTCATGGAGCGCTGCTATGTAGGGTTCCGCGGCGTGCTCGATGTCCGTCCGGTTGAGGAGCAGCTTGGGTATCGGATTCAATACCGCGACATCCGGGCGGGCATGAGAGAGTACGCCGACCGCTACTGCGAGTATCTCGAGTCTCAGGGTAAGACGCCCGCTAAACGCGCCGCTTAGCTCACAAAACGATTGAGCACATTCGCCGTGATTCTCTGGACCCTTCGATCCGGGCCAGCCAACTTCACGTCGGGCCGAATGTAGCCGGGCGGTGCACTCAGGCCGTCGGCCCACCATATGGTGGCGGCGTTGAACACGAAGTTGTCCTTCGGGCCGGGATAGATCGTGGCCGTGTACGCCCCGTCGCCCCGGCCATTCCTCACGATGCCTTTCGCGAGTACGTCCAAACCGGGAATATCGGCGGGCTTCCCCATCCACTCGAAGCCCACGAGGCCGGGAATGCCGTCTCCGTTGCGCATGCCGGCGCCTGCAAAGACCCAGTGTTTTTCATTCGCGCATATCCAGTCACTGGCGGGACCGTTATAGGGGTAAACGTTTCGCGCTCCAATCAGCGTTGCCTCGGTGGGTGCGAAGCGCTGAAACTTTCCAACCTCGGGGAAGTCCTTCAGGTCGCGCTCGTCGAGGGGTCCGAACTGCCCGGTACGCGTGATAGTGCGGTGTAGGGCTCCGGACGAGTTCGGCAGAAACGGGATCAGCCCACTACAAGTGTTGCCGCTGAAAAAACCGGCATTCACGCCATGATCGACCGCTCTTTTAACGTTGTCGAACATCTGCGTCGACCAGTATTCGTCGTGCCCCACCGAGAGCCAGGCTTTTGCGCGGAGCAGACCTTGTGCATCGGCGTGCGTATCGACGTTGCTGATATAGGAGACGTCGTAACCACGCTGCTCCATCCAGAAGGCCAGCGGAAATTCCCACAAGAAAAACTCGCCCGATCCTTGCGAGAGCGGCGCATCCAGGACCTGGCGATACTTGCCGTACGGCCGGTCAAAGCTGACGCGCACACCCGGGCCCACAAACCATTCTGTCGCTTTTTTCACGCCGTCGTCGTACAGAGACCATATGTGGGGCCACCGGTTGTAGGCCAACCACGTGGCATCGCTCGATTGAAACAGGACGTCGCAAACTCGATCGTCCCGGACAATGAAAATCACATAACTCTGTAAGCCATTTTTTTCAGCTGTCAGCTTTCCCACATAAACGCCGCTGGTCCAGTCATCCGGCACAACGAGCGTGGTGGCCGGCTCCCACTGGCATTCGCGCAGTCGGTCATGGCCGATTTCAGGTTCTGGCTGAACCTTGCCATTGAATGGGCCGAGCCGTGCCATGTGGCGGCCGCCCTTTCCTCCGTAGTAACCCAAACGGTAGACATCGATGACAAACGGAGATGGAGGATCGGTATTGACCATAATGGCTAACGACTCACGCGCCCTGATACTGGTCCTCGAGCAATAGCCCTCGATCCACGGAGAGCGGTACTTCGTCGCTGGAGCCACGCGCGTATTGGCGAGCATCCAGTCCGCCGTCCCAGGCTTTTCGTTTTCAGCGCGGATCAGATCAGGCTGCTTCGGTTTCGCCGCCGACAGACCGAAAGCGCCGCTGAGGGCCGTTCCAGCCGCGGTCTTCAGCAAATTACGACGTGATAATGAAGGTTTCAATTCAGCCATTTGGTTTTCCAGCCGCGGCCGATTGCGCGATCGCTACGGTCGAGTGCGTCGGGAAGTCGCTGACGTGTCCCTATTTTGTCGAAAATTACCAGCCAGACTGGCCCTATAATAACATTGAAGTCGTGCGGGCCAAGCCAGGAAAGGGTGGAACCACCGTGAGTAACATCGAAACGCGGAACCGTGTCCGGTTTGTCGCCGGCAGTATTGTGGCGCTTAGGTTGCGTCGTGTCATGGTGCGATGCGCGCCACTCTTCCTTTCTTGCTTCGCCTTAAGCGCCACGGTGCATGTGCGGCAAAACGGATTTCACCCTGCCGAGAATGGAATACCTTCGGGATGGAAGGTATGGGCGGCACGGACAGAGACCGCGCCAAGAACGTTCGTAGATTCTGTGCACCATCGAAGCGGGCCCGCCTCGCTCGCGATTTCGGGCGACAGTAATTCATTGGCTTACGGAGGATGGCACTACACTATCAACGGTATCGAAGGCAAGAAGTGGTACCGATTTGCCGCCTATTATCGGACAGACGGCATTCCAAACGAACCGCTCCAGGTCATCGCCAGGCTCTGGTGGACGAGGGCGGATGGCAAACGGTCGGGTGCGCCGGACTATCCCTACGCCGTGAGCCGGGAAGGAGAGTGGACACGGCTAAGTCTCGATGCGCAGGCTCCTGACAAGACGGCGGACGTGACGATCCACTTGTACCTGGCCAACGCGCCGCAGGGGACTCTCTGGTGGGACGATGTTTCGTTCGATGAAATTCCCGCTCCAGGTCCTCGCCCAGTCATTATTGCCACCATACACCTGCGCCCCAGAGATACGGTGGACTCGGAAGAGAGCGTGCGGAAGTTTCTAGACGCAATTCGGACAGCGGTCCCTGCGAAAACGGATGTCATTGTGCTGCCGGAGGTCATTACGCTGGTGGGGACGAAAAAGAAAGCGATGGACGTCGCCGAGCCAGTGCCGGGTCCAACAACGGCTCGGCTGGTGGAGGTGGCGCGGCAGCGGAACACGTATATCGTCGCCAGTCTTTATGAAAAAGATGGACATGCAATCTACAACACGGCGGTACTCATCGGACGCAAAGGTGAAATTGTCGGGAAGTATCGCAAGGTGTATCTTCCCTACGACGAGCCCGACGATGGCGTGACGCCGGGCAGCGATTATCCGGTCTTTCAAACCGATTTCGGCAAGGTCGGGATGATGATTTGCTGGGATTCCGCGTATGCGGATCCCGCGCGTGCGCTGGCCCTCAAGGGCGCGGAAATCATCCTCATGCCGATCTGGGATGGCCTCCAGACCCTGGTCAAAGCGCGCGGAATGGAAAACGGTGTCTTCCTGGTCACTTCAAGCTATGGCGATCCTTCGCTCATCCAGGATCCGAAGGGCGAGATCCTGGCATCTGCGACCGAACAGGCTTCAGCGGCAGTTGCCACCATTGATCTGAACCGCCGGTACGATTGGGGCTATAACCTCGGCAACATGCGTTTGCGATTCCAAAAAGAGCTGCGTTTGGATGTGCCGGCGATTCGGCCGGAATTCGCCAGGTAAGGGACGGGGGGTCCATCACTGGCTCGGCACGATCGGTAGCGGGCGACCAGCAACGTCCCGATTGGATGCGGGAGCGCTAGCCTCTCTTAGGACTCTTCAAAGCTCACCACCTCGTGAATGGCGACGCGCGGCAACAGCGCCTCCACACCGCCTCCCGTAGCGCGACGCACGGGCAAATCTAATCCCGCGACCACGGCTCTAGCCACGGAAACGTTGAGAGTCAGATTAAGCCGAATGGTCACGTTCGTAAGTGGGATGGGATCTTCGTAGAAAACGGGGTGTTTCGGCGTACCTCGCACCGGTGAATAGTTCACGATGTGTACCAGGTAGCGCGCCTTTCGCCCCGTATCCGGTCGCGCCGCCTGGTGAGTAAGCGAAAGTTCCGTACTCAGGGGCGCATTGCTCTGGATGAGAGGAGCGGGAAGCACATCCTTGAGTACCTTCTGAAACGCCTGCCGGTAGATCCAATAGCCTTGGTTGTAGTAACTCTGTCCCAGCGGGAAAGCAAACAGGGCCACGCGCCCGCTACGCGCCAGGGCGGCGTAAGACGTGGTGTGGTCGAACGGTGATTGCGCGTGGCTGGTATAGTGCTGTGGGCTGCGTTGGAAAAGTGGTTCGCCGAGCAGAGCCAGGGCCGTTGCCGGTGGTTCCACTCGCCATTGTGAGGCGCCCTCGTACAACGCATATTCGTACGACGGGATTTCCCCAGTCAGTCCGCCTTGCGGCACGAAGTAGGCAGGCTTGAAAGCGGACATCCCCGCATAATGCAGCCCAAAACGCTCCAGCCACGCGCTGTCCGTTCCGGCAACCAAGCCCCCCTTGTGTGTAACAACCAGCGCACCGCCGCCGGCGACAAACGCACTTAAGCGCGAAGCCGTCTGCGCATCCAGGGCCAGTTCATCCGGCAAAACCAGCAGCGCGTACCGTTCCCATTCAGCCGTCTGGTCAACAATGTCGAACTGCACACGAGACTCGCTCAGCAGCTTGACCCAACCAAAATTCGTTTCCGTACATGGGGTCTCGAGTGGCCGCCCAGTCGCCAGTATCGCTGCTTCCGTGACCGGTACCGCCTGATCCAGGTAGGGCTCCAGTTGCTCGATGTACTGGTAGGCCTTTCCAATGACATGGTACACGGCCGGATCCAACCGAGCGTTCGGATGCATCTGGTCGCCGAGATCGCATCGTACACCGTTCGCCACAATCGTGGCGCATTCTGTCTGTAGTTGTGCCGGCAGCTTCAGACCGCCAAAGTCGCCCCAGAAACCCTTGAAGCGGGTGGTCAAGCCATAGGTCGGCATCCCGAAGCCGCGCGAGTAGCGAACCACTGTGGGGAAATAGTAGTAGCCATACCAGACGTTGTCGGTGAAGAGCGCTTCAAGGTCGCTGAAATCCATAAAGGCGGTACGCTCGCCAAGCCCGTACGAACCCTCGTTTTGCGGGTCGATCTTACACCCCGGGCGCGTTTCGTTTACCACCTGGTGGATGCGGTCAAGGAATTCGGAATGAAGGGCAATCTTGTGGTCGTACTGCACCCGCGGATCCTGCGGATCGAGACCCTTGGCGCGCAACTGCCGCAGGCACTCGTGGCAAAAGCACTCCATCGAAGGGCCGCTCCCGTCGATCCACACGCCGTCGAGTTCATAACGGGACACAAGCTCCTTGATATGAGTCAGCTCCCCGTTCACGAAATCGGCGTTGGCCAAGCACAGCGATGAGGTGACACACCCCTTATTTTCGACGGAGCAGCCGAAGGTCTGGTCGAACTTCGTAAGGCCGGTTGTCCGGTCGCGCCGGAAAACCAACCATTCCGGGCGCCTTTCGGCCAGTTCGGGATTCCAGGTCGTCATGTAGTACGCCAGCACCATGATCTTCCGCTTGCGCAGCGCCGCCACCTGTGCACCGAGGAGGTCGAAGGACAGCCCAGGATGGACCGGTCCGCATTTGCTTGGGTAGTAGGAGTACCCGAACATATCCTTGGCGAACACGCTGGCGCCATTAATGTGCGCCTGGACTAGCCGGTCCGCGAACTCATCCGCATTGAACCGTTCGCCGATTCGCGCAACGTGTTGAGAATTGTGGAACTCGATGTGAATCTTCCTCCAAGGCAGCGCAACCTTGGCTGCCAGGCGCGGGTCGATCCAAAATCTTGTCGCGACCTCCCCAGGGCCAAGATCTGCGAGCGAGGCTGAGGCAGTCACCGCGGCTTCACCGATCGAAGATTCGGCGCCACGCACTTTTTTCTTCTTGGCCGTGTCCGCGCCGAGCGCCGTGGTCACACCTCCGCCGGCTACACTGGTAGCCAGCTGCCCTAAAAACCGTCGACGATTTGATCCCGCCATTTCCATCTCTTCCTCGCTTGCCCGCCAAACTATCTACAAGTGTGCAATCTCTGGTAATAACTTACTACGGAATACGCGACTACGATTGACCAAGAAATGCGGTTTAGTGATTGGGAGTCGCAATGAAGGAAACTATACGTAGCGGAAGTTGAGGGGAATATTCGCCGGATACTTCACGCCCACTCGAAGCATGTTACCTTGACACGAGGCGATCGTTTTCAGTGAAATCGTTGGCTCGTCGGAAGCGTTTTTTCGGCAGGATAGAAAACATGCAAGTCCCTCTTGTACTCAAAGAGAAGTGGTTCTGGTACTCGGTGCTTTCCGTTTTGTGCATGGGGGGATGGACGCTGTTGGGGAAACTGGGCACCACCGAAATCTCCGCTCCTACAATGCAATTTCTCTATCCTTTCGGATGGGTGCCGGTGGCCCTGGCGTGCCTCTGGGTCAGGCGATTCAAGCTGGAAAGAAGCCTTCGGGGGAATCTTTACAGCGTCTCGATCGGTGTGCTGGGCGGCATCGGAGGCTTGGCGTTTTTTGCCGCCTGCCGCACGGGTGGAAATACTTCGGCTATAACGGCCGCCACCGCCATGTACCCACTGATTACCGTGGTCCTGGCGGTCATGATCCTGCGCGAGAAACTGACTTGGGTACACGTGGTGGGGCTGCTGTTTGCCGCGGTAGCTTTCGTGCTCTTCTCCTTATGAATATTCCGATCTGGTTCGGCCCGGCAGTCGTTGTTCTGATAACGTGGGGGATCGCAGGGCTTCTCCAAAAGCTGTCGACCAATCATATTTCGGCGGAGATGGCGCTTTTGGGACTGGTCGTAGGATTCTTTCTTCTCGACCCGTGGCTCTATCCAAAGGAATCTCTTTTGATGTACTCAAGCCGCAGCCTGGTCTTTGCCCTGGTCAGCTCGCTGCTGAACGCTTTGGGCGCATGGGCGTTGCTGGCGGCGATGAAGAATGGAGGCAAAGCTTCGATCGTGGTGCCTTTTACAGCCCTCTATCCGTTAGTCACGGTATCCCTAGCTCCTTTGGTACTCAACGAGTCCATTACGGCACTCCAGGGCGGAGGGGTTGTCTGCGCTTTGATCGCTGTGGTGCTTCTGTCGACGTAAGTGCCGGATGCTGCTAATGTTTCTCATGTTGCGCAGGTGGTGTAAGCACGGGACAAAGGTATAGACAAATGGTCTTTGCGAGGAATCTGGATACTCCGGAAGGTCCAGTAGCATTAACTGACGGAAGCTGGCTGGTGGTGGAGGGCGGGCAGGAGACCGGTTGTGTGACCCAAATCAGCCCGGATGGTTTGAATAAGAGAATGGTTGCCCGCACCGGCGGACCCAACGGTTTGGCAGTTGATCGAGCGGGGTTCATTTGGGTTGCTGATTGCAAAATTCCATCGCTGCTCCGCGTGACGCTGGACGGCAGGATGGAGACCATAGCAACCGCCTGCGGGAGCGAAGCTTTCCTGTTTCCCAACGATCTCTGTTTTGGTCCTGACGGTGCGCTATATCTGACCGACTCCGGTTTTTTAATGGACGACTTCGCACCCGGTGGAGAGATTCGCGCGGATTACATGAATGTAGAGATGGATGGCCGCCTCTACCGGATAGACCGGAGCGATTTGAGCATCAGAAAACTGGACTCCGGCCTGCAGTGCGCCAATGGTATCGCTTTCGATTCAGCCAACAACCTCTACGTGAACGACACGCGAAGCGGGGCGATCTATCGATATCGGTGGAGAGGTGACGGCCAAATCGGCGCGCGTGAGTACTTTGCAAATGTGCTGGATCCCGCAGCACCCCCTTGGTGGAAAGGGCCTGATGGGATGGCGTTCGATGCCGAGGGCAGGCTTTATGTCGCCGTTTTTGGTCAACAGGAAGTGGTCGTACTGGGGCGCGATGGGTCTACAGTAGAGCGCATCAAGACCCAGGGAAGAATGCCGACCAACATCGCTTTTGGGCTGCCGGGCCAAAAAAAGATCTACGTCACGGAATGCGAATTTGGCCAGTTGGAAGTTTTTGATGTTGACGCCGATGGGCTGGAGTTGTGGACATAGGGTTTTGAAATCGCTAACGTCGAGTTGAAAAGCAATTGCGACGCCAAGCGCGGATCTTTGATGCGCCGAAAGCGCACTAATTCGTTTAGCGTCGACCCGGGTTTGCCTTTAGCTCACTTTCTGCAAGGCGTCGAATCGTGGGGTCGTTAGACTCGACCGCTTGACGGAGCATTTCGATGGCTCTGGATTCATTTCCGCTGGCTCGGTAAAGCATCCCCAGCCGATAATAATGTGCAGCCTCCGGGACGGGCGCCAGTTTGACCGCCGTCTCGAATTCACGAATGGCTCCGGCTGTATTACCACGCTTATAGGCCACAAGACCCAGCGTCGCGTGCGCAGTCGAGTTCTGTCGGCCCTGAATTTCCTCCCACTCCTTAGGGGAAATCCTTTTCGGAATCCGGATGGTTGTGGACAGCTCCAGTTCCCTTCGAGCGTACCGTTCGGCGCGAGCCAGTTGTTGCTGGTCGCTTGTGCTGCTGGCTAAGATGTATCCGATGTTGGTGAGGACGAATAAGTTGTCCGGTGCTGCTTTCAGGGCTTTTTCGCCGGCAAGAATGGCATTGGCCGAGTCACCGAGCGACCGGTATGCCTCTAACTCCAATTCCAACACCTGGGCGACCAGCTTTGAGCCTGGCCAATGTCTTTCGAAGCTTCCGGCGGCCGATATGACTTCTTTTGGAGCGGTCTTCGACAAAATCAGCAGATACTCATCGAATTCCTCGCGCGAATTAGCCTGCCCAGCGGCAGTTGTTTGTGCCAGGCCGTTTGCACCTAAGACCACCAGCAGCACGCATATCAACAGAAACGGATTGATCAGTGTGGCGGTTACTTTAGGAGAGGGAACGCTTGTGTATCGGCGCTTGAAAGGCGCCATGTTGCTTTGCGTGTTGTTATTTCTGTTCGGACCTATTCTGACCTCCAGGCCGTTTGAAGAAGATCTGAACGGCTTACTGCCGCCCGTCAGCGCGGATCGCAGCCCCACAGTAGCCCACATTCGGCGCGCTTGGCAGTCGAGGGACCTTTCCTTCATGGGGAAAAAGGTTGACGAACTGGTCGACCAGGAGCCCGCAAATTTTGAAGGGTATTTCTGGCGAGGCTTCCTGGATCTCCAGCGCCGCGACAATTATAACGCCGTTCGTCTCCTCCGGCGGGCTGAAGCACTGGACGCAAACTGTTATGTGCTCAAGCTGCTGGCGCTTTCCTATTACTTCCTGGACCAATTCCAATTGTTCCGAGGGGCCCTGGAAGAGGCCAGTAGAAAAGAGCCATCTGATTTTGCCCCTTACTATTACCTGGGAAGATTCTATTCTTCAAGCGAATCCCCCGATTTTTCACGCGCGGCCGGTTATTTTCAGCAGGTGCTTAAGCGTAACGCGACTCATTACGCGTCGCACTACTACCTTGGCTACTGCCACGAGATCGAACGGAAATTTAGAGACGCCGAGCAAGAATACCGCCGCTCCATGGAACTGGCTGAAGTGGCGGGCAACAAATATGGGTTACCGTACCAAGGCATGACGCGTCTACGACTTCTAGAAAACCGGCCCGCGGAGGCCCGTCAGTTTGCTATACGAGCAGTAGAGCTTGCCGCAGGGGACGTGGAGAGCCGCATAGTCCTCGCCAGGGTGTATGATGCGCTTGGCCTAGCAGTTCAAGCAGCGCCAGAATGGGAGCGAGCGGCTCTCTTGGCTCCGACAAACCCTCTGCCACTTTATCATCTGTATCGAATTTACTCGGCGCTGGGAAATATGGACGAAGCGAACCGGGCGCTCAGGAAATATAACTCACTCATCGCCATCTACGGAAGTAATTGAGGCTTGACACGGTTCGCTGCCGGTTGGCGATTTGGTGTGGCATCGCAGAAACAGATGAACAAAATCGTGCATTTTTTCTAGGACAGAATCGGCTGTGGCTTTCCAGGCGAAGGGGCGATGCGAGCGATTGTGGTGCGCCACAAAGACGTCGATGTCCTCAACTATATTCTTAACGCTGACAAAACACCGGCGCGTGGTCGGGCGGGTTCAGATATAGACCCACGATGTCACGCACCCTTTCGCCGAAGAACGGATCGGTCGAGAGTTTAAAGCGGCGCGTTCGATGCGGTTGCATACAAAGGCCTGAAACAGGCGCTGCACGGTCGATTTGCAGAAGCCATTGGCGCAGGCTGCTTCCCGGATAGTCCAGTGCGTGCCCGGCGGCGGGCTTGCGCGACAGCGTGCGCCGCCAAGATTGGCTGAAACGTTTGGCCTTTGCAACGGGACGTCACAGCAGCCACAGATTTACTGAACCCCGGTTTGTTTCTCCGGCACATTCCGCCCCTGGAACTCCTGCCACCGGTCGCGCCGCCTCACCGTCCCGCCCGCGAATCGCGTTGGAGTACACGTCTGCCGTTACGCGGACCGAGGAGTGTCCCAGGCGTTCGGAAATAGCCGTGATCTCCATCCCCGCTGCCAGCAGGTGCGACCCATGACTGTGGCGCAGCGTGTGCAGGCTGAATCATTTTCCTATTGTTTTCCAATAGAGATTGTGACATGCTTCATATGTTTTACCAATAGGGCAACATGGACGACAAAGTAGATGTCTGGCAAGGGACCCTGGCCCTCATGGTGCTGAGAACCCTGCAAACGCTGGGCCCGCTCCACGGATACGGGATTGCGCGCCGCGTTGAGCAGACCAGCGGCGGTCTGTTGTCCGTCAATTACGGAACGCTGTATCCGGCTCTTCTGAAGCTGGCACAGGAGGGTTACATCACCTCCGAGTGGGGCGCATCCGAAAAGAACCGGAAGGCCAGGTATTACAAGCTCACGCGCGCAGGGCGGAAGCAACTGGCAAGGGAAGCGCGGGACTGGGAGCAAGCCACCGCGATCCTGGCGCGGTTCCTGGCGCCGAAGGAGCAGTCGTCATGAGACGGCTCCGCGCATGGTTCTTACGCTTGGCCGGCTTGTTGAACAAACAGCGCCGGGAACGCGAACTGGCCGACGAACTGGAAAGCCACCTCCAACTGCACATCGAAGACAACCTGCGCTCCGGGATGACTCCCGTCCAAGCCCGTCGCCAGGCGCTGATCAAGCTGGGCGGCATCGAACAGACTAAGGAGATCTACCGCGACCGCCGCGGCATCCCGCTGGTCGAAACACTGATTCAAGATGTCCGCTATGGTCTACGCGTGCTAGCGAAGAATCGCGGCCTGACCACGCTCGCACTGCTTACGCTGGCGCTCGGCATTGGTGGGACCACCGCAATTTTCAGTGTGGTTTTATGGCGCTTTGATCGACCCATTCCCCTACCGTGACAGCCACCGGCTGGCGGTCTTGGTTGCGAAGAGCACAGAAGGAAACGAAACCTATCCGGAGATGGTCTCGGCTCGCGAATGGCTGGATTACCAGCAACAGAACCACGTGTTCGACGAGGTGAAGGGAGACCGCGCTGATTTCATCTTGCTGACTGGCTCCGGCGCAGCACAGCATTGCTGGGCATACTGGGTAACCCCCAACACTTTTCGTTTCCTCGGTGTACGGCCTCTGTTAGGCAGGGTGTTCACGGACGACGATGGCAAGCCCGGCGCGCCGCCGGTCGTCATTCTGAGTTACAAAACCTGGCAGGGTAAGTTCGGAAGAGACCCCGGAATCATCGGAAAGACACTCATTTTGAATCATCAGGCCACAACTGTCGTCGGCGTGATGCCCTCGCGCTTCGGAAGGCCTAATTGGGAAGGATTTTATTACGCAGGATTCCCGACCTTGTGGCTTCCCAGGACTGTTTCCAGGGGTCACGCGGCTGACCCATACTACACGGGACCTTACTACAATCTCGCAGGGCGCCTGAAGCCGGGCGCATCCATCGAGCAGGCTGCCGCAGAAATAACGCTCCTCTCGAAGCGTTTCGCACCACTTTACCCAAGGGACCATCCCAAGGGCGTAACCTACACCGTCGAGTCCTTCACCAACGGATTCACGCACGGCATGCGCGAGAGACTGTACATCCTGCTGGGAGCGGTAGGCCTGCTGTTCTTGATTGCTTGCGTCAACGTAGCCAACCTGCTGCTGGCGCGGGCGACGGGGCGCCAACAGGAATTTGCCATCCGTGCGTCGCTGGGCGCAGTGGGGAAAATCGGCAGGTGTGGCGATGGTCTGTGGGCGATCGTTTTTTTGAAACGCTGGGGATTCGGTTGCTTCGGGGGAGAACGATTTCAGAGGAGGATTCCCTGCATGCTCGAAAAGTTGCTGTGATCAATCACGCCTTCGTCAGTAAGTATTTCGCGGGTGAGAATCCCTTGGGCAGGCAGGTTTTAAGCCAGGTCTGAAGCCCCAACACCGAAGACAAGGTTCAGAAGGACTGGTTCGAGATTATCGGAGTGGTTGCGGATACAAGACACAGCGACGGCAGGGAGCTAACGATCGGGCCGTCGATCTTTCTTCCGTATATGGTTGGAGGAACCCGGGTGAATATGATTCTGGCGCGGACTGCGGCAGATCCCATCCGTTTGCTGAACTCGATCCGGCGAGAGTTCGCGGCCATTGATGGCGAAGTGCCAGTCGAGGCTGAGAAAACGTTACGAGATGATCTAGCGAATTTGTACATCGAGCCGCGCGTCGTGCTGACGATGCTCGTGACCTTTGCCTCGCTGGGACTTGTGCTGGTGAGCATTGGCGTCTAAGGCGTGCTCTCCTACCACGCGTCGCAACGAACCCACGAAATCGGTATCCGCATGACGCTCGGCGCGCAAGCGGCCGAGGTACGTTGGCTGGTCCTAAAGGCCGGATTGCGTTCGCTGCTGGTGGGCATCGCCGTCGGCGTGCCGGCGAGCATCGCACTGGCGAGGATTCTCCAAAACCGAATCTGGGGAATCAAATCTGCCGACCCACTGACGCTCGTCGCGGTTTCGCTGGTGCTCACCGCAGTCGGCCTCGCGGCCTGCTACATCCCAGCGCGGCGGGCGACGAAGGTGGACCCAATGATGGCGTTGCGGTTCGAATGACGTTTGGTCGCCGTCGACACCACAACGATGTTGAGAGACCTGAATTTTCCGTGCCGAGCCATGAGTCCTTTCGAGGAAGTTTGGCACCGCTAGTTGGCTGAAAACGTCTTGCAGTGGCAATGAAGCGCCACAGCAGCTCAAGTTTATTGAACCCCGGTTTGTTTCTCCGGCACATTCCGCCCCTGGAACTCTTCCCACCGCCGCGCCGCCTCATCATCCCGCCCGCGAATCGCGTGGGAGTACACGTCTGCCGTTACGCGGACCGAGGAGTGGCCCAGCCGTTCGGAAAGAGCCGTGATCTCCATCCCTGCCGCCAGGAGGTGGGACCCGTGACTATGGCGCAGGGTGTGCAGACTGACTCCCTTCGGCAGTTTCAGGCGCCGGTAAAGCGCCGGCACCGATGCGGAAACGAATCGGGCTTCAACAGCGTGCCATCCGGGTTCGCGAATATCAAATCCAGATCCGTCCGGTAGTCTCGACCGTACTGCTGGCGGAACTCCTGCTGCCGCCTGCAGTGTGTATCGAGGGCATGACGGGCCGACGCCGGAAGACTGACCACGCGAACGCTGTCCTCGGTCTTCGGATCTTTGAACTCCAGGACCTGTCTGGTTTGTGTGAGCGATCGCGTGATCACTACGCGGCCATCCTGGACGTCGGACCAGCGAAGCGCCATGACCTCGCCACGGCGCACTCCCGTCGCGGAGACACTTGGAGGAACGCCGGCAGGCACCACGGCCCGGAAGCGCTCGCGTAGATCAGCGTTTGGTGTGCCGGCGTGAGGGCCATGCCCCGCCGCTTCTTCGGGACCGGCGGTTCGCTGCGCGACACGGGATTGTTGGTGACCAGCCCCCACCTCACCGCACGAGCGAACGCGCTCGATGCCACCCCCGCGATGTTACGGACCGTCTTGGCCGAGAGTGGGCGCGGCGCCTTGGTGCGGCGATGGTGCCCACCGCTTTCTAACAACCGGTTCCACTCCCG
>Ga0310810_10001569_pt1 | contig 24121 bp, 20 predicted proteins | sample NCmetagenome_FD_207641 | JGI IMG/M metagenome (GOLD analysis project Ga0310810, IMG submission 207641) | Soil microbial communities from experimental microcosm in Duke University, North Carolina, United States - NC | ecosystem: Engineered > Artificial ecosystem > Soil microcosm > Unclassified ... | reverse complement strand
TTCTCGACGGACTCCCGCTGCAGCGGGTCGGCGATGGCGGAGGGATCGGGCACCGCCGACGTGATCGCAATGCCCATGCCGGGATTGGTCCCGTAAGTAATCATCGGCTCCAGGCGGTCGGCGTCGATGGTGATCTGGTTGTCGTAGACCGCGCCGTCATCGCTGGGCAGTTTGCGCCAGCGCTCCAGAGCGGCCTCCCACGCGCGAGCCTTGGGAGCATGTTGCCGTCCCGCGATGTACTGGAATGTCGTCTCGTCCGGCGCGATCAACCCGGCGCGGGCGCCGCCTTCGATCGACATATTGCACACCGTCATGCGCTGTTCCATCGACAGCGCGCGAATCGCCGGGCCGCTGTATTCCAGAACGTAGCCGGTGGCGCCACCCACGCCGATCCGCGAGATCAATCCTAGGATGATGTCCTTGGCGGTTACGCCGGAGTTCAGCGTGCCCTCCACGTGTACCTGAAATGCCTTCGACTTGCGCTGTAACAGGCACTGCGTGGCCAGCACATGCTCCACCTCGCTCGTGCCGATGCCGAACGCTAACGCACCGAACGCCCCGTGCGTGGCCGTGTGGCTGTCGCCGCAGACCACCGTCATGCCCGGCTGCGTCAGCCCTAGTTCCGGTCCGATGACGTGTACGATGCCCTGTTTATTGCTGTGAATGCCGTAGCAGGGAATGCCGAAATCGCGGCAGTTCTTCTCAAGCTGTGCCAGTTGGTTGGCGGCGATGGTGTCCACAATGGGCAGGGAGCGGTCGCTGGTGGGGATGCTGTGGTCGGCAGTGGCCACGGTCAGGTCCGGGCGCCGGACTTTGAGGCCGCGCTCGCGCAGACCCTGAAACGCCTGCGGAGAGGTCACCTCGTGCACCAGATGCAGATCGACGTACAGAAGGGTGGGCGCGCCCGCCTGTTCCTGCACCACGTGCGCATACCAGATTTTTTCGACGATGGTTCTTGGCTGACTCATGAAATTTAACCGATGAAACTTATCCAATTGCTGCGACCACGGCCTCGCCCACCTGCTCGGTGGTGGCGGGACGTCCCGCGGGCTTGAGGTCGGCCGTCACCGTGCCTGCGTTGAGCACGGCTTCCATGGCGGCGTTGACCGCGGCGGCTTCCTCTTTCAATCCGAAACTGTATTCCAGCATGGCGGCCACCGAGCCGATCGCGCCCAGCGGATTCGCCTTATTCTGGCCCGCAATATCGGGGGCCGACCCGTGCACGGGCTCATAGAGGCCGACCCAGGCGCCCGACGGTTTGCGATCGCCGATCGAAGCCGAGGGCAGCATGCCGATCGATCCCGCTAGTACCGCTCCCTCATCACTCAGGATATCGCCGAACATGTTTTCCGTCAGCACAATGTCGAAGCGCGTCGGGTTGAGCACCAGCTGCATGGCGCAGTTGTCCACCAGGATGTGGTCGAGCGCGACGTCGGGGAACGCGCGCGCTATTTCGGTGACCACGCGCCGCCAGAGCTGGGAATTTTCGAGCACGTTCGATTTATCCACCGACGTAACTTTCTTGCGCCGTCCACGCGCCAGGTGAAACGCCATACGCGCCACGCGCTCAATCTCGCCCCGCGTGTAGACCATAGTATTGACGGCCCGCGTTTGTGCTCCGTTTTCCTCGATACCACGCGGCGTGCCGTAGTACAGGCCGCCGGTCAGCTCGCGCACGATGATCATGTCGGTGCCGGCGACGCGGTCGTTTTTAAGCGGCGAGGAATCGAGCAGCGCCTTGTAAGCGCGCACAGGTCGCAGGTTCGCATAGACACCCAGCACCTGCCGGATACCGAGCAGGCCTTTTTCCGGGCGCTTTTCGGGCGGTGCATTATCGAACTCGGGCAGTCCGACCGCGCCCATGAGCGTGGCGTCGGCTGCCGCGGCGAGTTTGACGGTTGCTTCCGGCAGCGGGCTCCCGGTTTTGTGGATGGCGATTCCGCCCAGCAGGCCTTCGGTCATTTGCAGCGTATGGTTCCACTTGCGTGCCACGTGGCGCAGCACGCGTACCGCTTCGCGCGTGACTTCGATGCCAATCCCGTCTCCGGGCAAAACAAGAACGTTGAAGGTCATGGGGCTTATTTCGTGAACCGGGCGATGGATAGGCGAGCGCCTCTCCGGCCTAGCTTACTGCCTGTTTGGCTTGCGAATCTCCGATCAGCGCGATGATCTCTTCGTCCATCAGGCCCTTCTTGCGATCGGCCAGCGCGGTGAAGCGGAGATAGAGCGCGTCCAGTTCTTCCTTGTTGAGCGGGAATCCGAGATCCTGGCAACGCTGATGGAGCGCGTGCCGTCCGCTGTGTTTTCCGAGCACCAGCTTTCCTACGGGTACCCCGACGCTTTTGGGGTCGATGATCTCGTACGTGGACTTCTCCTTCAGGTAGCCATCCTGATGGATGCCGGCTTCATGCGCGAAGGCGTTACGGCCCACGATGGCCTTGTTGGGCTGCGGGCCGAACGTAATGATGGAGCTCAGGATCTCGCTGGCCGCGAAGAGATGCTCGGTGTGAATCCCGGTCGAGTACGGGTAGAGGTCGTTGCGGGTCTTCATGACCATCACGACTTCCTCGAGCGAGCAGTTGCCTGCGCGCTCGCCGATGCCGTTGATGGTGCACTCGATCTGCCGTGCGCCGGCCTCGACCGCCGCCAGCGAATTGGCTACAGCGAGCCCCAGGTCGTCATGGCAGTGCACGCTGACAATGGCGCAATCGCCCAGCGCTTTGACGATCCGGCCGATCAGCGCGCCGTACTCGCGGGGAGCCGAATAGCCCACTGTGTCGGGAATGTTCACCGTGCGGGCTCCGGCGGCGACGACGGCCTTCGAGATCTTTTCCAGGTAATCCGGATCGGTGCGTGCGCCATCCTCAGCCGAGAATTCGACGTCATCCACATAACGGCGCGCCAGCTCGACCGCGGCGACCGCATCATCCAGCACCTGTTCCTGCGACTTTTTGAGCTTATATTTCAGATGAATGTCACTAGTCGCGATGAAGGTATGGATGCGCGGGCGCCGAGCGTGTTCGAGCGATCGCGCGGCTCGTTCCACATCCAGCGTGCACGAGCGCGCCAGAGCGGCGACGGTCACCCAGGGGAACTCGCGGCTGACCGCGTCGACGGCTTCAAAATCGCCGTCCGACGCAATGGGAAAACCGGCCTCGAGAATGTCCACGCCCAGCTCCACCAGTTTGTGGGCCATGCGGGTCTTCTCGGATACCGTCATGCTGCAGCCGGGCGATTGCTCGCCATCGCGCAGCGTGGTGTCGAAAATATAGACGCGGTTGCTCATATTTCCGGCTACTCACCCTCTTTTTTCTCCGCGACCGGGCCCGCGAGTGGTCACTCGCAAGGCCCGCCCCGGAATCTGCCCGCGATCACTACGGTTCGCGCAGCGCCCGCCGGTACTCCCAATTATCAGGACGGCGGTTGGATTTGGCAAATTTATAATGTTCATAGTATAGATAAGTTATTGTTATTATAGGAAACAAATGGAGCTTTATCCGCTTCACGTCTTCCTGACCATCGCCGCCGAGAAGAGCTTTTCGCGCGCGGCCGAGAAGCTGCTGCGCACGCAGCCGGCGGTTTCCTTAGCGTTGCAACGGTTGGAGTTGGAACTGGGCGAAAAGCTGATCGACCGGTCGGCGAAGGACCTGCTACTGACTGACGCCGGCCAAACGGTGTTGGAATATGCCCGTCGCTTCGAGAACCTGAGCCAGGAGATGGCCAACGCGCTAGCCGAGCTGCGCGACAACTCGGCCGGCCGGCTGGCCATCGGGGCGAACGAATCCACCACGCTTTACCTGCTGGGACACATCGAGCGTTATCGCCAGCTCTATCCCAAGGTCAAGGTGCAGGTACGCCGCAGCCTGTCGAGCAAAATCCCCGGCGAGCTGATCGACGGTAACCTGGAACTGGGCGTGATCAGCTACGATCCCGGCGACGCTCGCCTGGTTTCGAGCGTACTCTACACGGATTCACTGGTGTTCATCGTTTCGCCGCGGCATCCGTTCGCAGGACGCAAGAGCGTGCCCATCGTGGACCTGGGTAGCGAAACGTTTATTGCGCACAACGTGGTCTCGCCGTACCGCGACGTGGTGGTGCGGGAATTCCAGCGGCATAAGGTGCCGCTTAACATGGACGTCGAGATGCCGACCGTGGAAACCATCCGCCGCCTGGTGGCGGATAACCAGGGCGTGGCGTTTCTCCCGCGCATGTGTGTGGAGACAGATCTTGCGCAGAAAACCTTGTGCGAGGTGAAAGTGAAAGAACTCCAAGTGGAACGAAAGATCCGGCTGGTATACCCGTCGCGCCGCGCGCTCAGCCATGCAGCGCGGGCATTTCTAGATGTGGTGAAAGCGGGGTAGGGGATGCTTTATCCGCGCTCACTTGCTTTATCGGTGACGATCAGGCGCGGGATCGTATTCTTTCTGTTTTGGGCAGTCATGCTGGTTGCGGCCCTTGGCGCGCCCACCTTCAACCGCGACGTCGTGCCGATCTTGCAGAACCGTTGCCAGGAGTGCCATCGCCCGGGCGAAGTCGCGCCCATGGCGTTCGTCACCTACCAGCAGACGCGGCCGTGGGCGAAGGCCATTCGCGAGGCGGTGCTGCTCAAGAAGATGCCACCGTGGTTCGCGGAACGCGGATACGGGCAGTTTGTCAACGACCGCTCTCTCACCAAGCAGGAAATCGACACATTGGTGGCATGGGCCGACGGAGGTGCGCCGGAAGGAAACGCGAAGGGCCGGCCCCCGGCGCGGCAGTGGACGGACGGCTGGAACATTCCGCACCAGGACGCGGTTCTCGCGATGCCGCGCGCGTTCTCGTTGCCGGCTTCGGGAGACGTCGAGTATCAATACATCGTCATTCCCACCGGATTTACGGAAGACAAGTGGGGGCAGGCGGCCGAGCTTAGGCCCGGCAACCGGGCTGCGGTGCACCATGCGGTGGTCTATGTGCGCGAGCCTGGTTCGGCGTGGCTGCGGGGCGCCCAGCCCGGTGTTCCATACGTCCCGCCTGGGCGCACGCCACGCGAGCGGCTTCTGAATGGCGCCACCACCAGCGACATCCTGCTGGTCTACTCTCCAGGCAACATCCCCGAGCAGTGGGGGCCCGGTTTGGCCAAGTTGATTCCGGCCGGCGCAGATCTCATTTTCCAGATGCACTATACCACTAACGGGCATGCCTCCAGCGATCAAACGAGCGTCGGGCTTGTTTTTTCGCGCGAGAAACCCACCCGGCGCGTGCTCACGCTGCAAATCGGTAACGACCGTTTCATCATTCCCTCGGGCCATCCGCATTACCGTGTAGCGGCCTGGGGCACACTGCCCAACGATGCCACGCTTATGAGTTTTTTCCCGCACATGCACCTACGCGGCAAAAGCTTCGAGTACAACCTTGTCGAACCAGGCGGCATGCGCCGGACCCTGCTTCGCGTGAACCCCTACAATTTCTACTGGCAACTCTCCTACCGGCTGGCCCAGCCGCTCGCGCTCAAAGCGGGAACGGAACTGGAGTGCGTGGCATACTTTGATAATTCGCCCGGCAATCCGAATAATCCCGATGCGGAGGACGCCGTCCACTTCGGCCCGCAGAGTTGGGAAGAGATGATGATCGGGTTCTTCGACGTGGCGGTGGATGCCCGTATGGATAAGGCTGCGTTTTTCATACGGAGCGGCGCAGAGAACGGTTCACGGCGCCGGTGAACCGGCAATCACGGACGATTCAAGCCGTGCCCTCCTGCGTCACGGGCCGGCGGCCATATGCCACAATTGAAAAGTCACATCCGGACGGGCGCAGCGCGTCCCCCCAAGTGCACTGGATACAAAAAACTGATGGGTTTTCGACAGATTGACCACAAGCAGGTGGCGGAGCGGCCCCGGAAACCCACCAGGTGCCGGCTCCGTCTCATCGATATGGGGGAGATGTGCGCGTGACCCTGCAGTTTGCGCGAACAGGTGGCGGGAGATGCCCCAGCCTCGGAGCCATGCCCAATGCGTGAGCCCGCGGCCCGGGTGACCATGTACGGCGTGGCCGGCGCCGTGTTCGCCCTCGACCGGCTGACTAAGTGGATGATTGAGACGCGGCTCTCGGCCATGGATACGCATGTGGTGATTCCTGGCTTTTTCGAAATCGTGCATTCTGAAAACCGCGGCGCGGCGTTCGGGTTGTTTGCCGATTCGACTTCCGAGTGGCGCACAGTCCTGCTCGTCGGCTTCTCGGTGGTGGCTCTGATTGCGCTCATCGTGATGTTGTGGCGATCGTCGCGGCTGGACCGGAAAACGGCGATTGCGCTGGCTCTGATTTTGGGGGGCGCGGCAGGCAACGTTTTCGACCGCATCCGCTGGGGCACCGTAACCGATTTTCTGTTGTTCTACATCGGCAGCCACCAATGGCCGGCGTTTAACGCCGCCGACAGCGCCATCGTGATCGGCAGCGGCCTGCTGCTGCTGGATTTCGTGAAGTTCAAGCGCCAGCCGGCGCACACCCAAAATGTTTCCTGAAGTTTTCCATATCGGCGGCTTCTTTCTGCCGACATACGGTCTGCTGGTGGCCATCGCATTTCTGACGGCGCTCTGGATCGCCGGCCGGTTAGCTTTGAAATCGGGATTGCACCAGGAGTCCGTGCTCAACCTGGGGATCTACTGCGCACTCGCAGGAATTGCGGGCGCCAAGGTGCTCATGATCGCGCTCGATCCCGCGGTCCGCGACAACTGGCACGAAATCTTTTCGCTCTCAACCCTGCAGGCCGCGGGGATATTCTACGGCGGTTTCTTTGCCGCGCTGGCCACGGCGTTCTTTTACATGCGTCGCAAAGTGCTTCCGGTGTTTAAGACGGCGGATGTGTTCGCTCCGGGGCTCGCTCTGGGACACGCGATCGGCCGGCTGGGCTGCTTCTCGGCAGGCTGCTGTTGGGGGATCCCGGCAAACGTGCCGTGGTCGGTGACGTTCACAAGTGCGCGCGCGCACGAGTTGGTGGGCGTACCGCTGGGCGTGCCATTGCATCCCACGCAACTCTACGAATCCCTGGGCGAGCTCATCATTTTCGCCGTGCTGTACCTGCGCTTCTTGCGGCCGCACCGTGAAGGCTCAATCATAAGCCTATACCTGGTGTTATACGGAATGCTGCGGTTTCTGGTGGAATTCGTCCGCTTTCACGATCAGCAGTCGAATCCGCTCACCGGTCCGTTTTCGACCGAGCAATGGATTTCGCTCGCGCTGGCGGCGGCTGGTTTGTGCTACTGGCTGTTCGCGCGCAACCGGCAAGCCATGACCACCGTGACCAGGGAGCCGGCGACGAACGCGGGCTGAAATCGCAGCCGCCTGTGGCCGTGGTCGTGGTATCCTGATGCGCTCATAATGCCACAAGTCCGGCTCCCCAAAAGCCCGAAAACTGAACGGATCTCGCCGCAACTGGTTGAAGAGCCGGAGGAACCGCAGGAGGTTCCCAATCCCATCCGCATCACCGCGCTCGTCGTCTCGCACAACCGCGCGGACCTGCTGCGGCGCGCCATCGCGTCGCTCGAAAAATCCGAGGACCGCGAAAAGCTTGAGATTTTGGTGGTAGACAACGGCTCAACCGATGGCAGCACCGAGATCGAATCCGAGTTCCCCAATGCGCGGTTCATCCGCATGCCGCGTAATTTCGGCTTAACGAAAGCCATCAACGTGGGCGTGCGCGGCGCCGCCGGCGAGTACATTCTGCTGCTTCACGATGATACAGAAGTTTGGCCGGAGACCGCGCGGGTACTGGCGGCGGCCCTCGAAGACCAGAGCGAAGCGGGGGCAGTCTGCCCCCTGCTGGTGACTCCCGATGGCGCGCCGGCGCCGCAGATCGCGGACCTGCCCCGGCCTGGCCACACGGATCTCGCGTGGCGTCCTGCAGATTCGCAGCGCGGCGAGCAACCGGCTGAGTACGCGCGCGGCGCAGCGATCATGGTCCGCAGCTTTTTCCTGCGCGCCATGCGGCAGATCGATGAGCGCTACGGCACGTACGGGAGCGATGCCGAACTGTGCTTCCAGGTGCACCGCTCGGGGAAGCGGGTGTTGCTGTTGCCGGCGACCCGTGTGGTACACCACGGCAGGCCGGTGCTCGACCGGGCTGAGCGTGCCATGCGCGACTCCGATATGAAGCTCGGCATGGCCCTCTACCTCAGAAAGCACTTCGGCGTGGTGCGCGGCGCCGTCTTCCGGATCTCGGTGGCCCTGGCCGCTTTCGGCGGTCTGCTCAGTTTCCGCGACTTCCGTTATCACATGCGCCTGTTCGGCGCGCTGTGGAGCGGCCAGAAGATCGACGGCACGCAACCGCAGTAACGCGGCCGCCTGTACTGATACATCCCTCGGTTAACTACAGATTTTCTTCAAAATCGACGATACTAGTGCGTATGACCGAGATGCTCTGGATCGGTTTACCTATATTGGTGTCGGTAGGATCCGGCATGCTGGCCTACTTCGTCATGAAAGCCCGGATGGAAGCGGCGATCGCCGGGGAGCGCAGTGCCTTGGCTGAAGCCCGTGCCCGGCTCGAAGGGCAGTCCAAGACGCTCGCGGAAACCATCCGCGCAACCGAAGAGGCCGCAAAGCGCCAGGCTTTCGATGAGTTTCTGGCTGATCTGCGCGTCGAGGAGCGCCACTATTTGCGTGAGCAAAAAGCTCTGTTCATCAGCAAGAAGAGCCTGGTTCTGCAGGAGCGCATCTTCTTCCGCAATATCCCGCTCTCCAGTTGGGTAGAACACGAAATGCCAATTGAGGAAGGCGCCGACGTAGAGAAACTCGCGAAGACTCTCGCGGTATTCGCGCCTGACCTAATGCTCTCGCCGGGCCCTAGCACAAGAAAATTGTTGCGCTGAGCAGGGCCGCCGGCACCATATTCCCAGCTACGCACGGAATTCACAGCTAGGTACGAAAACACAACTCGCGCTCCGCGTTGCGGAGTTTGATCCACGGAGTGTGGTATCGGTCTAAGTAAGGGTTCCGCCGCGTCGCATCTCGACGGAAGCCTGTCGTCCAAGGAGTTTCCCATGATCAGCGATACTGCCACTGATCTGCGTGCTCTCGCGCAGACGGACCGTCCTCTTGCCGCAGAGGAGTTACAGAAGATCGATGCTTACTGGCGCGCCGCGAATTATCTCTCGGTCGGCCAGATCTACCTGTACGATAATCCGCTGCTTGCGGAGCCGCTCAAGATCGAGCACGTCAAGCCGCGGCTCCTGGGTCACTGGGGCACTACACCCGGGCTTAACTTGATCTATGCGCACCTGAACCGCGTGATCCAGAAGCGCGATCTCAATGTGATGTTCGTGACCGGACCCGGTCATGGCGCACCCGGCATAGTGGCGAATACGTATCTGGAGGGTACCTACAGCGAGTTCTATCCTAATATCAGCCGGGACACCGAAGGCCTGAAGCGCCTGTTCACGCAATTCTCGTTTCCCGGCGGCATTCCGAGCCACTGCGCCCCGGAAACCCCCGGCTCCATCCACGAAGGCGGCGAGCTAGGATACGCGCTGCTGCACGCTTATGGCGCGGCCTTCGACAATCCTGACCTCGTGGTCTGCTGCGTTGTGGGCGATGGAGAAGCCGAGACGGGACCGCTGGCGGGAAGCTGGCACTCGAATAAATTTCTCAATCCCGAGTGCGACGGCGCCGTGTTCCCCATCCTCCACCTGAATGGATACAAGATCGCCGGCCCAACTGTGCTGGCGCGTCTGCCCCACGATGAACTGCGCGACCTGTTCATCGGCTACGGCTACAAGCCGTACTTCGTCGAAGGCGATCAGCCGGAAATCGTGCACCAGCTCATGGCCGGCACGCTCGACACCATCATGGACGAGATCCGCAACATCCAGGGCGACGCGCGCAAGAACGACGCGCGCAAAAACGGATTCCGCCTGCGTCCCGCATGGCCCATGATGATTCTGCGCACGCCGAAAGGATGGACCGGTCCCAAGGAAGTCGACGGCAAACCCGTCGAGGGCACGTTCCGTGCGCACCAGGTGCCCGTGGCCGACTTTAAGGCGCACCCGGAGCACTTGAAGATCCTGGAGCAATGGCTGCGCAGCTATCGCGCCGAGGAACTGTTCAATGCGGCCGGCGCGCTGCGGCCCGAGCTGTCCGCGTTGGCTCCAAAAGGTGAGAGGCGCATGGGGGCGAATCCGCATGCCAACGGTGGGCTGCTGCTGCGTGATCTCGCCATGCCCGACTTCGCCAGCTACGCCGTACACGTCCCCAAGCCTGGCGCTACCACCGCCGAAGCCACGCGCGTGACCGGGCGGTTCTTACGGGACATCATGACGCTCAATCTCGCGTCCCGCAACTTCCGCATCATGGGGCCGGACGAGACGTCGTCAAACCGGCTGGATGCCGTTTTTGAGGTCACCGACCGCGTTTCAACGGCTGAGATTCTACCGGCCGACGATCACGTCTCGCCGAACGGCCGCGTGATGGAAGTGCTGAGCGAGCACATGTGCCAAGGCTGGCTCGAAGGCTATCTGCTGACCGGCCGCCACGGTTTCTTCTCCTGCTACGAAGCTTTCATTCACATTGTGGATTCGATGTTCAACCAGCACGCTAAATGGCTGAAGTCCAGCCACGACGTTTCGTGGCGCCGGGGCATCGCGTCGCTGAACTATTTGCTCACCTCGCACGTCTGGCGGCAGGACCATAACGGCTTCAGCCACCAGGATCCCGGTTTCATCGATCTGGTGGTGAACAAGAAGGCCGATATCGTGCGCGTTTATCTCCCACCGGATGCCAACACGCTCCTTTCGGTGACGGACCACTGCCTCCGCAGCCGGAACTACATCAACGTGATTGTGGCGGGCAAGCAGCCCGCGCCGCAGTGGCTGGATATGGAGTCAGCCATCAAACACTGCACCACAGGAATTGGCATCTGGCAGTGGGCGAGTAACGACGAAGGCGGGGAACCGGACGCCGTGCTGGCCTGCGCGGGGGACGTGCCCACGCTCGAAACTCTGGCCGCGGTCGACCTGCTGCGCAAGCACGTGCCGGACCTCAAGGTGCGCGTCGTCAACGTGGTGGACATGATGACGCTGCAACCGGCGAGTGAACACCCGCATGGCTTGAGCGATCACGATTTCGATTCCATTTTCACCACGGATAAACCGGTGATCTTCGCGTATCACGGATATCCGTGGCTGATACACCGTCTCACCTACCGCCGCACCAACCACGACAACCTGCACGTGCGCGGTTACAAAGAAGAGGGTACCACCACGACTCCCTTCGACATGACCGTGCTCAACGATCTGGACCGCTTTCACCTGGCCGGCGACCTGGTCGACCGCGTGCCAAGGCTCTGCAACTCGGTCGGCTACTTCAAGCAATGGCTGCGCGACAAACTGATCGAGCACAAGCGGTATATCGTCGTCCACGGAGATGATATGCCAGAGATTCGCGACTGGAAATGGCCGTACTAAACGGTCTCTTCTTGTGACGCCCTCGCGCTGCGTTCTCACGCTTAACAGCGGGTCATCCAGTCTCAAGTTCGCCGTGTTTCCCGTCGATGGCGATGAACGCGCGTTGCTCGAGGGCAAAGCCGAGCGGATCGGCCTTGACGGGAGTTCATTTCATGCCAGTGACGCCGCGGGCAGGGAACTGGCTCACGAGCGCCAGCCCTTGCCCGATCACGCCGCGGCGCTCGACCGGGTACTGAAGTTCGTCCGCGATGCCACGCCGCACAAGCCCATAGCCGTGGGACACCGCGTGGCGCGTGGAGGCGTCCAGGATCAAGCGCTTGAGCTGGTTACTCCTGCCTTTCTGAACCGGATTCGCGACTTGATTCCCTATCTTCCCGACCACCTGCCTCACCAGATCGCGGCGATCGAAGCCGTAACAGAATTCGACCCGGCGATCGCGCAGGTAGTCGCGTTCGACACCGCATTTCATAGGACGATGCCGTGCGTCGCCCAGATGTACGCGCTGCCCCGGGAATTTTGGGATGACGGCATCCTGCGCTATGGGTACCACGGCCTTTCCTACGAATACGTGAGCGGTGAGCTTGCCCGGCAGGCCGGCAACGGTGTGGCGCGGGGGCGCGTGATCATCGCGCATTTGGGCAACGGCTGCAGCATGGCCGCCCTTCGTGACGGCCGCTCGTTCGATACCACCATGGGTTTCACACCCACCGGGGGCCTGATGATGAGCAGCCGGTGTGGGGATCTCGACCCCGAAGTGATCCTGTACCTGTTGCAGCGCCGGAACTTAAGCGTCGCCCAGGTGAGCGATATCGTCAATCGCAAAGCTGGCTTGGCGGGCGTCTCCGGCGGCAGTTCCGACATGCGTGACCTGCTGGCGCGCGCGCGCACTGACCCGCATGCGCAGGAGGCGGTCGATCTGTTCTGCTACCAGGCCAGGAAGTTTGTGGGCGCACTGGCGGCGGTGCTCGGCGGAGTCGATGCGCTGGTGTTCACCGGCGGCATCGGTGAGAACGCCCCGGAGATCCGCAGGCGCATCTGCGATGGCATGGGACACCTGGGGCTGGTTCTGAATCAGCCGGCGAATGAAGCCGGCGCCCCGGTGATCTCGGCCGCTGGAAGTCCCGCGTCCGTCCGCGTCATCCCAACCAATGAAGAATTGATGATTGCGCGGCACACCATCGCTTGCATCGGCGGTGGCAGCCGCAGTGCTACGATCTGAAGTCACGCCAATGCGAACCTCGAATCCCGCCAAGCTCTTGCGGCTGCACTTTTCGGAGAGCGATCGGTTCAATGGCAAGCCACTCTACGAGGCGGTTGTCGAGAAATGCCGGGCGCTGAAAATCGCCGGCGCAACCGTGTTCCGCGGTCTTGAAGGCTATGGCGAGACGGCCGAGATTCACCGCGCGCACTGGATCGGGCACGATCAGCCGATCGTGGTCACCATCATCGATACGGCCGAAAACGTGGCGCGCCTGCTTCCGGTGGTGGAGGAAATGATGGACAAAGGGCTCATCGCCACTTCAGACGTCGAGTGTATCCGTGTGCAGAAATCCCCGAACGACTAATCGCTGATGGGTGTAGCCCGGAAAGGGCCAGGAGATACCGGAGTCTAACGAAGCGTGGCGCCACCTACCCGTGCAGCGTGCGGAAAATCTGCTCGGTCCCCTGGTAACTCCACAAAGACATCCAGCGCCCCAGGCTGGTCGCCGTCAGGGCCACGAGCAACAGGAGCAATCCGAAGCGCGCCAGTTCGGCGTAGACCACGTAGGGTACTTTGGCCGCCAGCAACAGCTTCGACCCATCAAGCGGTGGCACCGGCAGCAGATTGAAGATCGCCAGATACAGGCTCAGACGCACGCCGCGCGCCGCGTACTCGGAAAACGCGGGCAACAAGCGGGCCGCCATCAGAGCCGCGGCGGCCAGAATCACCGCCAGCACAATGTTGCTGGCGGGTCCGGCGAGCGCGACCAGGGCCAATCCTTTCAGACCCCAGCGCAGCTTTGAGGGATTGGTGTTGACCGGCTTGCCCCACCCGATAAATCCGCCGCTAAACAGTGACGTGATGGCCGGCAGCAGTGTGGTGCCGATCCAATCGATGTGCGCCAGCGGATACAGCGTCAGGCGGCCCTCACGGCGCGGCGTGTCGTCGCCCAGCAGCGTCGCCACCCAGGCGTGCGCGAACTCGTGCGGCACGGTGAGTATCCACAGGAGTGATACGTTGAGAATGGCGGCCGCGAAATCCAGGTTGTTGAGGTTCATTTTACCGGCGGCGAATCACGATCGCCCAGAGCCCGAGCAATGCGAGTACGGCGAGCGAAGCGGCAAGTGGCATGGGTTACCTGCAGTCATTGTAGGCGAGGCTGCTCTCGAAACCAATCTTCGGCCGCTTGGCCGCCCGCACCATCGGCTCGTTTAAGAGATTGAGAAACGGCATCATGGCTTCGAACCTTTTGCGGATTTCCCCGAGCAGCTTGGGCGTGGTCGCGAGCGCCCCGTCGAGCATCACGTAAAACAGCCACTGCTTGTAGCGCAGCAGGTCGGCCGCGGGATGGTCGCACGGGAACCCCTTGGGCACGCGCGAGAGCTGCTCGCCGTGCATATTGCCCATGAGCGTGCGCAGCTTGCGCGTTTCAATGATCCGCGTGAACTCTTCATCCCGCTCGGCCAGGTGCGTGCGAATGGCCCGGAGCGCGTCCGGTCCCGGCATGTAGACGCCGCCGGCGACCTCGATCTCTTTCGCCGAAACGCTGAAGTAAAGACCCGCCCCCTCGTGTTTCACGAGGCCGCGCCGCGGGAAGATGGCGGCGATGTGCGTCTTATACGGCGTCTTGTCTTTACTGAACCGTGTATCGCGATAGAGCCGGTAGATGGCCTTGGCCGGCTCGTCCGCCACATAATTCGGCGCGAAGCGCATCATCTCGGCGTTGAGCGCCGTGACCAGCTCCGTCATGGGCGCCTTCACCTGCTCGTCGTAAATCTGTTTACGCGGCTGAAACCACTCGCGGCGGTTATTTCGCGCGAGTGCCCGGAAAAATTGCATGCCTTCGGCCGGAAATCCCGTGAAGCCCGTCTTCACCATGCGCGTAGCCTGACCAGCCATGGATTTTCAAGCCCTCCTCTATAATCGAAGTAATGGTCCACACGGAAGAGACGCTGGCGCGCCTCACCGCGATTCCGGAATTAACCGTTCTCACCCATGCGCCGCTTTCCCGCTACACGCGCTTCGCCCTGGGTGGTCCCGCCGATGTCTATGTCGAAACCGCCAGTGTCGAAGCCTTCATTGCGGCGCTCACCGTCGCGCGCGCGAGCGGGCAGAACTACGTCGTGATCGGCGGCGGGACGAACCTCATTGTATCCGACGACGGGTTCCGCGGGATCGTCCTGCGCTTCATCGCCGAGCGCATCCTGGCCGCGGGAAACCGCGTGGTGGCGGATGGCGGCGCTGTTCTCCAGGACCTGGTCGATTTCACCGTGGACCGCGGCTTGCAAGGTCTCGAAACCCTCGCCGGGATTCCCGGCTCGGTGGGCGCAGCTATCTATGGAAACGCCGGCGCGTACGGGCACGCGATTTCAGAGCGTGTCCGCAGCGTGCGTTTTTATGACGGGGCCGGCGTGCGCGTCTTCGATAACGAAGCCTGCGAGTTCCACTACCGCGAGAGCGTTTTCAAGCGCCACAAGGACTGGATCATCTTCTCTGCCGAGCTGGTGATGGATGTTGCCGATGCAGCCGCACTGCGCAAGATCGCCGATGACATCGTGAAGGTGCGCAATGAAAAGTTCCCCGTGACCATGAAGTGCGCCGGCAGTATCTTCAAGAATTTGCTGGCCGCCGAGCTTCCCGATGCGGTCGCCCGGCGCGTGCCCGAGCGCGTGGTGCGCGAAGGCAAGGTGCCCGCGGCCTACTTCCTCGAAGAAGTGGGAGCCAAAGGGATGATGCGCGGCGACATTCACGTGGCCACGTATCACGCGAACCTGCTCTACAATGCCGGCGCCGGCACAGCGGCCGACCTGCGCGCGCTGATCGCCGATTTGAAGGCGCGCGTGTCCGAGAAGTTCGGCATCGTGCTCGAAGAGGAAGTGCAGTACGTCGGTTTTTACGACGGCGTCCGGCAATGAACGCGCTGAGCCTGCTGGTGGCGGCCGCGCTGTTCGCCGGTGCGCCCGGCCTCAACGACCTGCATGAAGCCGTCAAAGCCAACGACGCCGCGCGCGTGCGAGCGGTGCTCAACGCCGGCGCCGATCCGAATTTTCGCGACCCGCTGGGCGCCATGCCGCTGCACGACGCCGCCTGGAACGGATACCGCAACATCGCCGAACTGCTGATCGAATACCACGCCGACGTGAACGCCCGCCACCTGGAGGCCGGCTCGACGCCGCTGCACTACGCGATCATCAAGGACCATCCCGAGATCGTCGAACTGCTATTGGCGCACGGGGCCGACATCAAAGCCACCTACCGTTCCGGCGCGACCCCGCTGCATCTGGCAGCCGACCACGGCTATGGCGAGATTGTGGCGCTATTGCTGGCGCACGGCGCCGACGTTCATGCGCGCGACCACGCGGGCGCAACCGCTCTCGACGCGGCGGCCGAAAAGGGCTTTGCCGGGACTGCGGCGCTGCTGGTCGCAAAGGGCGCGCCGGTAAACGCCCGCAATCCCGAGACGGGAGCCACGCCCTTGAACGCCGCCGCCAGGAACGGGCATGTCGAGGTTGTCGAAATGCTGTTGGCCCACGAAGCCGAACTCGATACCCGTGATCGTTCCGGAGCCACGCCGCTCGACAACGCCGCCCGTTCCCAGCACGGCGAAGTTGTCAAGCTGCTGCTTTCGAAAGGCGCTGCCGTGACCGGGGACGTCCTGGAAGACGCGGTCCTCAAAGGGCAGGAAGATATTGTCGGGGTCCTGCTTGCCGGTGGCTGCGATGCGAAAGCGCGCGGCAAATCCGGTGCGCCCCCGCTCGATTCTGCGGCGCTCAAGGGCAATCTCGAGATCGCGCGCCTGCTCGTCGAGCATGGCGCCGATGTCGACGCCCGCAATGCCTACGGCGCAACTCCGCTGCACGATGCCGCTCTCGGCGGCCATCGCGATGTGGTGGCTCTACTGCTCGATCACAGCGCCGACCGGGAGGCGCGCGAGAATGAATCCGGTTCGACGCCGCTCTACGACGCCGCATCCATGGGGAGGCTCGAGGTGGTGCAACTGCTCATCACACGCGGCGCCGATGTGAACGCAGCCAACAAGGCCGGCGCCACGCCTCTGCATGCGGCAGTGGCCAACGGATTTGATCAGGTCGCGGCAGCGTTGCGGGCGCACGGGGCGAAGTAGGGGAAATGCCGGGCCACTGAAACGAATGAGCTTGATTTTCTTTGCGTCGCGGGTTAAAGAACCCTCAGCGCCTCGTCAAACCTTCGCCACAAATCCCCGAGACACCCGCCTGGCTCAGTCCACCATATTGTTCTAGGCGTGCGCTCTCCGGAAACTAAAGCCGTGCTGGCCGACGCCGCCGATGTGCTGAGCGATCAACTGCGCTTGCACCTCGAGCGCCTTTCGCTGGTGTTGAAACCACACGCTGGCGGCATTGACGCGCGCTTTCGCAAGCGTCTTCGCAAAGGCCGCTACGACGCCAGGCAGATCAAGGCGTTGTGCGGCATCACACCCGGCGCCGCGGCGCGTATCCTCGCGTCCAAGCGGCCGCCGGCGGATTTCTTCGAGCTGGTGGAATACAGCGGGCGCCGTCTCGCCAAGCTGAATGTACCCCCCGCGCGGATCGTGGAAGCGCTGCGGGAATACGATCGAATCCTAGATCCGGTCCTGATCTTTTCCCATCCCGACGAGTATAAGAACTTCCGCTGGGCCCGCGAGCAACTGCAATTCTGCATCATCCTGACCCTCAATAATGCGTATTACGAAGTGCGCGAAGCCGAAACAGAGGCGTTCTACAGCCTGTTCCACGCCGAGTTGCAAGCCGACGGCCTGGATGACCTCCTGCGGCGGTTTCTGGCGACGCTCATGCGGTTCTGTCATGCCGAGAATGGTCGGCTTATGCTCTTCGATGGCGTGCTCAACGGGGCGCCCAGGCCCGGCGTTCTCAGACGGTTGGCGAAACCCCGCCTGATTGCCCGCGGCAAGCAGGCCGGCGCGTTGATTCTCGATCCAGAACTAAGGTCGCGCTACCCCTGGTTCTGGTCCGTGCCGCTGGCCACCAACGGCCGGACAGCGGGATTGCTGCAGCTCGCCTTTTCGACTGAATATCACTGGCTGCCGCGCGAACTGGAGTTGCTGGGCGCGGCGGCCGAGCGTTGCCTGCGCAGTGCCGAAAAGGCCCGCCTCGTGGAAGACCTGGCGCGCCGCGAGGAGCAGGTCCGCCAGCTGGGCGAGCACATGATGCAGGTCGAGGAAGAAGAGCGCCGCCGCATCAGCCGGGAGTTGCATGATGAAGCCGGGCAATCGCTGCTGTGCATTCGCCTGAAGCTGGAAATGCTCGGCAAGACGGCCCCGGAGCCTTTGCGGCACTCGTTGGCCGAGGCGCGTGAGCTGACCGAACGCACCATCGCCGAAATCCGGCGCATCATCGCCGCGTTGAGTCCCGCGGTCCTGGAACAACTGGGCCTGGCGGCGGCCCTCCGTCAAATGGCCAACCGGTTTCGCGGTATTTACCCGGGCCGGGTGCGGCTCGATTTATCGTCACCCCTCGGCGCGCTACCCAAGGAGACCGAAATTGCCGCCTTCCGCCTGGTGCAGGAATGCTTCCACAACATCGCCAAACATTCTGAGGCTTCTACCGTAAACCTTTCCCTGCATCGCACCGATGGATTACTAAGGCTGAACGTCGAGGATGACGGTGTCGGTTTCGAGGTGAAAGGAGCGCTCGAAAAACAGAACTCCTTCGGTCTGGTGGGCATGCGGGAACGTGTGGCCCTACTGGGCGGCAAACTGGAGATCACGAGCCGTCTCCGGCACGGTACGACGATTTCCGTGGAACTGCCCGTCCGCACGGTACAGCAGAAAAGGCCCGCAGCCGGAGCCTCCGAGAGCGCATAACAGGTATGGCCAAGATTCGAGTTTTTCTAACTGATGATCACACGCTGTTTCGCCAGGGGATCAAGACTTTGATCGACTCCGAGCCGGATATGGAGATCGTGGGCGAAGCCGGGAACGCCATCGAGGCGATCACGCTGGCCGCCGAAGCGCATCCGGACGTGGTGCTGATGGATATCGGCATGGCGGGGTTAAGCAGTTTCGAGGCCACGCGGCAGATCCGCAAGAATCGCCCGGAAACCCGCATCCTGTTCCTCACCATGTATGACGATGAAGACTATCTGGTAGAGTGCATGGAGTCGGGGGCGTCGGGTTACGTGCTGAAGGACAGTCCGGCTTTGCAATTGCTGAATGCTGTCCGTGAAGTGCATCGCGGCGGCAGTTACCTCAGCCCGCGCATGCTGTCGCAGTTGGTGGACGACTTCCGCTCACGCGTGAAGTCTACACAGCGGCTGCCGCGCTTCGCCACGCTTACGCCGCGTGAAAAAGAGGTGCTCAAACTTCTGGCGGAGGGCAACTCCGTCAAAGAGATCGCCTGCACGCTCAACCTCAGCGTCAAAACCGTGGAAGCGCACAAATTCAACCTGATGCGCAAGCTCGACATCCATAACAAGGCGCAACTGGTGCAGTACGCCGTCCAGAAGAAGGTCATCAAGATTGCCGTACCGGTGATCTAGCACACTGTGGAAAACGCGTTAAGAGCGTGGGCCGCGGATCCTATCGCTGTTGGTCTGAAAACAGAGGTCGCGGCTAAGATTGCTCTTGATCGAGCCAACGATGCAAACCGTTCAGCCGACTCCCCTCATTTTTGCGCTCGTTTTCATCTTCCACGGTGGCCGCCAGGCCATGCGTGGTTTATCCCCGTTCATCGGTGGCCCAGTCGCTTTGCACGCCGTAGGTATCTGCTGACACCGTCGTTCGGCCTAACAAACCTGCCTACCACCTCAACCCGCCTACAACCCTGTTCGCAGCTTGTATCAGGGCAATGATGCATCGCCACTGATAGAATCTCTACATGGTTCCACTCACGCGCCGGGAGTTTGCAGCTGCGCTGGCGGCTCCGCTGGCAGCGTCTTCCGGCCGTCCTGTCCGCCTCGGTGGTCCCATCTTTCTCAAAAGCGACGATCCGCGGGAACTGGCCGGCGAGCACCGCAGGCTGGGCTATAGCGCAGCGTATTGTCCCGAGGCTAAGGTGGATGACGCGGCTCGCATCCGTGAGATCGAGAAGGCCTTCGCCGCTGAAAACGTCGTGATCGCGGAGGTTGGCGCATGGGTCAACATGCTCGACCCCGACGCCGGAAAGCGCGCCAAGAACCTGCGTTATGTGGCCGAGCGTCTGGCGCTGGCTGAGGCCGTGGGTGCGCGCTGTTGTCCCGACATTGCCGGTTCCTACAATCCGACAGTGTGGTACGGACCGCATCCTAAGAACCTTTCGCAGGAATTCTTCGATGCCACGGTGGAAAACTGCCGCCAGGTGATCGACGCGGTCAAGCCCAAGCGTACGAAGTTCACCATCGAGATGATGGGCTGGAGCATTCCCGACGGGCCCGATTCCTATCTGCGATTGATCCGCGCCGTCGACCGCCCGGGCTTCGCCGTCCATATGGACGTTTGCAACGGCATTAACAGCCCGGCGAAGTTCTACCAGAGCGGCGAATTCATTCGCGAGTGCTTCCTCAAGCTGGGCCCATGGATCGCCTCCTGCCACGCCAAAGACCTGCAATGGATTACTGAATTGAATGTGCATTTTCTCGAAGTGGTGCCCGGCCGTGGCGAGGTGGATTATCGCGCCTATCTCACCGAGCTTGCGAAGCTCTCTATAGATGCGCCGCTCATGCTGGAGCATTTGAAGACCGCCGAAGAGTACGACGAAGGCAAGCGTTACATCATGAAAGTAGCGGGCGAGCTGGGGCTCGCATTCGCTTAGAGGATGACTATGAACCGACGAAATTTTTTGGCCACTAGTGCCGGCGCCGCCGCCATGAGCGCCATGATGCGGCCGCTCGCCCAGGCAGCCGCGCGGCTGCCCATCAAGAAGGCTGTCGAATTCGAGATGCTGCCCAACAAGGTGAGCATCGTTGACCGCTTCCAGATGGCGCGCGACGCGGGGTTCGCGGAAATCGAGTGCCCCACCATGCCCGACGAACATGCGGCCGAAGAGGTCAAGAAAGCGGCGGAAAAGACCGGGCTGCGCATTCATTCCGTCATGAATATGGCGCACTGGAAGTATCCGCTCTCGTCCGCCGATCCCGCTGTGGTGGCGGAGAGTGTGAAGGGGATGCACACCAGCCTGCGCAATGCCCATTTGTGGGGCGCCGACACGGTGCTCCTGGTTCCGGCCGTGGTGAACCCCCAAACCAGCTATCACGACGCCTGGGTGCGATCCCAGGAACAGATCCGCAAGCTCATCCCCATGGCCCAGGAATTGAAGGTGATCATCGGCATCGAAGAGGTCTGGAACAAGTTTCTGCTCAGCCCGCTCGAAATGGCCCGGTATGTCGACGAGTTCAAGAGCCCGTGGATCCGCGCCTATTTCGATGTCGGCAACGTGGTGATCTCCGGATATCCGCAGGACTGGATCCGCACGCTGGGCAAGCGCATCGTCAAGCTCCACATCAAGGACTTCAAGTTCGAGAAACGCGAGGTGGCCGAGTGGGTGCCGCTGCGCGAGGGCGAAGTCAACTGGCCTGAGGTATACAAAGCGCTGGCCGAGATCGGCTATACCGGATCGGCCACGGTCGAGCTCAACGGCGGAGATGCCGCGTACCTCAAGGAAGTGAGCCGCCGGTTCGATCTGATCCTGACTGGCGCGTAATGCGAGGCATTGTGAACGAGTGCGGATGGGCTGGGCATGCACGGCCCGGCGGGTACATTGGAGGTTGCCGTAATGGCCAAATTTCTCATCGGCGTCCTGACCGGAATCATTCTTGTCGGCTTGTTTCTGTTCATCGCGATTTTCGCCCTGGCGCGTATGCGGGAAAAGCCGCCCACCGTCGCCGACGGGTCGACGCTGGTGCTGGATCTCGAGGGTGAAATCCCCGAGCGTGCGCCTGTCGAGTTCCCGATTCCGTTCCTGCAGCGCCGCACGCCCCTGACGGTGGCGGATGTCTGGGGCACGCTGCGCAAAGCCACTACCGACGGCCGCATCCGCGCCATCATTTTTGAGCCGCGCGACCTGTCAGTCGGCTGGGGCAAGCTCGAGGAGATCCGCGCCGACCTCGAGACTTTCCGGAAATCCGGCAAGCCGATTTATGCCTATCTGAAGACGCCCGGGGCACGCGAATATTACCTCGCGACCGCCGCCAGCCGTGTCTACATGGAATCTGAAGACGAGCTGAACCTCAAAGGCATGCGCTTTGAGCTGATGTACTTCAAGAACACGCTCGACAAGCTGGGCGTCCAGGTGGAAATCGAGCATGCCGGCAAATACAAGGATTTCGGCGACATGTTCACGCGCACCAGCATGACCCCGGAAACTAAAGAAGTCCTGAACAGCATCATCGACGACCTCTACGGCAATCTGGTCAAGCGCATCGCCGAGGCCCGGAAGCGCAGCCCTGATGAGATCCGCGCCACTATTGACCAGGGTCCATTCCTTTCCCCCCAGGCTCGTGAAAAGGGCTTGATTGACGGCTTGCTCTACGAAGACCAGATGTTTGACGAGGTGAAGAGAAAGCTGAACGGCGGCGACCTCAAGAAGGTGTCGTTTCGCGATTACCTTAAAGTTTCAGCTCCGGCATCCGGCCTCGATGGCAAACAGAAGATAGCGCTGGTCACGGGCGAGGGGGGCATTTCCCGCGGCGACAACGGCTCTGATTTCACAGGCGATTCCGGCATTGGGTCGGAAGAATTCGTCAAGGTGTTGCGGCGCGTGGGCGCTGACGGGGATATCAAAGGCGTCATCGTGCGCGTCGACTCGCCCGGGGGTGAGGTTTTCGCCTCAGACGCTATCTGGCGCGAGATGAACCTGCTCAGTAAGAAGAAGGCGATGGTGATCTCCATGTCCGATACCGCGGCCTCCGGCGGCTATTACATCGCCATGACCGGCGATCCGGTGGTGGCTTATCCCGGCACTTTTACCGGCTCCATCGGCGTTGTGTTCGGCAAGGCCAACCTGCACGGCCTCTACGACAAGCTGGGGGTGAACAAGGAGCTGCTCTCCCGCGGCCGTTTCGCCGACATCGACTCGGATTACCAGCCGCTTTCCCCAGCCGGCCGCGACAAATTGCGCAGCGCCATGGATGACAACTACCACAGCTTCGTCACCAAGGTGGCTGAAGCCCGCCGCCGCAAGTTCGACCAGATCGAGCCCCTGGCTCAGGGTCGGGTCTGGCTCGGGTCGCAGGCCAAGGCCAACGGACTGATCGACGAACTGGGAGGTCTCGACCGTGCACTCGACCTGGTCAAGGAGAAAGCCAAAATCCCCAAAAGCCAGCGGGTAACCCTGGTCACTTACCCGCCCAAGCGCAGCGTGTTCGACATCCTGTTCGGGCAGACGGGCGAGAGCGCCATGGAGTCGCGGATGGGCGGCTTCCTCAAGGGCTGGCAACTCCGGCTATGGGCGCGAGGCGGGATGATGCGTCTGATGCCGTACACCATCGAGGTTCGCTAACCGCAGTTAACGAATGTAGGCCGGACGTTACCGCTTGCCCAATTTGTCGGGAGCGCATTAAGATTGCTGGACAAACAACACTGCCCATCCGATTTAGCAAAAAAAATCGCGAAAATTCTTGCCACTATCCGCCAGCCTGAGTCATATTGAAATCAGGCGCAATCACCGTATGTAGAGCGCACCACATCGGCCGGTAATGTTCAACGCCCGTGCCGCGCTCGGGTAAGGCTATGTGCCTGGACGTTGCCGATGGCGGAATCGGTCCTCTTTTTCACCGAATTGCTGGGGCTCCCCGTGCTCGACGCGCGCGGACGGCGGATCGGCCGCGTCCGCGATGCCGCCGTGGTTCCACTGGTGCATCCCGCCCGCATCGACCGCTTTCTAGTGGGCGGCGGCTGGGCCTGGCTGAGCATCCGCTACGACCAGGTCGCCTCCATCTCTCTCGACGGCATCCGCCTCGGCGAGGAGATCCTCACGCCGTATCATTCCGACGAATACATGCTGCGAATCGGCCGGGACCTGCTCGACCAGCAGATCATCGATGTGAACGGCCGCAAAGTGGTCCGCGTCAACGACGTCACATTCGAAATCCGTAATGCAACCGGCAACGGCCACAGTAATGGGCATGGCAAAGGCCAGGGCAACAACGGGAACGGCCGCAATTGCCTATACATTCTGGAAGTGGATGTCGGGATCCGCAGTATTTTCCGGCGATTGTGGCAGGGCGTGCTTCCTTCCCGCCTCGTCCGGAGGCTGCAGCGTGTCATCCCGCCCAATTCCATTCGCTGGGAATTCTGCAACATCGTCGAGCCTGACCCGCAGCGCCGCCTGCGCCTGAACATTTCGCACGAAAAGCTGGAAAGAATCCATCCCGCTGACCTGGCTGACATCGTCGAGGAACTCGGCCCGGCCGAGCGCGGCGCCATCTTCGAGAGCATTAACAGTGAGGTGGCGGCCGAAGCGCTATCAGAGGTCGATCCCAGGATGCAGGCCCGGATTCTCGAATCCATGGAGCCCGAGAAGGCGGCTGACATTGTCGA
>Ga0310810_10001568_pt1 | contig 24122 bp, 20 predicted proteins | sample NCmetagenome_FD_207641 | JGI IMG/M metagenome (GOLD analysis project Ga0310810, IMG submission 207641) | Soil microbial communities from experimental microcosm in Duke University, North Carolina, United States - NC | ecosystem: Engineered > Artificial ecosystem > Soil microcosm > Unclassified ... | reverse complement strand
GACGATCTGGATTGCTGGGTTCACGCGCCTGATGAGCGTAACGGCTTCGGCGAAGTCATTGTATGTTTCGTCGATTGAAAAATTTACGAACTCGTGCACTTCGGCATCAAATGTGCCAGCGGCGGCCCCTGGACAGACAGGATAAACCGCCCCATCGCACTTGGACCGCCATGCCTCTGTGAGACCGAACGTGAAGATAAATACCTCGGCTTCCTCGAATGCCCTGCGCACTGCCGCGAAATGCTGCACGCGAAGGGCGTGGTATTCTTGGATGGTGCTCGCCGGATCCGGCAGCGTCGGCCTGAACGGATCGACAAAGGCGCCACCTTCAATCCAGACGTGGTCTTGCGGCTGAAACATGTCATAGGACCGCAGCAATAGCTGCAGCAGTTGTCTCGCCGTATAGATGTTTCCGTAGTGCGCCGAGTAAGCTCCGTATCCGATCTTTCGGCAATGCGCCGCGTGGGCAACGCGAAACGCTTCATGCAAGTCCTCTGTGATCAGATAGTCGTAGCCGTACGCAGTCAGATACCTCGCAATGTGCGCAGCGAAGCAACTGCCGGCCGAAATCACTTTCGAAGACTTGCTGATGATCCGATGATCGCCGACGACGGGATCGATGTCGCCGGGTGACGTGCCCGAAACACTCCGTTTCCAAAAGGCGTTTGCCGGCGCAGATAGGTAGGGGTGATCGCTCACAGCAACGCCTCGATTTGTTGGAGTCTCAGTTCGCCGAACGAAGCGTTGGCGTGAGTCCCACCGCCACCGTTCGCGACTGGCGCTAAAAAACGTCCACTACTATCAAAGCCGGCGGCTGGTACTTCCATAAATGGGATGTCGAAATCGTTAGCCACACGTTGGTAGCACCCTTGGAGGATGCGCCACAGCTTCCAACGCACTAGTGGCTCGGTAATCATATCCGGGCTGGGTTCCTTGCCTTTATTCTTAATCCGCTCAGAGAAGACGACACCAAGGTTAGAGGCAATAAAGCCATTGTCGAAAATAGGTGGAGGCGGACCCATGACGACGGTTCTTGCATTCGGCGTTGTCCCACGAATGTAAGCCAGGATGGATCGAAGATCGCCCATAGAGCGGTCGAAATTCCATAGGATGGCCCGCTCAGATATGAGTTGAGCGCCTGGGACGATCGGTAGATTTGGCTCGTAGCTCGTTACTACGTCAAGCGGTGGATCGTGACGCAAGAGAGCAATGAAATTGTGTTCATTGCCGTTTGTCATTAGCGCGACCAATTGAGAGTGGGTCATCACCGGATTGAGCAAGGAAACGAAGTCAGGGGGCAGCGGTGTGATGCTTCCGTCCTGGGAAAGCGGTTCGTAATTTGACGTGTTGGTGAATGAGCACGAGATGCGACCCGCACCATCCCTTATATCCTGCGCCTCTTTCAGAGCCACCATGTGGCTCCGGCCGACGACGGCGACAGGAACGCGGATCGCAACCTGCGATGTTGCGGTGCTTGGAATGACCTGGGCAGGTCCGGCACCTACTGGCAGACCGTCCAAAGGATTCACGGCTGAAATTAGCTCCGTCGACAGTCCGAAGGTAGGCGATGTGGGCGCATAGCTGCAAGACGCATGCATTCTGGGCGCCAGTAGGTTTGCCTCGCTGCTGCGGCGTTGGATCGGCGCAGACGTTGATCGCCTAGCTCAATGAAATCAGCCATAGCTCTTCGTTCTTTAATCCTGCAAACTTAGCACGATTGCCCGGCCAATTCAGCTCGACCGCGAGGCCAAGGCATCAACGCCGTCGGTGTCGTGGCGCGTTAAACATCCGTCTCACGCTACCCCAAAGTGTCTCGGGCACGAGCCAAACCGTCGTCGGCAACGTGCAGTCTGAGTGCATTCAAGGCAAGACCCAACGGACGGTCATCTTCGTTGTGGCCTGCTGCCTTTGGCGAGAATACGGACCTTGGCCGGAAATCGACCGTGAACGACAAACACCCCATCTGAGTTGACGCCGCGGACGCAACGAGATCCTTCGGAAACCGCGCAACTCTGAGCGCTCGATTTCTCTCATTCGTAAAGCGCCACGTTGTCACGTTCTGGCCGGAAACCGTAACGTCAACGAGCCTGGTGTCGTCAGGACTTGCAAGCGGCGCATGAACGTCCGCTTCCAGCTCCACCTCGATTAAAAGATGAGTCGGCAGAAACAACACGAGTTCATGTACAGCGCCGACGCCCCAGATGCCCCAATTTTCCGGGTGACTCCATCCATCTCCCAGCAGGTGAGATAGCGCGCCATTGGCCGCATTTGTCCAACCGCCTGTAAGTGCTGCCACTCGTTTCTGCATTAGCCAGTGCACTGTGGGATCGGAGTCCCGCGATTTGCGAATGATGGCCGATCCAGCGCTATCAGGTAGTGGAATCACGCACTCGCGTTTCCCGATTAGAAATCGGTCCAACGCACGTTCAGGGCCGTCCCAGCAGAGGCTTGAGTAGTCGTGAACGATTAGGAACCCGCCAGGCACGAGGCGTTGATAAAAAAACTCCAGAGCATCTCGCATCGGCGCATAGAGATCGCAGTCCAGATGAACGAGGCAGAACTTGGTATTCTCAGGGACTTCCGATGTCGTCTCGGGGAAACGTCCCTTGATGAAGTTAACAGAGTCGTCGCCAACGGCTGCCCTCACGTACTCTAACGAGGTGTCGATGAAACCAACAGGAGTCCCCGCGTCTAAACCAGTGAGGTCGGCATTGTCGAAACCCTCGAACGTATCAAACAGGTAAGCAGTCCGGCCAAGCTTTCGAGCGAACTTGGCGAGCAACGCCGCTGTTCCCCCTTTGTAGACGCCCAGTTCAGCGATATCTCCGTCTAGGCCCTCCTTGGCGATCACGTCCAGGGCGAGGCAAAAAAAGTAGAATCGGCTCATGTCTCCCTTGAATGTACCATCCGCGTGAAAGCTTTCACGCAAGAACTCGTTGGGCCGAACCAGACCCTCCAAGCTCTTGTAGCGCGCGAAATTGTTTGAAAACCGTTGTGGCGGGTCTGAACGTTGCTTTCCGAGTAGCGACGTTTCGTCCTCGTCGTCTGCCGACATCTTGTCGCGCCCTGTGCCGCTGGATCAACCTCATGGCTGGAGAAGATACCTCATGAGGAGTTGGTCCGTTGCTCGTGCGATCTTAAGCGCAATCGAGACACAGGTGCAGTGCCCGTTGCGCCGCAAACGTTGCCCGACGGTATGGGCCATAGTCGGACATTTGCATGTTGTTCTCGGCCCTCATCGCGGCGGGACAGCGACATTGACCTTTTCGGCTGTGAGGGCCAGCATTTCGTCGGGTGCACAATTGCCTGTCAGCATGGTCCAGACCCAACGAGGAACCGATTTGCCAAGGCCCGCTCGATCCGTATTGCCGCGTTCGATTGGCGCGTGAGCGGGCCATCGATGTCGAGTGACCCGATCATCGCGTTCGAGAATGTCGGCGTTCGATTCCTGGACGAGGAAATCTACCAAGGGCTCCGCTTTGATGTTCGCCGCGGAGAGTTTGTCTGCATCCTCGGGCCCTCGGGTTGCGGCAAATCCACCTCGCTGCGCCTGATCGGCGGACTGCTCCAGGCGACTAGCGGACACGTGATCGTCGATGGTCGCGCGCCCGAGGAGGCATGGTCGGAAATCGCGTTCGTGTTTCAGTCGCCCCGCCTTGTGCCCTGGCGCACCGCGCTCGACAACGTGCTGCTCGGCTCCGATCTGCGCTTCGGTGGCGGCCGAAGTGATGAACGCCGTCAGAACGCCGCCGATCTGCTCCGACTGGTGGGGCTATCCGGTGATGCCGGCAAATACCCCTCCATGCTCTCGGGCGGCGAGCGCCAGAGGGTGTCCATCGCGCGAGCGCTCTCGGTCGATCCCAAGATCGTACTGATGGATGAGCCGTTCTCCGCGCTCGATCCCAACATGCGTTCGCGAATGCGCACCGAGATCGAGCGCATCTGGCTCGAAACCGGCAAGACCGTCGTATTCGTGACGCACGACATCGACGAAGCTCTCCAGCTTGCGGACCGCACGGTGGTCCTCTCCAACAAGCCGACCCACGTCCTCGAAATCATCGAGTTGCGAACGCCGCGACCACGCGTGCTCCGTGATCACGAGCTTGATGCACACCGGCAGAAACTCGTTAAGCTGTTCCGATCGCTGGAGCAGCCGGTCACCCAGAAGGAGACTGCCGCATGATCAACCGCCGTTCCGCTCTCAAGCTTGTCGCCGCTCCGGCGCTGATGACCGTGGCCAGGCCCGGTTACGCCAAGGAGAAGGTCACATACGCCTATCTGCTCGACCCGGCCTACGATGCCGTCACCTGGGCGATGAGCAACGGCAAGGTGAAATCCGATCTGATCGAAGTGGAGGCGCGTGGGCTTGCGATCCCCCAGCTCATCCAGGCGACCTCTGCCAAGCAGTACGATGTGATCATGACCGCCGTGATTGCAGTGCCGCCCGCGCAAGCGCGCGGGCTGGAACTGCGCGTACTTTCGACAGCGCTACAGCAGGCGCCGGCGGGTGAAGGCGGCGGCATCTGGGTGAAGAGCGACTCGCCGATCAAGAATCCAAAGGACCTGAAGGGTAAGACCCTTGGTTCTTATGCACTGCGCTCGACCGGGTACACCCAGGTTCGCCTGGCACTTTTCAAAAAGTACGGACTGAACGCGGCCCTCGAAGGCGGCGACCTTAAGCAGGTGGAAATCCAGGCGCCCAACCTGCCTGGCGCGCTCGCTGCGGGTCAGATCGACGCCGCCACGCTAATCCACAGTCAGGCTTTCCGCGCGCAGAAGTCAGGCGAATTCCGTCCGATCGCCGAAACCGGCCGCGACAACATCGAGGTGTTTGGGATGCGCTTCATCAGCGCACTCAACGTGTCGTATCCCGAGAAGCTGTCGCAGCGACCCGATGCGTTCAAGGAGTTCAATCGGATGTTCCATGAGTCGACACAGTATGCGCTGGCGAACAAGAGCGAGGTGTTCGGAGCCATCGGTGCCAAGACGAACCTGCCGCCTGAGTTCTTCGAGTGGTGGTTCGCGAAGAGTTCCGACGTACCCGGCACGTTCACCGAGGAACACGCCAAGATCGTGATGACGTTCTACGAGCTGTCGAAGGAAATCGAGATGATCAAGGACTTCCCCGACATCCGCACGCTCGTGTGGGAGAACGCGATCAAGGCCTGATGACCGATGCCGGCACAGCGCTCGAGCGGCCGTCGCATCCGCGGGGTGTGACGGCCCGGACGCTCGCGGCGCATCTCTTCACGCTGTTGTTCCTGCTGGCCTGGCAAGTGGCCTCGCTGATGGCGCCGTCCTACCTCCTGCCGGGTCCGCTGCCGGTCGCGCAGCGGCTTTGGCAGTTCGTCACCAGCACGCGCGACTTGGGGCATCTCGGCGCATCGCTGTTTCATGTCGGTGTCGCGATCGCGATTTCGTTCGTAATCGGCTCGCTCCTGGCCCTGATCCCCTGCTACCTCCCGATGCTGCGCCTTGCCGTCGAGCGCCGTGTCGGCCCGTTCCTGAATGCGTTCTCAGCGATCGGCTGGACGTTGCTCTCGATCATGTGGTTCGGTGTGACCCCGCTGACGGTTATTTTCGCGATCAGCGCGGTGCTGGTGCCCTTCGCGCTCGTCAACATGTCGGCTGGACTCTCCAACGTCGATCGAGAGATCATCGAGATGGCGGGGAGCTTCACGCGAAACCGGATGCGCGTGCTCCGGCTCGTGATCATTCCCTCTCTCTACCCGTTTGTCTTTGCGACGTTGCGCATCATGTTCGGTGTGGCGTGGAAGGTGACGCTCACCGCCGAGCTCTTCGGCGGCAATTCCGGCCTCGGTTACATGATTAACCTGTCGCGGCAGGAGTTCGACACGACGACGATCTTCGCCGCGATCGTCCTCATCATCGCGTTCGTTCACGGCACTGACCGCTGCGTTCTCGGACCATTGCAAGCCAGCGTCTCGCGCCACTATGCCGGCTGAGCGCACTCCTTTCGGGTCGGCAGCGACCGAGCGACTGATCGGCGAAGGGGTCGTCTTGCTGGCGCTTATCGGCTGGTGGGTTGCCTCGCGCGGCCTGCCGGAGTTCGTCATGCCTGGACCGCTCCCAGTGGCAACGAGGCTCGTGCAGTTGTTCGCGTCCCCTGACTTCCTCTGGCATCTGTTCACGTCCGCGTGGCGCGTGTTGGTGTCGATCGTTGCCGCGATGCTGATCGGCGGCGGTCTTGCGTTTCTCGCCCACGGCGTGCCGTGGCTCGGTGGAGTGGTCGAGGAGCGTATCAAGCCGGTGCTCAATTCCTTTCCCTCGATCGGTTGGGCGATCCTCGCGGCGATCTGGTTCGATCCTGGTGACTTCGGAGTAATCTTCGTCGAGACCGCAATCCTCATACCGTTCTGTCTGATCAACATCGCTGAAGGCCTGCGCAACATCGACCGCGAACTGATGGAGATGGGGCACAGCTTCACGCGCCACCGCGGGCGCATCCTGTGGCGGCTCACTTTGCCCCTGCTCGTACCGTACGTCCTTTCGGCAACGCGTATCTCCTACGGCATCGCGTGGAAGATCGCGCTGGTTTCCGAATTGCTCGGTGCGCCGAGCGGGCTTGGCTATCTGATGCTGCAGGCGCAGACCGCCGCCGACAGCAGGACCTTTCTCGCCATCTGCTTTGCCATTGTGTTCGTCTTCGCGGCCGGCGAACGCCTGGTCATTGTCCCGCTGGAGCGGCGTTTCGCGCATCGCTGAGGAGCAAACATGACAACCACCACCGCAGACCCGATCGTTCGCACGAAAAACGGCGAAATGCGCGGCGCTTACGAAAACGGCGTTGCTGTGTTTCGCGCCGTGCCCTATGCGGCGCCGCCGGTCGGCGATCTGCGCTTCTCGCCGACGCAGCCCGCGCCCTCGTGGCGGGGCGTGCGCGATGCGACCAAGGACGGGCCGATCCCGCCGCAAGGCCGCTCGCGCCTCGCACATGTAATGGGCGATTTCGAGCGCGAGCAATCCGAGGACTGCCTCACGCTCAACATCTGGACCCCGGCACCCGACGGCAAGAAGCGTCCCGTCATGGTGTGGATCCACGGAGGCGCCTACTCCAGCGGCGCCGGGTCGCTGGCTTGGTATTCGGGTGAACGCTTCGCCGCCAATGGCGACGTGGTGTTCGTCTCGATCAACTATCGGCTCGGCATTCTCGGTTTTCTGTGCCTGCCCGGCGTCAGCAGCGGCAATCTCGGCCTGCTCGACCAGGTCGCGGCGCTGCGCTTCGTGCGAGATAACATCGCAGCCTTCGGAGGCGATCCGGAGAACGTCACAGTGGTCGGACAATCGGCGGGGGCCGCCTCGATCGCATTCTTGATGACGATGCCTCAGGCAGACGGCCTGTTCCGCCGTGCCATCATGCAGAGTACGCCATTCGGTCGGATGACGCGCGCGACCGAGGATGCGCACCGGATCGGACGGCGTCTTCTCGAAGTGCTCGGGCTGAAAGCCGACGAAGCAGAAAAGCTCAAGTCCATATCTTATGCGCAATTGCTGACGGCGCAGGGCCAGGTTGCGCGACTGGAAAAGAAGTTTGCCGACGCACGGGCGCCGTTCTGGCCGGTGATCGATGGCACGACCATTCCAGGCGACGCCGCGCCCGCGCTCAAGGCCGGTGCGGGCGCCGCAATCGAAACGATGATCGGCACGACGCGCGAGGAAATGGCCGCGTTCTATTGCATCGACGAGGAGATCGCCAAAGCTCCTCCCGAGGCGGTCGAAGGCGTGTTCGCCGCGATGTTTCCTTCCGGCCACCACGCTCATCTGAACGAATTCCGCAATATGCGTGCCTCCCCTACCAACGCCGCATTGCTCGGCGACCTGATGAGCGACGCCATGTTCCGGATCGGCAGCCTGCGCATGGCCGAGTGGCGTGCCACGCAGGGACACCCGGCTTTCGTCTTCCAATTCGACTGGCAATCGCCGGCCGGGTTCGAATCCTGCCACTGCATCGAAATTCCGTTCGTGTTCAACAACCTCGAGAACTGGACGGACAGTCCGATGCTGAAAGGGGCAAAGCCGGCCGAGATGCAGAGGCTTGCGGACGCGATGCACGGCGCCTGGATCGCGTTTGCGCGTACAGGTAAGCCTGATCATGCTCGCCTGCCGCCATGGCCGCGCTATCGAACCGAGGATCGCATGACCATGCGCTTCGACAGCGTTGTCGGCCCGGTGCACGATCTTGCCGGGCTGGAATGGCGCTTGCCTTGGCTCGCAAATTACTAGTTCGCAGAAGGACGAGTTCCGCGAGTGCCAAGCGAGGGGAAGAGCGATGAGATTCGGGGTGTTCTACGAACTGCAGCTCCCGAAGCCCTGGGGCCCCGATGACGAGCTGCGACTGGTGCAGGACGCGCTGACCCAGGTCGAGCTCGCTGACCGGCTCGGCATCGACTATGCCTGGGCGGTGGAGCACCATTTTCTTGAGGAGTATTCCCACTGCTCCGCATCCGAGGTGTTCCTGGCCGCGGCCGCCGCCCGCACCCAGCGCATCAGGCTCGGACACGGCATTCGCCAGGTGATTGCCAACTACAATCACCCCGCGCGCACTGCGGAGGCGATCGCAATGCTCGACCTTGTCTCCAAGGGTCGAGCGGAGTTCGGGATCGGCGAAGGCGCCACCAGACTGGAGCTCGGCGGTTTCAATATCCCGGCGAAAGAAAAGCGCGCCATGTCCCTGGAAGCGGCCGAGCAAATCGCCAACATGATGGTGATGACTCCCTACCCCGGTTACGAGGGCCGCTCGTTCAGGATGCCTTGCCGCAACGTCCTTCCCAAGCCCGTACAAAAGCCGCACCCGCCAATGTGGATGGCATGCACAAATCGCGAGACCATCAAGGTGGCGGCGAGCAACGGACTGGGTGCGCTAGCTTTCTCCTTCATCGACGATGCTGAGGCCCGGGCTTGGAGCCAGATCTACTACGACACCATCAAGAGCGAGGCTTGCGTGCCGCTCGGGCACAGTGTCAATGCCAATATCGCGATGGTATCGGCATTCTCGCTCCACGCCGACCGTGAGGAGGCGGTCGGGCGCGGGACGGAAGGCTTCGAGTTCTTTCGATTTGCCATATCGGCCCTTGTTACCAACGACGCAGTGCCCGGCCGTTCGCGCCTGTTCGAGCAGTTCCAGAAAGAGCGCGGCGGTGTCGGCGATGCGACACCAGCGCCTCCGGCAAGCCTGGCGAGCGCCTTTGAGGGGTCGCCCGGCATCGGTACGCCCGAGGATTTCCGTGCTCACATCAAGCACTTCGAAGACGCCGGCGTCGATCAGATCATCCTGCTGCAACAAGCTGGGAAGAATCGGCACGACCACATCTGCGAATCATTGGAGCTTCTGGCGCGTGATGTCTTGCCGGAGTTCGCCGAGAGGGCCGCGGCGCGTGACGAACGGAAGGCCGATGAGCTTGCGCCCCATGTCGAGAAAGCGCTCGCACGCAAGAGACGCATGGCGCAGCTGGCGGATGCGGATATTCCGGTGGTGAAAGCCTCCGTCGCGAGACCAATCGTCAATACGTGATCGGGGACACGCAGGTGTTGTGCTGTGTTATCGTGCAGCAGCACTTGCGACATCGCGTCCTTGACGCTGACCCAGAGTATCGTGATGTTCTAGGACACGTCACTTGTCCATGTTACTGCGCCCCGTGACTTTATGGTCGGTGGAAGCGTTGTCCCCAATCGCGACGGATGCGCGATCGAGCTCTGTTGCTTCGCCGCAGCAGGCCGTTTGGTGATCTACTTCATCAAGTCGCTTGCGGCGCTGGCCATCCAGCGAATGGCCGCATGAGCTTGCCGATGATTTCTGTCGAGGCTGTCCACAAATGGTACGGCGCAACGTATGTCCTGAAGGACTGCAGCCTGACTATCGCGCGCGGCGAGGTCGTCGTGGTCTGTGGGCCATCGGGATCGGGCAAGTCGACCCTGATCAAATGCATCAACGGGCTGGAGCCGATTCAAAAAGGACGTATCCTGGTCGATGGGATCTCGGTCGGCGATCGCAACACTGACCTGCCGAAGCTGCGCGCCCGCGTCGGAATGGTGTTCCAGCACTTCGAGCTCTATCCGCATATGGATGTGTTGGCGAACATCTGCCTCGCGCAGCGCCATGTGCTCAGGCGCCCGCAGGCCGAAGCCGAGGCCCGCGCCCGCACGCTGCTTGAGCGGGTTGGGCTTGCCGACAAGGCGAATTCGCGTCCGAGCGAGCTCTCCGGCGGCCAGCAGCAGCGCGTCGCGATTGCTCGCGCGCTCGCGATGGACCCGATCGCGATGCTGTTCGACGAGCCGACTTCGGCGCTCGATCCAGAGATGATCAGCGAGGTTCTAGACGTGATGACAAACCTTGCGCGCGAGGGCATGACCATGATCGTCGTCACGCATGAAATGGGCTTTGCCCGAGCGGTTGCCGATCGCATCGTCTTCATGCATGAGGGGGAGATCATGGAAGCGCGCCCAACGGCGGATTTCTTCCGTCAGCCGGAGAGCGAGCGGGCGCGGCTCTTTCTCTCGAAGATCCTCGCGCACTAGAGACATCCCGGAAGAACCTCGGAGAAGACGGTGGCTGGGGCAAACCTGAATTCGGCAGAGAACGCCGCCTCGGAGGCTTTCGACCCCGTCACGCTGGAGATTTTCTGGAGCCGCCTGATCTCGATTGCCGACGAGGCGGCCGCGGGCCTCCTGCGCACCGCGTTCTCCACCATCGTGCGCGAGTCGAACGACTACGCGACCGTGCTGATGGACCGAAACGGCAGCTCGTTGTCGGAGAACACCGGCGGCATCGCGTCGTTCTCCTGCATTCTGCCGCGCACCACGAAGGTATTCCTCGAACGCTTTCCCGCCGAGACCTGGCGGCCCGGCGATTGCGTCATCACCAACGATCCCTGGCTCGCGACCGGCCATCTGCCGGATTTCACATTCGTCAGCCCCATCTTCCACCGCGGCGCGCTGGTCGGATTTGCCGGCTCGATCGCGCATTCGCCCGATGTCGGCGGGGCGCTGTGGTCGGCCGACTGCCGCGAGCTGTTCGAGGAGGGAATTCGCATTCCACCGATCCGCTATCTGCGCGAGGGCCGGCGCAACGATGAGCTGATCGACATCCTGCTCTCGAACGTGCGTGTTCCGCGTCAGGTGCTCGGCGACCTCGAGGCGCAGGTCACCGCTAACGAAGTGTGCGTGCGGCGCGTCGAGGAGTTTCTCGGCGATGTCGGGCTCGACGACCTGCAAGGATTGGCCGCAGCCGTGCACACGCGAGCGGATGCCGCGATGCGCCGCGCGATCACGGCCGTTCCCGACGGCACCTATCGGGCGATCCTCGAAGCCGACGGCTTCGACGAGCAGATTACCAAAATCGCGTGCGCCGTGACTGTCAGCGGCGACCGCATGCACATCGACTATGCGGGCACGTCCCCGCAGATCGATCGCGGGATCAATTGTGTGCTCAATTACACGCATGCCTATTCGGTCTATCCGGTCAAATGTGCGTTCGATCCGTTCACGCCGCGCAACGAAGGCTCGTATCAGGCGATCACCGTAGCGGCGCCCGAGGGCACCATCCTCAATCCGCGATTTCCCGCTCCGGTCGGCGCACGACAACTGACCGGCCATCTGCTTGCCGGCGCGATCTATCGCGCGCTGGCTGAAGTCGTTCCCGACCGCATCATTGCGGAAAGCGGCGCTGCGCCGTCAATGCGCGCGCTATTCAGCGGGCTCGACCGGAACGGCGACCGCTTCAGCCAGGTCCTGTTCGCGACGGGTGGCATGGGCGCCTCGCCGCATCGCGACGGGTTGCCGACCACCTCGTTCCCGACGAACGTCGGCGCTGGCAGCATAGAGGCATTCGAGAGCGTCTCCCCGCTCGTCGTCTGGCGCAAGCAGCTGCGGCCGGACTCAGGGGGCGCCGGCCGGTTCCGCGGTGGATTGGGCCAGGAGGCGGAGATCGAGGTGCGCTCGCCGTCTTCCGTGTGGCTGTCTTTGCTATCGGACCGGCGCGACCATCCGGCGCTCGGCGTGCTCGACGGCGGCTCCGGCGCCCCGGCGCTGATCGAATTCGGCGACGGCACGCGCCCGCATCCGAAATCCCGCACAACCGTCGCAACCGGCACGCGGCTGCGCATGATCTATGCGGGCGGCGGGGGCTACGGCGATCCGAAATCGCGCGACGCCGAGGCGCTCGCGCGCGACCTGCGCGACGGCTACGTCACGCCGGAAGCGGCGCGCACGCAATACGGGGCGAAGTGAGCGATGGCCGAGCGTAGCGTTCGCGTCGGCGTCGATGTCGGCGGCACATTCACCGATCTGGTGCTGCACGATCCGCGGCGCGATCTCGTTCGCACCGGCAAGCTGCTCACGACGCCGGACGATCCAAGCGAGGCGATCGTTGCGGGCATCCAGCGGCTGCTGAAGGAGACGGGCCTCAAAGCTGCCGACCTGCACAGCATCGTGAACGGGACAACTCTGGTCACCAACACGGTGATCGAGCGCACCGGCGCGGCCGTCGGACTGATCACCACCGAGGGCTTCCGCGATGTGATCGAGGTCGGTCGCGAGACGCGTTACGACCTCTACGACCTGTTTCTCGAAGCGCCACCGACGCTCGTGCCGCGCTACCGGCGGCGCGAAATCAGGGAGCGCATGGATTTCGAGGGGCAGGTGCTCGTGCCACTCGACGAGGCAGCCGTGGCCGCGACCGCGCGCGAAATGGTCGAGCGTGACGATGTAGAGGCGATCGCGATCTCGTTCCTGCATGCCTATCGCAATTCCGCGCATGAACGGCGCGCGGCAGAGATCATCCGCGGTCTCTACCCGGAGCTTCCGCTGACGCTCTCCAGCGAGGTCGCCCCCGAAATACGCGAGTTCGAGCGCACGAGCACGGCCTGCGCCAATGCCTATGTGCAGCCGCTGATGCGCCGCTATCTGGACCGGCTGGAAACAAAACTCGCCGCGATCGGCTTTGCGGGCCGACTGTATGTGATGCTGTCGGGCGGCGGCATTGCCGCCGTGCAGGAAGCGCGCGAGTTTCCGATCCGGTTGATCGAGTCCGGTCCCGCGGCGGGCGCGATGGCGGCCTCGTTTCTCGCGCGCCTTGCGGGACTCGATCGCGTCGTCTCGTTCGACATGGGCGGCACGACCGCGAAGATGTGCCTGGTCGAGAACGGCGCGCCCGATCACAAGTTCGACTTTGAGGCGGGACGCGTCCGCCGTTTTGTCAAAGGCTCCGGGCTGCCGCTCAAGGTGTCGGTCGTCGACATGATCGAGATCGGCGCGGGCGGCGGCTCAATCGCGCGCGTCGAGCCATCGTCCGGTTTGATGAAGGTTGGCCCGCGCAGCGCCGGCGCGAAGCCGGGCCCGGTCTGCTACGGCCTCGGCGGCGTCGAGCCGACAGTGACGGATGCCGACCTCGTGCTCGGCCGGCTCAATCCGGATTACTTCCTGGGCGGCGAGATGCATCTCGACCTCGGCGGTGTGCGCCGCGCGTTCGAGCACAGCGTCGCGAAGGAACTGAAGATTCCTACGATGGATTCCGCGCTCGGCGTTCAGCGCATCGTTGACGAGACGATGGCGGCCGCAACGCGCATGCATCTCGCCGAAAAGGGCCGCGATCCGCGCCGATACACGCTGATCGCCTTCGGCGGCGCTGGGCCGGTGCATGCCTACAATCTCGCGCGGCTGCTCAAGATGAAGCGGCTCGTCGTGCCGCTCGGAGCGGGCGTTGCGTCGGCGCTCGGATTTCTGGTGGCGCCGCCCGCGACCGACATGGTGCGCAGTTACGTGGCGCGGCTCGAGCGGCTCGACTGGGATCACGTCAACGCGCTGTTCGCCGCGATGACCGCGGAGGGTTCGCGCCTGCTCAGCGAAGCCGGCGCCGCCCCCGCGACGATCGCGCTGCGGCCGACCGCCGACATGCGGCACGTGGGGCAGGGGTTCGAGATTCCCGTGCCGTTGCCCTCGACCAAGCTCGGCGCCAGCGATCTGACAGCGATCCGCTCGGCGTTCTTTGCAAGCTATCGGGAGCGCTTCGGCCGCGTGATCGAGGATTCGCCGATCGAGGCGTTGAGCTGGCGGCTCGCCTGCGTGGCGCCCGGTCAGGATATTCGCATCAAGCCCGCGAGTGGCAGCGCGCCCGCCGCATCGAGCGCGTATCGTGGAACACGCGACGTGCTGTTCGAAGGATTGGGGACGCTGTCTTGCGCGGTCTACGATCGTTATGCGCTCGCGCCCGGCACGACATTCAACGGTCCGGCGCTCGTGGAAGAACGCGAATCGACCTGCTGCATCGGCCCCGATGCGCGCGTCAGTGTAGATGCGTTTCTCAACCTGGTGATCGACCTCGCCTGAGCGGTGCTCAATTCTGGATTTTGATCCCGCGCGTGCGGATGATCTCGCTCCATTTCGCCGTTTCCTTGGCGTAGTATGCGGGGAACTCCTCGGGCGTGCCGGCAGCGATGACCACGCCTTGCTTCGCAAGCGGCTCGCGGACCTCGGGCGATTTGAGCGCCGCAATGAGCGCGGTGCTGAGCGTCTTGACGATCGCCGGCGGTGTTGCGGCCGGCACCAGCAAGGCCACATCGGTCGACGACTGGAAACCCGGAACGCCTGCCTCCGCAATGGTCGGAAGATTGGGCGCGACGGCGATCCGCGCGGTCGTGCTGACGGCAAGCGTCCGGATCTTGCCGGCTTCTGCCATCGGCAGCGCAACGACCGAGTCGGAAAAACCGGAATTGACCTCACCGGTGATCAGCGCCTGCAGCGCCGGTCCGCCGCCCCGATACGGCACGTGCAACATGCTGACCTTCGTCATCGCCATGAGCAGCTCCATCGCCATATGGCTGGAGCCGCCCGGGCCGGACGACTCGAAGCTCACGCCGTTCGGCTGACGTGCCCGCACATAGTCGAGGAAGCTTTTCACGTCGGTGACCGGAACCGACGGGTGAACGCACAGGACCTGCGGGCTGCTTGCCACGAGGCCGACCCCGGCAAACGCCTTTTCGCTCTCGTAGGGCAGTTTGCCGAGAAGATAGGGCGCCATCGCGTAGGTGCTGTTGGTCCCGAGCAGCAGGGTGTAGCCATCCGGCGCGGCTTGCGCGACGACGTTATGGCCGATCGTGCCGGACGCGCCGGGGCGGTTTTCGACCACGATCGTCTGCCCAAGCTCGGTCCCCATACGCTGTGCGAGGATGCGCCCGGCCACGTCCGTGATGCCGCCGGGCGGCCACGGAACGATCAGCTTGATCACCCGGGACGGGTACGCTTGCGCGGCAGCGTGCCGGGGCAGCGTCGATCCGGCGGCCATGGCGAGGGCCGATGACAACAGGCGGCGGCGGGAGAGTGGCGTCATGTGAATTCCTTGTTCGTCTCGGGCTTCCGAGCGGGGCAGCATTGTAGCAGAATGGGATTCAAGCAACTGCCCGAACATCACAACCCCAACGTCTCAGCATCACGCCGAAACAACTTCCCGAAAATCCGTCATGACCAGAACGCTGGCCGAGCGTGTTGTCGGACTGAAACCCTCGGCGACCGTCGAAATGACCGAGCGCGTGCGTAATGCACGCGCCGCGGGCCGCAAGATCATCGGGTTGTCGAGCGGCGACCCGAATATCGAGACCGATCCGCGCATCATCGCGGCGGCCGAGCGCGCCATGCGCGGCGGCGACACGCACTATGGGCCGCCTGCCGGACTGCCGGCGCTGCGCGAGGCGATCGTGCGACGGGACGCGGTGCGTTCCGGCGTCTCCTACGATGCGGCCGACGTGATCGTCACGCCGGGCGGAAAATTCGCGCTGCTCACCGCGCTGATGGGCACCATCCAGGCCGGCGACGAGGTGTTGGTTCCCGAGCCCGGCTGGGTGAGTTACGGCCCCTGTGTGCGGCTGTGCGGCGGCACGCCGGTCGGAATCTCGATGCTCGACCGCATTGATGCCGCGGCGCTGGAGCGCGCCGTCTCGCCGCGCACCAAGGCGATCATCGTCAACTCGCCGGTCAATCCGACCGGCCGTGTCTTCACGGCGGCCGAGATCGAAGCCGTGCTCGCCTTCGCCAAGCAGCATGATCTCTGGATCATGTTCGATCAGGTCTATTCGGACCTGCTCTACGAAGGCACGTTCCCCAACCCTCAGCGATTGCCCGGCGGGCAGGAGCGTGTGCTCGTGATCGACAGCCTGTCGAAAACGTTCGGCATGACCGGATGGCGCCTCGGCTATCTGGCGACGCCACCGGGCCTGTCGAAGGCGATCCTGAAATTCATCCAGCACTCGATCTATTGCGTCCCGGGCTTCATCCAGGCCGCCGGCATCGCGGCGCTCTTGCTCGAAGACGAACTGGTGCCGCGCTATCGAAAAACATTCCGCGCTCGGCTCGAAACCGCATCGGCGCGCTTGTCCGCGGTGCCGGGGATCGCATGCAGCGTGCCGCCCGCGACGTTCTATCTGTTTCCGTCGGTCGCAGCGCCCGACGCCGACGTCGCGAAGCGATGGCTAGACACGATCGATGTCGCGACGGTGCCGGGCTCCTCGTTCGGCGCCTCCGGCGCGGGACACTTGCGGCTTTCGCTGACATGCTCGGACAGTGAACTGGACGATGCACTCGACCGTATCGCGCGGATCGGAATAGCGGCTTGAGCGGCTGCGAGTCGCCGCAGGAAAGGCAACGATAATGGCTCCTCGGTTTCTTCGGGCAATCCTGACGCTGGCAGCCCTTGCGGCAACCGCGGTCACCGCTTCCGCGCAAGCCCCGCAGGGCACGCTCGCAAAGATCAAGGAGCGCGGGAAGCTGCTTGCCGGCGTGAAGCTCGACACGCCACCGTTCGGCTTCCTCGACGACAAGAATGAATCGGTCGGCTTCGACATCGAGCTGGTGCGCAAGGTCGCGGCGCACATCGGCGTACCGGTCGAGCTTGTGAAGGTCACGTCGGCGACCCGCATTCCGCTGCTGGTGAGCGGCAATGTCGATCTCGTCGCGGCCTCGATGACGCACACGCGCGAGCGCGACAAGGCGATCGATTTCAGCATCACGTACTACACCGGCGGGCAGTCGTTGATGGTGCCGAAGGACAGCACCATTACCGGCGTCAAGGATCTTGGCGGCAAGCAGGTCGCGGTCCAGCAGGGTACGACGCTGGAGAAGAACATCGCGGCGGTGGCGCCGACAGCGAAAATCGTCGCCTTCCGCGACTACACGGCGGCGTGGCTCGCACTCGCGCAGGGCCGCGCCGATGCGTTCACCGGCAGCCTGAACGTGCTGCAGGGGTTCCTGAAGGACAATCCGAATTTCAAGATCGTCGGCGAGTTGTTCAGCGTCGAGCCGTTCGGCATCGGCGTGCGGCAGGGCGATTCCGATCTGCGCGACGAGATTAACTTCACGCTCCAGGAGCTCTGGACCTCCGGCGAGTACGCCACGCTCTATCGCAAATGGTTCCATGCCGATCCGACGATCCCGATCGAGGTGTGGCCCTAACAAGCGCTGTGGCGCAATAACGCCATGCCGTACCGGTTCGACTGGACACCAATCTGGGCCAATCGCGACCTGATCCTCGACGGCTTGCTGATGACGATCGCGCTCTCGGCGCTCGGGCTTTGCCTCGCGCTGGTGGTCGGCGTGGTTGTCGGGACGGCCGGGTCATCGCAGCGGCGCGCGCTTCGCGCATGCGCGGCCGCCTACGTCGAAGTCATGCGCAACGTCCCGCTGCTGGTTCACATGTACTTCTGGTACGTGGGCCTCGCGTTTCTCCGGCTTCCGCCGTTCGCCTGCGCCGTCGCGGCGCTGACGCTCTATTCGGGCGCTTACGTGGCCGAAGCGGTCCGCTCCGGTCTCGGCGCGGTCCCGCGCGGTCAGCATCTTGCGGCACTCGCCAGCGGTCTGACGCCCCGCCAGTCGCTGTTCTATGTGGTCTATCCGCAGGCACTGCGCATCATCACGCCCTCGCTTGCAAGCCTGTTCTCGCAGTTGATCAAGGATTCCTCGCTCGCGTCCGTGATCGCGGTCGCCGAGTTGACCTATCAGGCCTCGGCCATCGAGGGGCAGACATTCCGTACATTCGAGGTCTACATCACGATATCGCTGCTCTATCTCGCGCTGGTGACGGTCGTGACCTACGGGCTCCTACTGGTACCGGGAGCGCGCGATCACCCGGTGCAGAGGCTGAGCGATGCCTGAAGTCATCCTCAAAAACCTGCCGTTTCTGCTCGCCGGCCTGCGCGTCACCGTCGAGATCGCGCTGTTGTCGATTGCGGGCGGCACGCTGCTCAGTCTCGCGATCGGCGTTCTGCGTTACCTGCGCGTGCCGCTGATTGCCCAGTCGCTTGATCTCTATGTTGTGTTCATCCGCGGCACGCCGCTGCTGGTCGTCTTGTTCATCTGTTATTTCGGCTTGCCGGCTCTGTTCGGCTACAAGACGAGCGCTTATTGGGCGGCTGTCGGCGGGTTCATTCTGTTCATCGGCGCCTATCTCGCCGAAGACATCCGCGCGGGACTGCGATCCGTATCGCCGGGCCTCGTGCAGGCCGCGCTTGCGACCGGCCTCACGCGCGCCAGCGTCTTGCGGCTAATCGTCGTGCCGATCGCGGTCCGCAACGTGATCCCGACGTTGTTCAACCAATATGTGCGCCTGTTCAAGTTCACGTCGGTCGCGTCGGTGATCGGCGTCAATGAATTCACCGGCAGCGCAATGCTGGTGAACGGCCGAGAATTTGCGCCGATCACCATCATCGGATTCGTCGCGCTGACGTACTTCGTCCTGTGCCTTGTGATCTCGCTCGTCGGGCGGACGATTTATGCGCGTTTCGCGGTGCGCACGTGAACCGGGATGCCCCGACAGGCGGCACTTAATGCTTTTGTGAGATTTTTCACCAAGATAGCTCCCCAATACATCCGCTAGTCCCATCAGTGCAGACATAATCGTGACAGCAACGGAGTTCGCCTTTGGGTCATCAGCAGACCACTCGCATCGCACGTCAGAACGTCAGCTTCTGGTCAACAACCGGACTCTTCCGGCCTAATGTGTGATGATCCGACTGAGGCCACGGTTCCACAAACCAAAAGCTCAACAAAGAGCCTAAGAACGTTTGATCCCGGTCGCACTCCCTCCGCCACCCTGCCCTGAAAGGCTTCCCATCGTTCCGACTGCGCAGAGCGCCTGCTCTGCACGTTCCGCAAAAGGCGAAACACTCAATGTCGACGCAGCATGAAACGCACGACTGGCTCAATCTCTCGCGGCGCGTGGCGGTGGTCACCGGTGCAGGCAGCGGCATCGGGGCCGCGATCGCGACCGGCTTCGCGAAAGCCGGAGCGAAGGTAGCCGTTGTGGACCGGGACGGCGAGGCCGCCGCGAATATCGCGGCGCAGATCGCGGCGGCAGGCGGGACCGCCATCGCGTTCACCTGCGACGTGACCCGCCAGGATGAGGTGAGGGCCGTCGCCGGTGAGGTCACGGCGCGGCTCGGGGCATGCGACATTCTCGTCAACAACGCCGGCATTCTTCGCCCCGGACCGTTGGATACCATCTCGATCGAGGGCTGGAACGCGGTTCTCGCCGTGAACCTGACCGGCTACCTGATTGCGGCGCAGGCCTTCGGTCCCGACATGGCCAGGGCCGGCCGGGGCAGCGTCATCCATATCGCGTCGATCGCCGCGACCAACACGCAGCCCCGCAGCGGCGCCTACAGCGCGTCGAAAGCCGGCGTTCTCCAGCTCTCCAAGCAGCTCGCCGTTGAATGGGGACCGCGCGGCGTGCGGAGCAATGCCATTTTGCCGGGTCTTATTCGCACCCCGCTTTCGGCGGCCTTCTACGAGAACAAGGAGTTCGAGGAAAAGCGCAAAGCCCTGGTCCCGACGCGCCGCATCGGCGAGCCGGACGACATCGCGCAGGCTGCGCTGTTCCTCGCCAGCGACCGGGCCAGCTACGTGAACGGAGCGGAAATCCTCGTCGATGGCGGCCTCAACACCGTGCTGATGGAGATGGTGCCGCGCCCCGGCTATTGACGGCAATCGTGGCCACTGGGGTGGTTCAGCGAACCCGCGCCACCACCTGATCCCTTTCGATAAGTACAGCCACCGGACCGCCGCCGTCCGGACCTTGGTGTTCGGCGCCACCAGAGACGTAGATTTCCGCGTGCCCGAGGAGGCCTGCGAGCGCACCGCAGACAAAGGCGCGCGCATGCCGTGTCGAGGAGATGTCGGAATCGTCGAGCATGGTGTGGCGATGGCCGCGCAGCATGCCATTGTGACTGGCTTCGGCCTTCGCAAGCACCGCGATCACGTGGCCGCGTTGGCCGGCGCTGAGTTGCCCGGCGGCGTCAAGTCCGAGGCGCGCGAGCGCTGCCCGCACGGGCTCGATGTCGATCGCATCGCTCATGACCGCATGATCGATCGCCAGCGGGCCGCCCCAATGCTCCGACATGCCGAGCACGACGACCTCGTGATTCATCAGCTCGATCCCGGCCGATGCGCTGGCGCGGCCTGACCAGAGGCTCACGTCCGTGCCGATGGCGGCCTCCGCCAAGGCTGCCGGATCGACTTCGCCGAGCGCGACCGCGACGCCGAGCGAGCTCGCAGCGCGCGAGAGCCCCATGGATTTGAGCGTATCCCGCGTCGAGACCGTCTGGCCGCGCCCTTCCGCTTCCGCAATGCGCTGCGCCGTGAGCAAGGGGCATTTGACTTGCACGAAGTGAACGTCGCCGGGCGTAGTGATGTTCGCATCCGCCATCGCGGCGCGAACGCCATCGGCAACGATGCTGACCTGTGCAAGACGCCCAAGTTGCTCCGGCGCGATGACGCGGGTGTGGGCGCGCCCGATGGCGAGCGCGGGACCGGGCCCGGATTCATCGCGGCGCTCGAACACGGTCCAGTGCGGCGCCATTCCGCCCTCCGTGCCGCCGGACATCACGAGGCAAACGTCTCTGGCGCGCGCGCCGATGTGCTTCTCGAGCATCAGGGTCAGGCTCTGCGTCGCGAACCCGCGCGTGAAGTCGTTGACGTTGCCGTTGCCCTCGGTCTTTCCGAGGATCGCGACGATGCCCTGGGGATGAATGCGGCCTTCCGCGATGGCGCGCTCGATACCGGCGGTATCGTTTGGCGCCGATGCCGGGACGCGATGAACGTAGGCGCGCATGTCAGCAGCAGGGGGTTTCGAAATGATTGCGCACGGCCCGTTCGAGGTGTGGCAAGGCTGCGGCGAGCGCCACGTTCTGTGCGATGCCGTGGCGGAAGCGGCCGAGCAGCTCGGCATTCATCGCCGGCAGATCGATGCCGGGCACCGCGCCGTCGCGCGCGACCGTCCTGCCGCCGACGATCAGCTCCTTGACATGGCGCATGGTCGAGCGCGCAAACAACAGGTCGAGCGGGTCGAGGTCGGGGCGCAGCCGGTCCGCATCGAGTTTTTCCCAGTCGATGATCAGGACATCGGCCGGTGCGTTGGCCGCGAGCGTGCCGCCATCATCCCTGTTCGTCACTGAGCGGCGGCCGTTCACCAGGAGGGCATCGAGGAGCGCCGTTCGGTCGACATCGATGCGGAAGCCGGTCCCCGCGTGCAGCAGGTCGGCGAGGCGCATTTCGCGCAGCGCATCGTCGTCCTCATCGAGCGTCGCGCCGTCGAGGCCAAGCGCGACGCGGCATCCGCGCTTCACCATTTCGACCAGCGGCGCAATACCGGAGCGCAAATGCAGGTTCGATGACGTATTGACCGAGATCGTCACACGGCGTTCGGTAAGCAAGTCCAGCTCCTCGGCGCGTGCCCACGTGCAATGCGCGAGTGTCAGGCGTTCGCTGAGAAAACCGATCGAATCGAGATAGGCAACGATGCCTCCCGGAAAATTCGCATCCGCCCACTCGCGCTGATAGCGCGTCTCGAGGAGATGCATGTGGATGCGGCGGCCACTGTTCGCCGAAGCCTGCGCAACGCTCTCCAGCAGTTCGGGCGAGCACCATTGCACGGCGGCGGGACCATATTGCACGTCGAAGGTCTCGCTCCGGCAAGCCGCGGCGACCGCGTCGACCAGGGCAAGCTGCTCCTTCACCGGCAACGGTGGCCGGGTGAACCGGCGTTGAATTTCAGCGCGTGCCTCCTCGGGCAATGCGGCGAGGATCGGCTCCGACGGTCCGTACACCAGAGGATTGCGATCGCGCAGTGCCGGAGCAAAACCTACGCGCACGCCGACGTCGGCGGCCGCACGCGCGACCGCTTTCGCCTCCGTCACATAATCCGTCAGCCCCTGCGCGCGGGTGTAATGCACCATGACGCTGCCGGCCCCACCCAGCGCGGACCGCGCGAGCGAAACCGCTGTCGCCAGATACGGATCGACCGCGGGCAGCATGGCGAGCCAATGCAGCCAGATTTCCAGCGGCTTGCCGGCAGTGCCGAACGAGCTCGATCGCGTCGCGCGCGCATGGTCATGGGCATTGGCCGGGGCGGGAAGCGCGAACAAGGGTTCGGCGCGCGCGACGGCTTCGACAGCCGAGATCACACTCCCCTCAATGCGGACGAGGTGATTTGCGACGGCGGCCTTGTCGGCCGCCGGCAGCACATGCGCGCAAGCAAGCTCGCGCATCGGTCTCTAGTTCGTCATCGCCGGCAGCGTGCGGTCCGCCTTCGGGGGCAGGAATGCGCGGCTGAACGCATCGCCGACCACGGGAGACTTCGGCAACTCGTAGGCCGCCGCGATGGTAGCGATCGCATCGCTCATCCGCGCGTCCTTGATGTCGCCGACGCCAAGCGCGGCGGCTTCGGGCGTTGCGATCAGCGTCTTCGCCACGTAGACGAGGCGGCGCTTCTCGATGTCCTTGTTCGTGAGCGGCTCCTGCCTGGCGAGCAGCTCGATCGCCGCATCCGGATTGGCGAGGCAGTCCTTCAGCGCCTTGTTGATGGCGCGCACCAGCCCTTTCACGGCCTCGGGCTTCTCCCTGGCGAGCTTTTGGGACACCATCACGCCGTTGGAATAGAGGTCGAGCCCGCCGTCGGAGTAGTAGATCCAGCGGAAGTCCTTGTCGGGATCCTGCTTGATCGCCACCAGATTCATGTAGCTCGTGGCGGTGAACAGCGCCGAGATATCGACGTCGCCGCGGATCAGCATCTGCTCCTGCAGATTCGGCGCCATGTTGACGATCTCGACTTTCGTCGGGTCGAGGCCGTTCTTCTTGGCCAGCAGAGGGAACAGCTTCAGCGCGGCGCCGCCCGCCGGCGAGCCAAGCTTCTTGCCGGCGATATCCGAGATTTTCTTGATCGGCGAGTCGGCCTTGACCAGCAGTGCGAACGGCGCCTTCGAGTAGATCATGTAGACCATGACTGGCGCTTCGGCAGGGCGCACGGCGGCGTTCTGGATGATGGCGTTCATGTCGCCGAAGCCGGCGTCGTAGGCGCCCGACATGATGCGCGTCACCGTCGCGGCCGAGCCTTCACCCTGATCGATGGTGACGTCGAGGCCTTCGGCCTTGAAGTATCCCTTGTCGGCCGCCCAGTAATACCAGGCGTGGACGCCCTGAATCTTCCAGTCGAGCGTGAACCTGATTTTCTCCTGCGCCGCCGCGGGTGCGAGCGTGAGCAGCAGGCCGGCGGCAAGCGCCGCGAGACGGGTCAACATGTGCGGTCTCCGGTTGCGGGCGATCAGCCCATGGCGAATTCGGTCTTGCGGTGCGCCCACCCGGTGACACGCGCTTCGACCAGCGAGAAGATGGCGTAGAGCAGCACGCCGAGCACGGCGAGAATGAACACGCCGGCGAATACCAGCGGCACGTCGAAGTTCGCGCTCGCGATCATCATCATGGTGCCGATGCCGCGGTTCGACGCGACGGTTTCGGAGATCACCGAACCGACGAAGGCGAGCGTGATCGCGACTTTCAGCGAGGCGAAAAAGTACGGCATCGTGCGCGGCAGACCGACATTCCACAGGATGTCGAGCTTGGTGGCCTTCAGCGCCTTCATGACGTCTTCGAGCTCGGGCTCGGTCGTGGCGAGCCCGGTCGCGACGTTGACCACCACGGGAAACAGGCAGGTGATCAGCGCCGTGATGACCGCCGGCACCGTGCCGGAGCCGAGATAGAGCACGAGGATCGGCACGACCGCGACCTTCGGCACCGACGAAAAGCCGATGAGCAGCGGATAGGCCACGTCATAGGCGAGCTTCGACCAG
>Ga0310810_10001567_pt1 | contig 24134 bp, 18 predicted proteins | sample NCmetagenome_FD_207641 | JGI IMG/M metagenome (GOLD analysis project Ga0310810, IMG submission 207641) | Soil microbial communities from experimental microcosm in Duke University, North Carolina, United States - NC | ecosystem: Engineered > Artificial ecosystem > Soil microcosm > Unclassified ... | reverse complement strand
CACAGCACGAGCGTGACGAAGAGACCTCTCCACATGCGGACCTCCGGGGCGGTGAACGTCGTGCCCGGAGGCTTGGTTGCTCGAGGAGCGGCTGCATATGACCGGGAGCCCGCACCGTGCCTTCTCCCGGGGTTGCCGAATCCAGAAGTCTCCCGAAATTACGACGTCGAGGAGGCTCAAGACATGCCAGGTCGGAAGCACAGCAGCGCTCGAAGCGGCGGAAAGGCGACGAAGAATCCAAGGGAGTACAAGGCCCTGCGCCGCAAGGGGATGTCCAAGGCGCGCGCGGCGAAGATCACCAACGCGGGCAAGACGGCCAGCCGCAAGGGCGGTCGCCGCTCGCACAAGGGCAGCTCGTACCGCGGCCGTCACTGACCGAGAGCAAAGATGGCATCGGCACGTCAGAAGGCGGCAGCGAGGCGCAACGTCAAGAAGGCATCCGCCGCGGCGAAGCGGAAGAAGACCCTGAGACGGCTGCCGAAGAGGACTCGCACGGCGCTCGGGAAGCAGGCCAACAAGGTCAAGCGCCAGAAGCGGCGCTGACCCGCGTCCTCCCCGTCGCGACGCCCGGCCCCTTGCCGGTGACAGCACCGCCCTTGCTCCGAACGACCGATCGGGAGGAGCCTCTCGCCCGCGTCATCGGGGCGTGCGGGAGGGGCCGTGGGCTGGTCACACCGGGTTCACCGACCTCTGTCCGTGGTCGGTATTGGAGCTCTCTGCGCGATGGCGCTGCAGACCGGCTGCAAGGACGAGCAGCCGCCTGCGGCTCTGACGTTTCCGGCGCGGCCGTTCCTCACCGAGGCGGAGTTCACGCAGACGCCCACCCTGGCCGCCCGCCAGAATCAGGTCGTCGTCTTCGACCTGGAGCCCACGGGTCAGGGACAGGTGGCCGAAGACGTTTCCCGGCACGAGCTCGAGGCCGGGAGCTATCGGTACTGCATCGAGACCGGAGATCCTTATCTCCAGGCACTGAGCCTGGAGACCACCGACGGCCAGAGCCTCGTGGAGGTCGATGCCTCGTCCGGGTGTCGCGAGATCCAGGTCGGAGCGGGGACCTATCGCCTGCGGCTGCGCCACGCGGGCGTCACCGGAGCGCACCGGCTCGCGTTCGTCCGCCGGCTTGATGCGACTCCACCGCTCATCGGTGATGGTGGCGTCCCGGTCCCCGGCTGGTGGGCGCTGGCTCCGGACGATCCTACCGGCCAGGGGCGCTCCGGGCGACTCCGGGCCCTTCCGCCTCCACAGAACTTCGATGGTGGCTACTCCGCGGTCGAGCCGATCGTCGCCGACTTCTCGAGCCAGCAGATCGACGACACGGGACTCTTCGACTTCTCTCATCTCGGTGGAGGCGGAGAGAACGGGCCGGGGCTCGTTCCCCAGATCCGCGCTGGGCCCACTCCGCTCGACCTGACCGTGCTCCTCGCCGGCCCGTCCGCCCTGGTCGCCAACACGGCCGGGGTGACCTTCGCGAACAAGTTCATCTTCGATCCGATGCAGATCATCGAGATCGGACCGGGACGGGTGCACTTCCAGGAGCAGCCCTTCCTGGGCCCGTCCGTCGGCTTCTTCATCGATTCCGAGGGCATCGTTCGATGGACCGGGAAGCCGCCGCAGATCCCGTACATGAACACCACGGTGCTGTTGCGGGCCTTCTTCCCGGGCGACACCGACTACGCACAGGCCGTGCCGAGGGAAGGCGAGGTCGCGCTGTACCATGAGTGCGGCGACACCGGACCGGTGACGATCCTCGCCCGGGACGTTCCCGACGTGTCGGCGCTGAGCAGCTCGGGCTTTCCCCTCGACCAGATCAACCTGGTGAAGCTCGGTCCGAACACCGCGCTGTTCGTCTACCGCGAGCCTGGATACGGAGGAGGCGGCTTCTACTACCAGAGCGACGGATGCACGGGGCCCCCACCGGTCCAGGCTGGCTCGTTCCAGATCAAGCCCCTCCTGCCGATCTTCATCGCCACGTCTTCCTGCCCAGGCTGCAACCTGTCCGGGCTGGATCTGACCAACCTGAGCGTGAGCGGAGCGAACCTCAGCGGGGCGAACCTCCAGCGGACGACGCTGAACCACACGAGCCTGAACGCCGCGGTGAGTCTGTTCTGGACGGACTTCAGCGGGGCGACGGTTTCTTGTAGTGATTTCTCTGGCACCGATGGCGGTCAGGTCGATCTGAGCATCACCCAGTTCTCCACCACGACCTTCGATCCGGACATCTCGTCCTGTCGGTCCAACTTCTCGAACACGAGGGTGAACGACGGATACATGAGCGCCGCAGGGCTGCGCCTGGTGAACCTGACCAACGCAGCCCTCTCCTTTGGTAACAGCTCTCCGGCGGGCCTCGACCTGAGTGGAGCGTTCTGGCCCGGAGCCACCGTGGCCGCGGGTGGACCTCCCTTCCAGGGGACCCGCTTCGACGGCGCGACGCTCGCCGGGACGTCCTTTCGGCAGGTCGATCTCCAGGGCGCCATCTTCCACGGCGCGAATCTCGGCGGAGCGGACCTCACCGGCGCGAACCTCGACGGGGGCCAGCTGCAGGACGCGGGTTTCCAGGGAGCGATCCTCATCGACGTCACCGGATTGCAGACCGTGGCCTCGGCGGGCGCGGACTTCACCGGAGCTCATTTCGGCGGAGTCGGACTCGTCGGCGCCTTCCTCGAGGACGCAATCCTCGACGGAGCGACCTTCCAGGCCGGAGCCGACCTCACGGGGATCCGGTTCCGCAGGAGCAGCCTTCAGAACGTCGACCTCAGCGGCGGTCGCAAGCTGTACGGCGCTCAGTTCGAGCAGGCAAATCTGGAGGCCTCGTCACTGGCGGGGGCGTTGCTCTCCAGCAACCCGGACGGTGGATCGCCGAGCGGCGCCGCCGATTTCACCGGAGCGCATCTCAAGAACGTCGACCTGTCGAACGCGAAGTTGCAGGGCACGGTCTTCGCCAACGCGAACATCTATGGGTCCTACGTCCCGATCTTGGGTGGACCGCCCTCGTTCCCCTGCGAGACCAGCCCCGACGCGGGGACTCAGTGCAAGCAGACGCCGCGCACCGGGTTCACCTGCAGCTGCGCGACCCTCGTCGGCGCGACGATGAGCAGAACCAACTTCTCCGGTGCCTTCCTCTATGGAGTCGACTTCCAGGGTTCGAAGACGAAGGTCGAGAATGTCGACTTCACGAATGCCATCCTGGTGGCAGCGAACTTCGACAGCGCCAGCTTCCAGGCGCCCACGTTTGTCGGGGCATTCCTCCAGGGAGCGAACTTCACGGCCGTCTCGCTCGACGACGCGAGCTTCCTGAACGCCTATCTCGACTTCGAGCCGAACGGGAACACGATGCAGGTCCTGCTCGGAGGTGAAAACACCGGGTTCAGGGGATGGGAACACCCCGATCAGCCGGTCTGCGTGAACATGGATTACACGAAGTTCGTGACGCAGGTTCCGTCGACCACCATCAACACCACCTGTCCCGACGGCAATCAGTACGCTGGCGGCTGTGGGCCCACGCACCCGCGGCCCAACGGCAACCCGACCTGGGAGAGCCCGATCGCGATCGACCAGGCAACGACGCACGGCTACTACAGCAACAACGCGACCTACACGAATGCCAATCAGTCGGCGACCTGCAACGGAAACTCGGCAAACGGCGACTGGTGAGGGGCTGCCGGGGAGGGCGGATGAGCAAGTACCAGGCGACCCGGCAGCGGCTGCGCCGGCGGAAGGAGATGCGGCGGCGCGCTCGGGCGGACCGCTCCCGTCGTCGCAGGTTCCAGCACGAGCCGGTCGGGGCACGGGCGCGGTTGCGTCGGCGCGAGTTCCTCGTCGGCGCCGCGGGCACGGGCGCGCTGCTCGCGGCGCCATCGCTGCTGGGGAGCTGCCGGCATGACGAGGACGTGGCGCCGGGAACGCTCTTCTTCAATTTCTCGCACGAGGACTTCGCGAGCCGGACGTACTTCCTCACCGGCGGCGGCAGGAACTATCGCCTCACGAAGGTGACCGACGCCCCCGACGTCCTCGTCCGGGCACGCCGGCACAACGCATTTCTTCGTGGCGTCCCCGATGGTCAGATCACGCATCACATCGAGGGCACGAGCTTTGCGACCGACAGCGTGACACTCTCGTACGTGAGCTCGGACATCGATACCGGGGCCGGGACCTGGTCGATGTCTGCCGTGTACGTGCTGCTCCCTCCCGGCTCGATCTCTCACGCGTACGAGCGTGCCCGGGCGCGAACCCCCAGCGGTCCGCTCCCGCTGTCGCCCAAGCGCGCGATGTACGGCCTTCCGGCAGCTCGCACCGAGGAGGACCTCCTCGAGGAGCAGGTGTTCCTCGATCCCAACTCGCAGGCCGCGGCAATCCTCGGCGGCGGGCCGGATCTCTTCAGCCTGGACCCGAAGTCGGCCGCCCACATCCAGACGAATCACATCAACAACGACCCGGACATCGGGAAGCTGACGAAGGCGCTCGGGACCGCCCAGTTCGGTCCGGCCATGCCCGGGCAATCCGGCAAGACCAACGCGACCGGATGGGGAACCCTGACCCCGGTGCTCGACGACTCGGGACAGCCGTTCAGGAACGTCCACGGAACCCATGCCGGACGCATCCAGTACATCCCGGTCTTCCATCCGGACATCGTCGGCGTCGCGGCCTCGGTGGTGGCGCGCGTCTCGACTCAGGTGAAGGACGACGAGAGTCTCGGCAAGGACGTGACAGGGCTCGACCCCCAGCCCGGCGATCCACCGAACCAGGCCCTCGCCGGCGGGATGTGGGCTCGCCACGATGGCTCCACCTCCGTCGACATCGGCGTGGTGAGCGGCGCGGGAACCGGGCCGGTCATGACGCTGAAGCAGCAGGGCCCGCAGAACGGCTTCCAGCTGAAGACGTCGGTCACCGGCACCGCTCCGAGCCCACAGGTCTCGCTGACGCTGTACAACTGGTACGTCCGGTTCCTGGGTATCTACCTCCAGTTCCTCGAGGCGGACGGCATCACGCCGCTGACCCTCGCCGACATTCCCGAGTACGTCGCCGGGACGATCATCCCTCAGCACGACAAGACATCGGATACCTCGACCGAGATGTTCATCGGCGTGCTGGGTCCGATCTTCACCATCCTCGGCATCCCGACCTGGCCCGGGTTCCTCACGCCTAGCTTCACCGTCCCGCAGGAGGCGTCCACGGTCCGGATCCTCGCCAGCGGGATCGGTGCTGGAGCGAGGAACTATCCCGACACGATGCTTCCCGGCGAGGTCATGACCGGCGTCGTGAGCTACGGGGTCACCGCGATGCTCTGCGCGATGGGGGCGGCGGCCTCACTCGCGCCGGTCATGCAGACCGTGGTGGGGATCGCGAGGGTGCTCGCGCAGCAGCTGATCACCATCCTGGGCGCCGCGATCAGCAACACGCCCGAGTACACGGCGGCCTTCTGGGAGTCGATGAGCCTCGGCTTCCTCAAGGCCCTGCTCACCCAGGGCGTCGGCGGCGCCGTCGGAGAACTGGTCGCGGCGATGATCCCCGCAACACTCCAGGCGGTGGCAGACGACTCGATCCCCATCGCCGGGTGGATCCTGCTCGGGATCTCGGTGGCTGCGGGCATTGCCACCCTGCTCGAGACGTCGATCGAGATCGCCGAGTCTCCCTGGACGTACGTGAACGACCTCGCCTTCACGCACGACCTCAGCGTCCAGATCAATCCCGACCCAAAGGCCGCGGGATTCCCTGCCAACGCGGACCAGTGCACTGTCACGGTGCTGTTCGACGACGGAAGCCCGTACGTCCAGGACCTGGCGGTGAATCCTCCGGGCCGGCCGACGCTCCCCCCGGTGCTGTTCCCTTCGGTGCCGCTCGGAGGGATGGTCGACGTCTCCGTCGCGTTCTACCAGGCGGGCACGCCGAGCTCGGCCAGGGTCCTGCTCGGCAAGGGGACCACGGGACGCATCGTCAACGACAAGAACGCAAGCCCCACCATCACGATCGAGGAGCTCAGGTTTCCGATCGACTCCTCGACCCAGTACGAGCACCAGCAGAAGACCGCGCTCGATTCGAGTGGCAATCACGTCTGGGACATCGGCGTGCCGGCACCGACGGCGAACTCGTCCAACCTGGCCTGCGGAGGCCCGGGGCTCTGCGCCCTCCGGGACATCACCATCCGCCAGGGAACCTCCGCGCAGGCGGGGTATGTCGGGTACGCATGGGAATCGCAGAGCAGCGACCCGTCGAAGGGAGCGGCCTGCGGCACCGGGAACACGGGACAGCTCGACCAGCTCGCGAACCTCGACACGGGTACCGACGCCCAACAGGGATATCTCGCGGGGCCCTGTGGCTTCGCGAACGCCGGGGTGATGGTCACCTACAGCCTGCTCGGCCAGGGCGCGACGGACCTCTATCTGGACACCAGCAACCCTGACGCCTTTCTCTTGCGCCAGGTGATGCTGGATCCGCCGGCATACGTTCCGCCCGCTGCCAGCAACCCGACGCCTCCGTCGCAATCCTGGGGTGCGCTGAACTTCCAGCCCACTGCGCTGGTCCTCCATCCGGCGGGCTACGTCGTCAGCATCAGCAGCAGCAACGACAAGATGGAGGTGCTGCGCCTCCCGCCGACTTCGATGGACGACGCGGATGCGATGGTCAAGCTGCTTGCGCAGCCCGTCTCGGGGACGGGAAGCCGGCCCGGGCTCATGACGGCTCCGCAGGCGGTGGCGGTCGCGGCGGACGGAACGATCCTCGTCCTGGAGTACGGAGACATCGACTCGTCACCGGTGATCCCGGCGCGGATCCAGGCCCTCGACCTGGGGGGGAACCCGAAACAGTTCTTCCCCAACCAGCCCTCCCCCTACAGCCTCCAGCTGCTGGCGACGCCGAACGTCGACGGCTGGGAGTACCTCGACCTGGCGGTGGAGTACGGGGGCCTGATCTACGTCCTCTCGCAGAATCAGGGGACGTACCGTCTCGACATCTACCAGCCGGGACAGACGGGAACCGCTCCGCTCTGCACGACGACGGGAGTGAACGCAGCGAACATCGCGGTGGACTTCTGGCGCAACCTCTACGCGCTGAACTACGAGGTGATCCCCGTCCAGGGCGGCGGGACGCCGGGGTTCACCGAGCCGTCGATCAGCCTCTGGGTGCCCAGTAACTCCTGCGTCGGAGTCAACTGCTCGTCCTGAGGCGAACGCAGGGCCGCCTCAGCTCCAGGACAGATCGTGCTTCGTCAGCGGGAGCGAGCGCACCCGCTTGCCGGTCGCGGCGAAGATCGCGTTGGTGAGCGCCGGGATGGCCGGCGGAAGGGCGGGCTCCCCCAGCCCGGTGGGCGGGGCGTCCACCTTCCGGAAGTGGAGCTCCACCGGGATCGAGTCGGGCATCCGCATCAGCGCGTACTGGTGGAAGTTGCTCTGCACCGCGCGGCCGTTCTCGAAGGTCATCTCCTGTCCCAGCGCCTCGGACAGGCCGTCGAGCACGGCTCCCTGTGCCTGGTTCTCGGCGTTGCTCGGGTTGATGACGACGCTGCCGACGTCCCCGGCCACCCAGACCTTGTCGATCTTCAGCTCACCCTTCCTGCTCACCGTGACCTGCGCCACCTCGGCGAAGAAGCCGCGGTGGCTGAAGTAGAAGGCGACGCCCATCCCGGTCCCGCGGGGGAGCTTCTGCTTCCCCCAGCCGGACTTCTCGGCGACCAGATCCAGAACGCCGATCATCCGCGCCGGATCGAAGGGCGTCGGAGGCGGCGTGTTCGGCCTGCGGTTCGGCGGCGGAGGGGCCGCGGGCAGCGGGGTCACCGAGAGCAGCGCGCGCCGGAAGGCGAGGGGGTCCTTCCCGGCGGCGTGGGCCACCTCGTCGAGGAAGCTCTGGAACGCGAAGCACAGCGCGTTGCTCCGTGGCGCTCGCAGCGCCCCGGTGGGGACGCCGAGCGGCATCACGGACGCGTCGAGCGCCAGGTCCGGCAGGAAGCGCGCCGGGAACTCCGTGTCGGACATCGCAGCGGACGGAGCGAAGTCCTTCTCGGTCCCGAAGCTGATGAAGTGGTCGCGGAACGCGGTCAGCTTGCCGGACGCGTCCAGCCCCGCGGTGAAGGCGTGGTAGCCGCCCGGCCGGTAGAAGTCGTGGGCGAAGTCGTCCTCGCGGGTCCAGAGGAGCTTCACCGGAACGCCGGCCTCGCGCGCGATCCACGCGACCTCGGCCATGTAGTCGTTCTTGAGGCGCCGGCCGAAGCCGCCACCCGACCGGGTGAGGTGGATGGTGATGTCGTTCTCCTGGATGCCCATCACCTTGGCCACCAGCTCGCGCCCGTCCTCGGGAGTCTGGGTCGGTGCCCAGACGGTGAGCTTCCCGTTGGCGAAGTGCGCGGTGCAGTTCTGCGGCTCGAGCTGCGCGTGGGAGAGGAACGGATAGCTGTACTCGGCGGTGACGACCTTGGCCGCCTTCGCCAGCGCAGCCTTCACGTCTCCGTCCTTCCGGATCGACTTCTGGGGCGGCTCCTTCAGGAGGGCGGCCGCCCGGGCGTCGAACATTGACGTGCCCTGCTTCGCGGTCTCGCCCTCGTCCCAGGTGACTTGCAGGGCCCTGCGAGCGGTCTGCGCGTGCCAGAAGCCGTCGGCGACGATGGCCACGCCGGAGCCGAACTCGTTGCTGGTGGTGCTGCCCTCGACGACGAAGGCCTTGAGGACGCCGGGCATGCGCCGGATCTCCTCGAGGTTCGCCGACTTCACCTTCCCGCCGTAGACCGGGCACTTCAGGAAGGTCGCGAACTTCATCCCCGGCACGGTGACGTCGATGCCGAAGAGCGGCTTGCCGGTGACGATGGAGCGGTTGTCCACGCCGGGGATCGGCGTGCCGATGATGGTGAACTCGGAGGGGTCCTTGAGCTTGACGGTCGCGAGGTCCGGAGGCGTGACCGTCGCGGCCGCGGCGGCGAGCTGGCCATAGGAGACGGAGCGGCCGGTCTTCTTGTGGAGGACCTTTCCCTTCGAGGTCGTGAGCTCGGACTCCGGGACCTTCCAGGTCCTGGCCGCCGCGGCGACGAGCATCGCGCGACCGCCCGCGCCGGCCCGACGCATCGGCAGCCAGTTGTTCGGCACCGCCTGACTCCCGCCGGACCACTGGTTCTCGTACTTCTTCGGATCGAACCCGACCTGCTCCACCCGGACCTGCTTCCACTCCACGTCGAGCTCGTCGGCGATCAGCATCGGGAGCATGGTCTTCACGCCCTGGCCGATCTCCGGGTTCTTCGAGGCGATGGTGACGGTGCCGTCGGGCTGGATCCGGATGAAGGCGTTGAGGACCGGAGCCGCGGCCTGGGACTTCGAGCCGGTGGCGGCCTCGAGCGGCTCCCAGAAGCTGGAGAGGAGGACTCCGCCGCCGGCGATGGCCGTGGCGCGAAGGAACGTGCGTCGCGAGAGCTCGGTGCTCATTTGCCGCTCCCGGTGGCCGCGGAGGCGGTGGTCTTGCCCAGCTCGGCGGCGCGGTGGATGGCGCGGCGGATCCGGAGGTAAGTCGCGCAGCGGCAGATGTTCCCCGCCATCGCCGCGTCGATGTCACCGTCCGTCGGAGTCGGCGTCTTCGCGAGGAGCGAGGCGGCGGACATGATCTGCCCGGCCTGGCAGTACCCGCACTGGGGAACGTCGATCTCCTCCCACGCGCGCTGGAGCGGGTGGCTGCCATCCTTCGACAGGCCCTCGATGGTGGTGATGCTCGAGTCGCTCACCGAGGAGACGGGAGTGATGCACGAGCGGCGAGCCTCGCCGTCGATGAGCACGGTGCAGGCGCCGCACTGGGCGATGCCGCAGCCGAACTTGGTTCCCTTGAGGTCCAGTCCGTCGCGGAGCGCCCAGAGGAGCGGCATGTCCTCCGGAGCCTCCACCGTACGGGTCTGTCCGTTGACCTTGAGCTTGTATTTCACGCGGAGACCCTCGCCGGAGAACTCAATCCTGCTCTCTCTCCCGTATTCCCGCCTGGCAAGCCCCTGCAGGGAGCGGGCCCGCATCTTGGTCGAGCCGTCGACAGGCGCAAGTCACGTCGCCGTGCCGCCGGCGAGCCGACGCCACCGCCGTGCGGCAGGGCTACCGGCGGCCGCCCCATGGCCGAGAGGCGATCACGCCTGGGGCCCGGTCCCCCCGGTGCGGCGTCCGCAGGCGCGGGCACGGCCGAGGAGGAGCGCTCGCTCGCGGACGTTCTGCGTGAGCGCCGCGGCGCGCTCGAACTCGCTCCCCGCCTCGACGGTACGCCCGAGCCTCTCCAGCAGGTCTCCGCGCACGGCGGGGAGGAGGTGGTACTCGCGGAGCAGGGGCTCGTTGCCGAGCGCATCGACGAGCTCGAGCGCCTCGGTGGGTCCGAAGGCCATGGAGACGGCGACCGCGCGGTTGAGCTCGACCACCGGTGACTGCGTGAGCTCCACCAGCGCGTCGTAGAGCGCGACGATCCTCTTCCAGTCGGTCTCCTCGCCGGTGTGCGCGCGGGCGTGGCACGCGGCGATGGCCGCCTGGAGCGTGTACGGGCCGAGCGGTCTCCGGAGCGTCTCGGCGCGGTCCAGCGCGGCGAGCCCGCGACGGATGAGGAGCTGGTCCCAGCGAGACCGGTCCTGGTCGAAGAGGCGGATGGCCTCTCCGTCCGGACCGACGCGGGCGCGCAGCCGGGACGTCTGCAGCTCCATCAGCGCGACGAGCCCGTGGACCTCGGCCTCGCCGGGGACGAGGCTGGTGAGGATGCGTCCCAGGCGGAGCGCATCGTCACAGAGCTCGAAGCGGATCAAGCCGTCGCCCCGGGTGGCGGCGTAGCCCTCGTTGAAGACGAGGTAGACGACCTCGAGCACCGAGGGGAGGCGGGCCGAGAGATCCTCGCCGCGGGGGACCTCGAACGGAACCTTCGCCTCGGCAAGGGTGCGCTTCGCCCGGACGATGCGCTGGGCGATGGTGGGCTCGGGGACGAGGAAGGCGCGGGCGATCGCCTCGGTGGTGAGGCCGCCGAGGAGGCGGAGGGTGAGCGCCACCCGCGCCTCGGTGGAGAGCACCGGATGACAGGCGACGAGGACGAGGCGGAGGAGGTCGTCGCCGACGTCCTCGTCGATGGCGGCCTCGACGTCGGGGCGGGACGGCGGAAGGCTGACCGCGTCTGAGGCGATCTCCTCGTGGGTGCGGTCCAGCATCTGCCGTCTCCGGAGCTGATCGACGGCGCGGTTCTTCGCGGTCGCCATGAGCCACGCCCCCGGGTTGTCGGGGATGCCAGTCTCGGGCCACCGCTCGAGGGCGGTGATCAGCGCCTCCTGGGCAAGGTCCTCCGCGAGGCCGACGTCGCGAACCATGCGCACGAGGCCACCGAGGAGCCGGGCGGACTCGATCCGCCAGACCGCCTCGATGGCCGCGCGCGTGGCGAGCTCGCTCATCGGGGTCAGGACTTCTTCTTCGCCTGCGCCTCGAGGTAGGCGCGCAGCTCGGCCTCCTTCGCGCGTGCCTCGGGGGAGTCCTCGAGCGGGTAGAGCGGCCGGGTCTCGATCTCCGACTCCTCGCCCGGCATCGGGTCCGGGGAGCGGGGTACCCGCTTGCCGTTGCTGCTGGGGGGGTTCTCCGCCTCGGAGCTCTTCGTGGGTTTCCCGTTCATGCTGGTGTCACCGCGAGCAGGTCACTTCTTCGCCTTCAGCCTCTCCTCGGCATCGATGCGCTTCTGCCGGAGCTGCTGCAGCCCCTTCTCCAACCTGTCCTCGTACGCCTTGAAGTCCTCCACGTGCTCGGCCCCGAAGTCTTCGGGGTCGTAGAACGGCCGGATCTCGAGCTCGGACTCTTCCCCCGGCATCGGATCCGGGCAGCGGCGCGCCCACTCCACGGCCTCGTCGAGCGACTTGACCTGCCAGATCCAGTAGCCGGCGACGAGCTCCTTGGTCTCCGTGAAGGGTCCGTCGATGACGGTACGCTTGCTCCCGGGCGAGAAGCGGATCCGCTTCCCCTTGCTGCTCGGCTTCAGGCCGTCGCCGTCGAGCATGATCCCGGCCTTGACCAGCTCCTCGTTGAACTTCCCCATGGCGGTGAGGAGCTCCTTGCTCGGCATCTTTCCCGCCTCGGAGTTCTTCGTCGCCTTCACGATCACCATCACGCGCATTGCCGTTCTCCCTGTCGGTTCGAGAGGTCGAGCCGGCCAGGACCGGCCGGGATCGCCTGCTTCTGACCTGGCGACGAACCGCGGCGGCGCGGATCGACACGTTCGCCGACCTGACACGAAAGCCTTGAGAATTCAAGCGCTTGACGGCGAGCAAGCCTCGAAGGTGTCCCTCGAAGGTGTCTGGCACCTTCGGTCGCCTTCGGTCGCCCTACCAGATCCCCGGAATGAGCGCGGGCGTCCGCCGGGCCCACGCCTGCCACGTCTCCCCGAATGCGGTGCGGAGGAGGCGCTCCTCCGCCCGGACACGGATGACGGTCCCGGCGCAGAACACGAGCACACCGAGCAGAAGCGCGAGCGGGCGCGACAGGGCGAGGCCGGTGGCGACCAGCATCCCGAGCATCCCGGTGTAGATGGGATTCCGGACGAGGCGGTACGGGCCACCGGTGATTAGCTGGTGTCCCTCGACGAGGCGCGCGGCCAGGGCCCACTGTCTTCCGAGCGTCCGGATGGACCAGAGGACGAGCGCCACCGAGCCGGCGGCCACCGCGACGGCGACAACGGCGATCGCGACGAGCAACGTGTACGAGGTGTCGATCAGGGGAGCGCTGGTGGGGCGTCGAACGCTCCAGACGATGCCAAACCCGACGCCCTGGAGGAGGAGGCCGACCGTGCCCATCGGGTCCCGGGTGCGCTCGGCAGACGCGGCGGGGCGGCGGCGCAGGACGAAGATCGCGGCGAAGGAGAGCCAGGCCACGAGGATCGCGACGGTGGTCCACTCCTGAAGTCGGACGACGTCCACGGCGCGAGCCTCTCACGGCGGCAGCCGGGGCAGTTGAGCATTCCGAGCCGCATCGGCGTCTCTGGAGGGGGAACGACTCCCGGGAGGTTTCCATGTCGCCTCGTCCCGTCCCGGCCAGCGTGCTGCTCGGCTCACTGGCTCTTCTCACGCTGGCCTACCTGCAAGGCTGCGGGGGCAGTGATGGAGGCACGCCGGAAGACCCCGCCACGTCGATGGTGACGGGACTGACCAGGGGCCTGACGCGTTCGCTGACGAAGCTGGGGATGGTGGAGACGGGCACCGTGCTCGTCATGAACGCGGGGTCGCCCCTGTCGCCGAATGCCACGGCGGTGCCCGATCACGGCGCTGGAGCGCCGCCGAACGCCTACACCTACGGCGGCACGTACGATGGCAACGGCGACGGCAGCGACGAGACCAGCGTCGACCTGAGCGTCTCGTTCGACAACGATCCGAGCGACCTGTTCAACGGATTCAGCGGTGGGCACGGAGGAGGAACCGTCGACATCAACGTCCTCTCGCTCATGCACGTCTACCACGGCGAGCTCGCCTTCACTCTGGGGATGTCGGAGCACCGCGTGTCCGGAAGCGGCACCTTCGCTGATCCGGTCTCTCGAACCACCACCACGATGACGGTGAGCCCGTCGGCGCCTCTGACGATCAGGCTGGCGGACGGCACCGCGAGCGCGCGCCCGAATGCGTGCGCTCACAGCCTCGATGGGGCCGTGCAGCTCAACGTCGCGGGTTCAGCCGGTACGCTGGCATCGCAGTGGCGCTTCGCCCGTGACAGCTCGTCGGTCGCGGTGACGGGCGCGACGTTCACCAAACCTTCCGGGGAGTCGACGGCGATTCCCGACAGATCGCTCGATCTCGGATGCGCCGGCAACAACAGCATCGACGACTGGGCCGGTCGTTTCCGGATTCGCTGGGCCTGCCTCCCCGCGGAAACCGGCGAGTTCACCACCAGGATCACGGTGAAGAACTCGACCACGGTGAGCATGGTCGACGACGACGACACGTCCGACGACGCTTACGATGCAGCGGTGATCGGCTCCAGCGCGCGCGCGATCCGGGGTTACTTCATCGACGGACCGGATGGCGCCCGCTACCGCGAAGATTTCAACTGGACGCTGAACATCGACGGAAACGGCTTCTCGCAGACCTCGCGCTACGTCTACATCGAGGGCACCCAGCAGGGACTGGGCGGCATGTGCGTTGCGCGTGCGACTCGCATTCCCTGACGGCGTCTTCCTGGCCGCTGGTCTGGTCGATCTGGCTCGTTCTGGCCTGGAGACCGGACCAGATGCCCGGGCAGAACGGTGGGGTCAGGAGGCGATCCCATGTTCTTCCCGCGCGCAGCAGCCTTGACCGCTCTCGTCGTCACGCTTGGCCAGGGCGAAGAGGCCCCGAGGCCGTCCGGTGCCCGTGACTTCGACTTCGAGGTCGGGTCCTGGCGAGTCCACCACCGGATCCTGAAGAAGCTCCCCGACGGCGGCCAGCAGTGGGTCGAGTTCGAAGGCACGTGCACCGACCGCCACATCATGGGTGGCCTCGGGAACGTCGAGGACAACGTCTTCCACACCCCCGCCGGCATGAGGCGCGGGGTCGCGCTCCGGTCATTCGATCCGAAGACCGGGCAATGGGCCATCTGGTGGCTCGACGAGCGATCCCCGCTCGGCCCGGTGGGGCCGCCGGTCGTCGGCCGCTTCGAGAACGGGACGGGAACCTTCTTCTCCGACGACGTCGTGGACGGGGTGAAGATCCGGACCCGCTACCTCTGGGGGAGCATCACGCCGACCTCGGCTCGCTGGGAGCAGGCGACCTCGAAGGATGGCGGCCGGAGCTGGGAGACGAACTGGATCATGGAGTTCCAGCGTGCCCGCTGATCGCCATCGAGCAACGCGCGGGTGACAGTCGGCGGAAGAGCAGCTTTCCCGGCGTGCCTGGACGTGTAGGGTCTGGCGCCATGCTCGCACTCACCGTGCCGCTCCTGGCGACCACGCTCGCAGCCGGCTCTCCCGTTCAGGCGCTGAGCAGCCGCTACCTCGAGGGTCTGTTCCACGCGCGTCCGCACCTCGCCACGTACATGGGGGTGCACACCCAGGACGGGCGGATGATGGATCTCGACCCGCCGGCGATCACCCAGCGGATCCGCGAGCTGAACGCGCTGGCGGCGCAGGTGAAGGCGCTCGATCCGGGGAAGCTCTCCACCGACGACCGGGCGGACGCGCGGATCCTGGCCGACGGCATCGCGCTCGAGCTGCTCTACCTGACCGACATCCGGGAGTGGGCCTGGGACCCGCGGCTGGAGGACTCCTTTCCGTTCTTCGATCCGCGCGAGTACGTCGCCTCGCGCCTCGGCGAGCTGATCCACGGGACCTTCGCGCCGGAGAGCCAGCGGGCGAAGTCGGTGGCCGAGCAGCTCCGGGCGCTCCCGCACCACCTGTCGATGAAGCAGTCGTCCCTGGTCACGCCCGAGCCGGTCCGCCTCGCGCAGGCGGTGAAGGACAACGCCGGGCGAATCACCTTCTTCAACACCGAGCTGAAGACCTTCACCTCGAAGTACCCGGACGCCGAGAAGGCGAGAGTGGACGCACTGAAGGCGCTCGAGGGCTACCAGCAGTTCCTCTCCTCGTTCCCGCCGGCGAAGGCGACGCACGACTGGCGGCTGGGGAAGGAGCTCTACGACCGGAAGTTCCCGCTCTCCCTGCAGACGGAGATGACGCCTGCGCAGCTGCAGAAGGCCGCGGAGGACGCGTTCGAGGCTGCGCGAGGAAAGCTTTACGCGACGGCCCGGGGCCTGTACGTCGGGCTCTGGCCGAAGGACGCGGCGCCAGCCGAGAACGCCCCCGGAGCGGAGCAGGCCCGGGTCATCCGGCGGGTGCTCGACGAGATCAGCAAGAACCATCCGCCGGCCGACCAGTTCGTGCAGGCGCACGCCGAGAAGCTCGCGGGCCTGCGCACGCTCATCGAGGAGAAGAAGCTCCTGAAGCTTCCTCCCACGGACACGCTTCGGGTGTTGCCCGAGCCCGAGTACAAGCGCGGCGGGGTGGGCGCGGAGTACCTCTCGCCGGGGATGCTCTCCAAGACCGGCAAGTGGCACGGCACCTTCTTCGTGGACCCGGTCGACCCGAGCTGGCCGGCGGAGAAGGTGGAGAGCTACCTCCGCGCGAACGACTGGTACGCGATCACGCTCACCGCGGCGCACGAGGCGTACCCGGGGCACCACACGCAGACCTGGTATGCACGGCAGCGTCCCAATCCCCTCCGGAGCACCCTCTGGAGCGGGGCCTTCGCAGAAGGCTGGGCGGTGTACGGCACCACGCTCATGGTCGCGCAAGGGCTCGGCGAGAAGGAGAATGCGCGGTATGCGCTGAGAGACCTGTGGGGCTCGATGGTCGTCGCGGCGAACGCCATCCTCGACATCAAGCTCCAGCGTGGGGAGATGACCGACGACCAGGCGCTGCGCTTCATGGAGGACGACGGCTTCCAGGAGAAGGCGCTGGCGGAGAAGAAGCTGCTCCGGGCGAAGCTCGACTCGACGCAGCTCTGCCAGTACTACCTCGGCCTGAACGAGATCGAGACGCTGGAGCGCGACGTGAAGGCGCGCGGGAAGTTCGATCAGCGAGCGTTCAACCAGGAGCTGATCGGTCACGGGACGGTGCCGGTGAAGGTCCTTCGGACCTTCTTCAAGCTCGCCGACGGCGGGACGAAGGCCGCGGCTCCGGGCTCGACGCCCGTGCACTGAGCCCCTCCCACGGGCCAGACCAGGCCTCGCCCTCGGCCCGCCACATTCATCCCGATGGGTCCATCACACCGGCCGGGTGGTGGACACCGAAAGAGCGGTGAGGCCGGACGGGAGGCCGCTCGGTGGCTCTCGATTCACGGAAGCGCGCGGCGTAGGGTGCGCCCACCGGAGAGGAGCCCCAATGACGACCGAGAACAAGTGCCCTTTTGACCACGTTGCTGGACGCGGACGGACGAACAAGGACTGGTGGCCGAACGCGCTGCACGTCGAGCTGCTCAACCACCACGGCAATCGCTCGAACCCGATGGGCGAGAAGTTCGACTACGCCAAGGAGTTCAAGAGCCTCGACTACAAGGCTCTGAAGAAGGACCTGGCAGCAGTGATGACCGACTCCAAGCCCTGGTGGCCGGCGGACTTCGGTCACTACGGGCCGCTGATGATCCGCATGGCCTGGCACGCTGCCGGCACCTACCGGATCGGCGACGGCCGTGGAGGCGGCGGCAGGGGCCAGCAGCGCTTCGCGCCGCTCAACAGCTGGCCGGACAACGGCAACCTGGACAAGGCGCGGCGCCTGCTCTGGCCGGTGAAGCAGAAGTACGGCCGGAAGATCTCCTGGGCGGATCTGATGATCCTCGCCGGCAACGTCGCGCTGGAGACGATGGGCTTCAAGACCTTCGGGTTCGGTGGCGGGCGCGAGGACGTCTGGGAGCCGGACAACGACGTCAACTGGGGACTCGAGACGGAGTGGCTGGGCGAGAAGCGGTACTCGGGAGAGCGTGAGCTCGCGGGCCCGTTCGGCGCCGTGCAGATGGGCCTCATCTACGTGAATCCGGAAGGTCCGAACGGCAATCCGGATCCGGTCAAGGCCGCAAAGGACATTCGCGAGACGTTCCGCCGCATGGCGATGAACGACGAGGAGACGGTGGCGCTGATCGCCGGCGGCCACACCTTCGGCAAGACGCACGGCGCGGGTCCGAAGGAGCACGTCGGAGCGGACCCCGAGGGCGGTGACATCGAGGATCAGGGCATCGGCTGGAGGAACCGCTTCCGCACCGGTTATGCAGGGGACGCGATCACCAGCGGCCTCGAGCTCACGTGGACCACCACGCCGACCAAGTGGGGCAACGACTTCTTCAAGCAGCTCTTCGGCTACGAGTGGGAGCTGACCAAGAGCCCGGCGGGTGCGCAGCAGTGGAAGCCGAAGGGAGGCGCGGGCGCCGGCACCGTGCCGGACGCACACGACAAGTCGAAGAAGATCGCGCCGAACTATCTGACCACCGACCTCTCGCTGCGGTTCGATCCGGCGTACGAGAAGATCTCGCGGCGCTTCATGGAGCATCCGGATCAGTTCGCCGATGCGTTCGCCCGTGCGTGGTACAAGCTCACCCACCGCGACATGGGTCCGCGGGCGCGCTACCTCGGTCCGGAGGTCCCGAAGGAGGAGCTGATCTGGCAGGACCCGGTCCCGGCGGTCGACCACAAGCTCGTCGACGAGAAGGACGTCGAGAAGCTGAAGGCGCAGATCCTCAAGTCCGGCCTCTCGCTCTCGCAGCTGGTGTCGACCGCGTGGGCATCGGCGTCGACCTTCCGTGGCTCGGACAAGCGTGGTGGCGCGAACGGCGCCCGCATCCGTCTCGCTCCCCAGAAGGACTGGGAGGTGAACCACCCGAAGGACCTCGCGAAGACCCTGAAGATCTACGAGGGCATCCAGAAGGAGTTCAACGGCTCGGCGAAGGGCGGCAAGAAGGTCTCGCTGGCCGACCTCATCGTCCTGGGTGGCGACGCGGCCATCGAGCAGGCGGCGAAGAACGCCGGAGTGAAGGTGACGGTGCCCTTCACGCCCGGGCGGACGGACGCGACGCAGGCCCAGACGGACGTCGAGGCGTTCTCGGTGCTCGAGCCCTTCGCGGACGGGTTCCGGAACTACCAGAAGGCGCGGGCGCCGGTGTCGACCGAGGAGCTGCTGATCGACAAGGCGCAGCTGCTGACGCTGACCGCGCCGGAGATGACGGTGCTGGTGGGCGGCATGCGCGTCCTGGGCACCAACGCCCGGCCATCGAAGCACGGCGTCTTCACCAAGAAGACCGACGCGCTGACCAACGACTTCTTCGTGAACCTGCTCGACATGGACACGGAGTGGAAGCCGACGTCGGACGCGAAGGACGTGTTCGAGGGTCGCGACCGCAAGTCCGGTCAGGTGAAGTGGACTGGCACCCGGGCGGACCTGGTCTTCGGCTCGCACTCGGTGCTCCGCGCGCTGGCGGAGGTGTACGGAAGCGCGGACGCCCAGGAGAAGTTCGTGAAGGACTTCGTGGCGGCCTGGACCAAGGTGATGAACCTGGACCGCTTCGACGTCTGAGCGCCGGAAGGGCCGTTCACGCTCGGCTCCGGCCGGGCGTGAACAGCCTGCGCCGCGCGGCGTGACTCGACCGGAGCCCGGATCTGTCGGGCCTGGCCGATGTTGCGCTTCTCGCAGTCAGCGGCACGGCGCGCGCTGCCGGCAGCCCGGGGCTGCGCGGATTCTGAACTACGCTCGTGAGACGACCCGCCCGGAAGGGGGTCACGGAGGATCCCGATGAGAGCGCTCGCGGTCGTGCTGTTCCTGTCCCAGTCGGCGCTGGCGGCGGAAGGCGCTGCGAAGCCGACCACGCTGAAGAGCAGCCTGCTCGACCAGCTCCGGACGACGCACGACCAGCAGGACTGGTTCGTCCCGGTGAAGCCCGCGCTGGAGGGAGTCACCGCGGCCCAGGCGACCTGGAAGCCGCAGGGGGGTGACCACTCGATCGGGCAGCTGGCGAACCATCTGCTGTTCTGGAACTCGCAGAATCTCGCGAAGTTCAAGAAGGTCGCTCCCGCGAAGTTCGATGGGAACAACGACGAGACGTTCAATGCCTTCGACCAGGCCAAGTGGGACGAGGTCCGGAAGAGGCTGGACGAGGTCCTGACCGAGCTGGAGAAGCTGGTCGCCGCGGCGGACGACAAGACGCTGCAGGCCTGGGCGCCGACGCTCGGGCGGATCGCGACGCACAACGCGTACCACACGGGCCAGATCCTCGTTCTCCGCAAGATGCAGGGAGCGTGGGACGCGTCGAAGGGCGTGAAGTAGGGCCCGGCGACCGGGCGGCCGTCCCTGACCTGCCGCAGCTGCGTCCGCGTGCGCAGCTTGCGACCGACGATGGCCACCTACGTGTTCATTCACGGTGCCGGCGACGTCGCCTGGTACTGGCACCTGGTCGAGGCGGAGCTCCGCAGGCGCGGGCACGAGACGGTCTCGATGGATCTTCCGGTCGAGGACGATGCCGCCGGCCTCCTCGAGTATGCGCAGGAGGTCGTCTCCGCCATCGGCGACCGCCGGGATCCGGTGGTCGTGGCCCAGTCGTTCGGTGGGTACGTCGCGCCGATCGTCTGTGCCCGGGTCCCGGCGCGCCTCCTGGTCCTCATCGCCGGCATGGTCCCCTCGCCGGGCGAGTCAGCGGAGGAGATGTTCGCGAACACCCGCTACCCGACGGAGCCGCGCAGCGACCCGGGCGACGCCGACCTCTTCTACCACGACGTCCCGCCAGCTCTGGGGCGCGAGGCGAAGGCCCGGGGACGGCGCCAGTCGGACACGCCGGGCAAGCAGCCCTGGCCGCTGGTCGCGTGGCCCAGGGTGCCGACACGGTTCCTGCTGTGTCGCGACGATCGGATGTTCCCGGCGCCCTGGCTCCGGGACGTGGTGCGCGACCGTCTGTGCATCACGCCCGACGAGATCGACGGCGGCCACACGCCGGCCCTGAGCCGGCCGCTGGAGGTCGCCGAGCGACTCGAGGCCTACCGGGCCGCGCTCTCGGCTGGCTGAGCGCGGAGCAGGGCGCGCGCACCCGGTGCCCTCGCGCCGCCTGGACCTGGGCGGCGGCCCGCTCGGGGCGACTCAGAGCCGCAGGTTCTGGACGACGTAGAGCTCGGAGAGGCGCCGGGTGACGCTGTACGCCCAGGCGTTCCCGTCGGACGTCACGTACACGCGCGCGAGCCCGGTCCCGCCGGTCGGATCCGTGGGAGTGAGCCGCCGGACGAAGGCGCGGCGGCCGGTGCGTGGATCGAGGCGGAAGAGGTCCATGCCGGTCGCGGTCCGCTCGCCAATCAGAAGACCGGACCCCGCCACGTCCCAGGTGAGCGGGATCGCCTGTTCCATCCCGGCCACCGGTGTCGGCTCCCCCGCCGTCCCGACCGGATAGAGACAGAAGCGCCGCTGGGGACAGGGGGCGACGAGCGTGCGCCCATCGGGCGACAGGAGATCGCGCCTCACGACCCTGAGCTCCGGCGTGAGGGGCTCTGGACGTTGGCCGGGTACGGCGAGCCACGTTCGCGGCGGTCGCTCGGCGGCCGCGCCCGAGAACAGCAACCGTCCATCGGGGCGGAGCTTCGCCCAGAGGAACGAGACGATTCCGGGCACCGCGATCCGCTGGGTCGCTCCTGCTCCGATGGGCAGCAGATCGACGTGATCGTCGCCGAGCAGCGGCCCGGCGAGGGCGGCCTTCCCGTCCGGTGTCAGGGAGAAGGCCCGTCCGCTGCCGATCCGGACCGGTGGCGCGCAGTCGGTCGAGCGGAGGTAGACGGAGTAGTCCTTGCCGCCGCCGGTCCCGCTCTCGGCGAGCAAGACCTGACGCCCGTCGGCCGTGAGGTCCTCGGCCGAGGTCGCGTCCAGCCAGGTGAGCTCGCAGCTCCCGCCGCCCTCCCTGCCGAAGAAGACCTGAGGTCGCTGCGTGACGCGCTCGAGGAGGATGCGGCCGTCGGGAGCGACGTCGCGGATGACCAGCCGTCCTCCCGCAGAGAGCATTAGACGCTCCGCCCCCGTCTCGGCGGAGATCGCCCAGAGGGACGTGTCGGCTCCCTCGCGCGCCGCGGTGATCAGGATGTCCTTGCCGCCGGGTGACCAGGCGAGGCCCTCGAGGCTGGCCCAGCGGGTGGGGAAGGTGCGGCGCTCATCGCCCGGGCCGTAGAGGCGCACGACGCCGGCGTCGTCGCCCGCGAGGGGGTGATCGATGAGCGCGATCCGGCGACCGTCCGGCGAGATGCGAACCGCTCCCGGCTGGACGACCTTTCCGAGGAGAGTCCCGACGGGGGACTCGACGCGGAGCCCGGTGCCGTCACCCGGCGCGCGGACCACCACGAGGCGGGAGCCGTCCGGGGAGGCGTCCGCCGAGAGGACGCCGTTGCTCAGGACCTTCCCCGCGCCACCTGCGAGCGGTGAGCGGACCAGCTCGTTGGTCTGCGTGGCGAGGAGCGACAGTGCCTCGCCTCGCGTGCTGATCGACGCCAGGATCGTGGACTCGGGGGTGACCAGCCGCGCTTCCGGCGCTCCCGGCTGGACGGCGTAGAGCTGGAAGGGCTCGCCGTCCCAGGCCGCGGTGTAGGCGATCTCGCCGCCGGGAGCGAAGCGAGCGCCACTGACCGAGCCACGTCGGAAGGTGACCCGCTGCCAGGTGGGCGGTGGCTCCGGCCGGCGTCGGAACAGCTCCGCTCCGGCGACGATCCCGACGCCGAGCGCGAGGAGGACGGCCATCCCGGCGAGCGCGATCGATCGCCGCACGCGGGGCGTTCGGGGCTTCTCCCCGGAAGCGGCGCCAGGCTCGGGGGGAACGACCGGCTCGGCGGGACCGATCCACCGGTAGCCTCGCCGGGGCAGGGTCTCCACGTAGAACGGAGCGCCCGCGTTGTCGCCGAGCGCGGCGCGGATCTCCTTCACGCAGTAGTTCAGCCCCTGGTCGAAGTCGATCAGGGTGTCATTTCCCCAGAGCTCGGTCCGGAGCTCCTCCCGGGTGACGACGGCGCCAGGGCTGGCAAGCAGCATGCCGAGCACCCGGGCGGGCTGCTGTCGGAGGTGGACCGCAGAGCCAGCCTCCTTCAGCTCGAGGCTCGTTCGGTCGAACTCGAAGCGTCCGAACCGGACGCGCCCGGGCAGCGCCGCGGCGTGGTTCCTCGGACCCTGCGGAGTGCCCTGGACCGTCACCATTCCGGGCTTGCACCCTACCGCGTCTCGCGGCGTGCAGCGGAGGCGTCAACCCGGCCGAACTACCGGCGTTTTCGCTCCATCCCCGATCCATGGCGATTCCAGAGCCGCGCCATGGTGCGCCCCGCAGGCGCAGTGCATCGGTGATCGGGTTCCCCGTTCCCCGAGGTGTCCACCGTGAAGACTTCCCGCCTTTCCTGGATCCTCCTGTCGCTCTGCGCGGCCTGCGGCGGATCGCCTGGCTCAGGGACCCCCGACGCGGGGTCGACGGTCGGTCCCGCGGGCGGGACGGTCACCAGCAGGGACGGAAGGGCGACGCTGGTGGTCCCTGCCGGCGCGCTGGCGACGGCCGTTCCGTTGACGCTGACCACGACGGGAGTCATTCCGCTCGACCCGCACGAGGTCGCCGGGACCGCGTACCTCGTGAGCCCTCCGGAGACGACCTTCGCGACGCCGGCAACGCTGAGACTCCGGTACAACGCGGCGAACGGCCCGTCCGGGGTGGACGAGGCGGAGCTCCGCGTCGCGGCCCTGAATGCCTTCGTCTGGGAGCCGATCGCCCAGGGGACCATCGACGTCGCGAGCCGGGACGCGTCGGCTCCGGTCGGTGGCGGAGGGACGTTCGCCGTGGTGTGGCCCGGTCCCAGGAGCGACTGTGCGGATCCCGAGGACCACCGGTTCGACTTCTGGCTCGGTCAGTGGACCTTCACGGTCGGCTCGAACACCGGCGGGACGAACGACATCACCGCCGAGGGGCGGGGGTGCCTGATCGAGGAGCACTTCCACGACGCGACCGGCGCTCCGGGGCGGAGCACCAGCCTCTTCAGCCGGCTCGATGGGCAGTGGCATCAGACGTACATCGACCAGCGCGGGACGCGACTGGTGCTGATCGGAACCTGGGACGGGACGCGGATGGTGCTCTACCAGACGCCGACGTCGCGCTTCCTGTGGCAGCAGACCAGCCCGACGGTGGTGCGTTACTGGCAGGAGACGACGGGCGACAACGGCGCGACATGGTCCGTCCCGTTCGACTCGAACTACGTCCGGCCGTAGCGCCCGCGCCCGGGGCTCCGCCGGAGCGACTCAGTTCAGGTCCTCGGGCCGAGGCACGGACACGAGCCGGGGACCTCGCGCGCCCGGGTCCCGTGCCCGCGACTCTCCGCCTCGCCCGCCCCGCTGCGGCGTCGCAGCCTCGAGCGGTCGGGGAGGCTCCGGCGGAGAGGCGACGGCCCGGTACTCGTGGCCGTCGATGTCGAGCACTGCCTCGACGGGCTTCCCGGGGGGCGGCGGGTCCGACAGGAGGAGCGTCACCGCCGTGAGGGCGGCGGTGAGCGCCCCGAGCTCGACCTCGGTGGCGGGTCGCAGCCCACCACCGCGAGTTCGAAAGACGAAGGGGAACTCGGGCAGGGAGAACGCAACGTGGACGGCGCGGAGCGCGTACTCGGGCCGCGCCTCGAAGACCAGCGCGGTCGCGTCGCACCTCCGGGCCAGGTGCGCGTGCCCTGCCCGCAGCGCGGCGACGGCTC
>Ga0310810_10001566_pt1 | contig 24135 bp, 22 predicted proteins | sample NCmetagenome_FD_207641 | JGI IMG/M metagenome (GOLD analysis project Ga0310810, IMG submission 207641) | Soil microbial communities from experimental microcosm in Duke University, North Carolina, United States - NC | ecosystem: Engineered > Artificial ecosystem > Soil microcosm > Unclassified ... | reverse complement strand
GTCGGTGCTGCCGCAACGGACACACGACACGGGTCGCTGCGGATCCGTCGCGCGGCGGCCACCTCGCATGACGTTTCGCCGGTCCGGTACCGCCGGATTGCGCCGATCGACGTCGGGCCACGTCTCGCTCACACGACGACTATATCCGGAAGAAGACGCCCGGATCGACTTGGGAATGCGCCTGAATGCGGACTCTGTGAAAGGCGCGAAAATCTGATCATTCCTGCGCAGGCCTTTAATCGAGCGCGTGACGTCCGGACGTATGATATCGGCGTTTCTCGACGCCTTTTATCTGGGGCCGCTCTTATGACAGTCGCACGAGTCTGCCGCTACGGATTGGTCGCCTTCATAGCCTGGCTTCCTGCGTGCTCGCCCGCGCCGGCGCCGGCGCCACCAAGCGAAGCCGACGTCAAGGCGGTCGTCGACGCCTTCTACGGCGGGATCACCGCCGGTGACACCAACGCGGTGATGCATCTGATCGCACCGGACGCCGTATTCGTGGAATCAGGAAAGATCGAAACTCGCGCTGAATACGAGGCCAACCACCTGCCGGCCGACATCGATTTCGAGAGCAAGGTCAAAGCCATGCGGGGCCCGCTCCGTGTCACGTTCGACGGCCGCGAGACCGCCTGGGTCATCTCCACCGCGGAGTACGACGAAGGTAACCCCGAGAAGTACATCAACACGCAGTTGATGATCCTCACGCACGACACGGGCGACTGGCGTATCCGCAGTATCAGCTGGTCCTCGAATCAGCCATAGCCATCCGCGCCATTTTCCCTGGAGTCATCATGACCGTTCGTCGCTGTGTGCTCATTGTCGTGGCAACACTCACCCTTGGCGCGTCGACGTTGGCGGGCCAGATCGGCGGCCAGCCTCAGGGAGGCGGACGAGGCCGGGCAGGAGGCCCTCCTCCACCGCCACTGCCCGAGGCGCCGACGGCGGTCACCCTGCCGACGCTCTCGGCCGAAGTCACCGGCCCCGGTCCGATCTTCGACTCGTCGCCATCACTCGCACCTGGAAAGGGACTGCCCGCGTTCAACTACGAGACGCATGAGTACTTCGTCAGTGGAACGGCCAACGGCGAACCCTACACCACGCGGCTGGTCGTCCGGAAGCCGGCCGACAACTCGAAGTTCAGCGGCCTCGTGCTCGCAGAAGCGATGCACGGCAGCGGCGCCGCACACATGTTCGAGTTCACGTCGATCTACACGATGGCATCTGGTCATGCCGCCGTCGAGGTCCTGACGACGCCGCCCGCCCAGTTTGTCGCGCTCAACGAAGCGCGCTACAAGAACCTGAAGCTCAATGGCGCGCAGACGAACGAGATCCTCGCGCAGGTCGGGTCGCTCGTCCGCAGCGGCAATCTGGTCGGCGGGCCGGTCAGGAAGATGGTGCTCGCTGGTACGTCGATGACGGCCGGCGTCCTCGTCAACTACCTGCCCGCGCACATGGTTTATCGCACGCCGCAGATGCAGCGCATCTACGACGGCTTCCTGCCGATGTCGAACGGCGCGATGATCCGCGACATCGACGTGCCGATCATTCACGTGCCGACGATGCACGAGGTGAGCGGGAACATCACGAATCGCCAGGACAGCGACGAGCCCGGCAAGCAGTACCGCCTCTACGAGTTCGCGGGCATGGGCCACATCGATACGCGTGACAGTGTCCGCATGAAGCCGAATCCGTGCGCGCAGCCGCTCAGCCGGTACCCGGAGCAGGCGTTCATGTCAGTCGCGCTCGATCACCTGTTCAAGTGGGTGGACCAGGGCAAGGTGCCGCCGCGCGCCGATCGCATCCTGCTCGACCGCAACGAGTACAACGACGGCTCGATGATGGCGCTCGACGAGCACGGAAACGCACGCGGCGGCATTCGGAACACGTACGTCGACGTTCCGACGGCCAAGTTCACGATTCGTCCAGCGGCCACGACGCCGGTGATCCCAAACGGCAGCGAGTACATCGCGAGAGGCGGGCAGCAGGCCGCCAACCTGATGTGCGGGCTGAGTACGTCGCAAAACGACTTCACGCCCGCGCAACTCAAAATGCTTTACAAGAACAAGCAGGCGTACGTGAAGGCCGTGGAGACGCGCCTCACAGAGCTCGAAAAAGCCGGATGGTCACTCCCGCTCTATCGCGAGATGATCCTCGGCGACGCAGCCAAAGTGACGTTCTGATAGGTCTATGAAGGCGGCCCGAAGGCCCGCCTCTACACGTCCTGAAAACCTAGAACGTCACATTCAAACTGAACTTCACGAATCGAGCGGTCAGAATCGACTGCGGTGCCAGCCACGCGCTCGACGCGCTTGCGACAGGCACCGCGTTGTAGGTGCTGTTCACCGCGACCACGGGATTGGCGTTGAACGCGTTGTAGAGATCCATGTTCGCTGTCGTGCGGACGGAACCGATCCTGAACGCCTTGCCAATCCGAACATCCAGTTGATTGATGCGGTCACCGTACTCGGTACCGGGGGCCACCAGGTTCACGGCCACAGTTGAGTTCAGGTAATCAGGACGCCGAGGTTGTACTGGCTACGCCCGGTGGGGATGGCCTCGATGATCTCCGCCGTGAGCACGCGCTGCTTCGTGATGCTTTGCACGTCGACCACGGGCGACGCTCCAGTCACCGTGACTGCCTCTTCGACTCCCCCGACGCGCAGCTCGGCATTGACGGTCGCGACGAAGGATCCGGTCAGTTCCAGCCCGGTTCGGGTCAAGGTGCTGAACCCGGCGATGGTGAACGTGACGGTATAGGTGCCGGGACGCAAGTCGATGATGCGGTATTGCCCGGTGGTGTCCGTTACGCTGGCCCGCGATCGCTCGATGAGGGCCGGACTGGACGCTTCGACAGTCACGCCGGGCAGCACGGCCCCCGACGAGTCGGTCACGATTCCGGTGATGGTTGCCTGCGCTTCGGCGATCGTTGGAACAACGAGAAAGAGTGCGACGAAGACTGCTCCGACTATGTATATCGTTTGGCGCTGTCGTGTCATAGAAAGACCCCCGAGAGTCCACAGGGAGTGGGCTGAAGAATGGGATTTTCGCGGTGAGAAATGAAATGCGTACGCCGGAGCGGTGTATACGTCCCCTGCCGGCGTCTGTCAATTACGCATGGAGGGTATGCGCGGAGGGAGCGTGCTTACTTCTTCGTTTCCTTTGAGTAGTCCAGGAAGCCCTTTTCCGAGCACGGGTCGGGCTTGTACGGCAGATCGGCGACACCGATCACGTCCGAGCCGGTGAACTGTCCCTTGAAGTACACGGGATCCTCGGCGCTGTAGTTGCGCGTCAGCAGCATCCTGTCGGTATCGAGCGTGAAGCGCTCGACGACGTGCAGCTTGTCGCTGTTGAGGATTGGCGGTGACAGCACACCAGGCGCGAACCCCACCGTATCCACGATCAGCACGTCCTTCTCCCATCGTCCGATCGAGTGCCCCGCACGGGTACCCTTGATGTTCGCGGGATGACTCGCCACGTCCATGTGAATCGTTCGCGTGAACCCGAGCTGACCGTACTGCAGCACGATCGTGTCCTTGTTCTGCGTGATGCGATTGATCGGGCCGTCGAAGGCCCAATCGAAGATGACGCTCGTGGTCTCGCAGCGCATCCGGGGATTGTTCTTGTCGAACAGCACGGCAAATTGCTCGGCGCCCTTCTCCCCTTCCGGCGTCAGCTCCGCGCCCTGAATCACGCGAGGACCGCCGCGACCGGCGCCCCGCGGTCCGCCGATCCGCCCTTCGCCCGGCTTGAAGTTGCTGGCGGTGCTCAACGGCACGAGCGCGCCGCCACGGCCACGCGGATCGGTCATGACGAGTTGTTCCGGCGCCCAGTCACCGGTGATGTTGGGCTCACCAGTCGGACGACGTGGTGCACGCTTCGCAGCGACGGCTGTAACGGAGGGCGCTGCGCCCTTCGTCAGCTGCCCATACCGATCGACGCGCTTCCCGTCCGCGAACACGATCGTGTTCAGGTAGCACGAGGTCGGGTCCCTGCGGTCCGGCGATCCCTCGAAGGTCAGCTTCTCGCCCTTCTTGAACATCTCGGGGCTCCAGCCTGACCGTCGCAGCACCGTCGCGGCGCGCATCTCACAGCGATACTTCGTCACCTTCCCGTCAGGGCCCGTCACCTCGAAGTAGATCCACGAGTGAGGGTTGATCAGATCCAGGCCGGTGAAGACACCGGTCAGCTTCATCTCTTTCGAGTTGTCGAACGTGCCACCGCCATGGTGAGCGGCCGCCGGTCCGGCCAGCATCAGCGAAATGGCAACGACGATCGCAACGCGCATCATGATCTCTCCCCTGGGTGAAGCATCCTTATACACCGTAGGAACAGAAGGCAGTAGGCAGTACGCCGTAGCCCGACGCCCGAGTCGCGAGCCCCGGGATATGATCGGCCCATGGCGCAGTGGCTCGTAAAAGAAGAACCTGATCACTACGGGTACGACAAGCTCGAGAAGGACGGCAAGACAGTCTGGGCTGGCGTCAAGAATCCTCTCGCCCAGAAGCATCTGCGCGCGATTCGCAAGGGCGACCGCATCTTCTACTACCACACAGGTAAGGAGAAGTCGGTCGTGGCCGTCGCAAAGGCGGCGAGCAACGCGTACACAGACCCCAACGACGCATCCGGCAAGCTCTCCGTCGTTGACGTCGTCCCCGACAAGCGCCTCAAGCGCCCGGTGACCCTGGCAGAGATTAAAGCCAACAAGAGCTTCTCGACGTTCCCGCTCGTGCGGATGTCCAGGCTATCCGTCATGCCTGTGACCGACGACGAGTGGGCACGGATCGAAGCTCTCGGCCGCTCGTGAGGCCGCGGCCCCTCGTTCGAGCTCTAGCCGTCCTCGGAATCTGGCTCGTACCGATCCTGGCGTCGGCCCAGGACACCAAGCCCGCCGACGTCCTCGTCTCCCGTCAACTCGCCGAGTCCGAAGGCTTGACGGTCGGCAATGTGATCCGTCTGTCTACCGATGGCGCCGGCACCCACGCGCGGGAGTTTCGCATCGCAGGCATCTACGAACCGACGCCGGATCCGTCGCGACTCGGACAAGTTCCGCGCGCGGTTCGCCTCCATCTGCCCGATCTTCTGGAGATGACTCGACCGGCAGACGTCCCTGCGGGCGCCGAATACGTCTCGTCCGTCAACGTCGCACTCACGGATCCCAGGGATGCAGACCAGTTCGCCAGGGACGTGAACGCGCGGCTACCAGGCGTGCTTGCGCTTCCCTCGGGTGAGGCCGCCGGATCCGCCGGGCCATTTCGAGTGCTCGAGCGCTTTCACCTCGCTATCGCCGTCGTCACGATCATTGCCGCGACGGTATTTCTGCTCGCGCTGACGATCATGCTGGTGGACGAACGTCGTGAAACCGTCGGAGTGCTTCGACTGATCGGCCTGCCCGTTCGCCGCATCCTCACCCAAATCCTGATCGAGGGTCTGCTCGTCGCAAGCGTGGGCGCCGTCTTCGGCCTGATCCTCGCCGTCCTATCCGAACAACTGATCAACTACTTCTTTCAGTGGCGGTACGACACCGCCCTCGTCTTCGTCCGCATCACGAGAGACGTCGCCCTCACGTGCGTGACGATCGCCGTTCCGCTCGGCGCGTCGGCAACGGTGGTCGCCTCATGGGCACTGCTCCGCCGCGGCGGCCTCAGGCTGGCACGACGATGAACGCGATCGGATTTGCGTGGCGAAGCATGGTGCGCCAACCGGCGCGCGCGGCACTTGGCATCCTCGGCGTGGCCGCGGTCGGTGCGTTGCTCTTCGACATGCTGCTGCTCTCGCGCGGATTGATCGTGTCGATGCAGGACTTGCTCGACCGCGGAGGCTGGGACGTCCGCGTCAGCATGGGTGAACTTCCGGGCAGCGGTCTTCGCATCCCGGACGCCGTCGAAACGGCCGAGGCGATCTCGACACTCCCAAGCGTGCAGGCGGCGCTCGTCATGCGCTCGGCCACCGCGCAGATCGATCGCGCCTCGGGCGAACCGCTGCGTGCGTCGTTTCAAGGCGTGACCACGCGGTCGTCAGATCCAGCAGGCTCGCGTCTTCGCGCCCCGTGGACGATCCTTCGCGGACGAGACGCCGAAGCCCCGGACGAAGTGGTCATCGACGAGAAGATCGCATCCGAGTCGCGGCTGGAACCGGGCAGCGAGATCACGATGCGGGCCTCGTGCAACGCCGACGTCGAGGCGCTTCCCGCGACTCGCCTCAAAGTTGTGGGGGTCGCGGAGTTCCCTTTTCAAATCACGAACGAGAGCACGACTGGCGGCACGCTCGATGCGCTCAGGGCGGCGTGTGGCGGCAACGCCGGCACTGAAGCCGACCTGATCCTCGTCACATCGACAAGCGACGCCGACAGCACAGCGGCCGCCATCCGCACGCTGCGGCCGGAGGTCAGGGCTGCCACCAACACAGAAGTCGTCGGCCGGCTCCAGCAAACAGGCTTCACCTACTTCCGTCAGATCTCGAGCGTGCTGACCACGGTCACGGTGTCGTTCGCGGTGTTGCTGATCACCGTGCTGCTGACCGTGTCGGTGAACCAGCGCCTCGGCGAAATCGCTGCGCTTCGTGCGCTCGGCTTCTCGCGCATGCGCGTCGTCAAGGACGTGCTGTCGGAGTCGGCGCTGATCGTCGGGATCGGCGGGCTGCTGTCACTGCCGCTCGGTTTGCTTCTGGCGTCCGGCCTGGATCGGATTCTCAAAGGCATGCCGGGAATCCCGGTCGCCCTTCACTTCTTCGTGTTCGAGACACAGGCGCTTGCGGTTCACATCGGGCTGCTCGTCGCGACGGCGATCATCGCGGCGCTCTACCCGATGCGCATCGTCTCGACGCTGCCGATCGCCGCCACGTTGCGGGACGAGGTGATCGGGTGAAATCGGTCCCCGGTCCACAGTCCTCGGTCTCCGGTGGGCCCACGGAGGGCAGCGTTGTGGACGCACAGAACGTCAGCCGCGTTTTCTCCATGCCGGCGGGACCGGTGACTGCTGTGCGCGACGTCACGCTGCACATCAGAAACGGCGATCACATCGCGGTGCGGGGCCCCTCTGGATGCGGGAAGTCCACCCTGCTGCACATGCTCGGCTGCGTCGAGCCGCAAACCTCGGGGACGCTGCTCTTCGACGGCCAGGATGTGAGCCAGTTGTCCGATGCGCGGCGCAGCCTGTTGCGTCTGAAACAGATCGGCTTCGTCTTTCAGCGATTCTTCTTGCTGCCGATGCTCACCGCGCGCGAGAACGTCGAGCTGCCGATGTCCGAAGCGGGGGTTGCGAAACATGCGCGGCAGAAGCGAGCGATCGAATTGCTCGAATATGTCGGCCTCGCGGCACGTGCCGACCATCGGCCATCGCAACTCTCAGGCGGCGAAATGCAGCGCGTGGCGATCGCGCGCGCGCTCGCGAACAATCCGCGACTCCTGCTCGCCGATGAACCGACGGGCGAGCTCGATGAAGCCACCGGCGCCCAGATCGCGGCACTCCTCGACCGCGTCAATCAGTCGGGCACAGCGCTGGTCATCGTCACCCATGATGCCGCGCTGGCCGATCGCGCAGGGCGAGTCTTGATGATGCGTGACGGCCAGATCGAAAGCGAGCGTGTCCGGTGATCGGCAGGCTCGCCTTCCGGTCACTGACGGCTCACCCTGTGCGCAGCGCAGTACTCGCAGCGGGCTTTGGTGTCGGTGTCGCCGTGATGGCGATCCTCCTCGGTGTCGCCGCCATCGTGCTCGAGCAGGCGCAGTCGCCGGCACTCGTCGGAGGCGGTGACGTCAACATCCGGCTCTCACTCGCCGTGCCTGCCCGGATCGTCCTGTCAGGGACGCTGCAGTCGGACGCGCTTCGACCGCGCATCCGCGCCGCCGCAGCATCGCACACGACGGATCTCTTCCTGCTGCACAACGGCAAGGTGACGCGCGTGGCCGCTCGCGGCGGCATCCCGAGCGTCGAGCGAGAGCTTGGTGATCCAGAAGTCACGGGCATGGACGCGTGGCGTGACACGCGAGAGGATTCCGAGTGGACCCGCCAGTCGCCCGAAGCAGTGCTGCGTCAGATCGACAGGTTTCATGGCGTGCCCGATGTTCCCGAGTGGTCGGACTCGTGGGCCGAATGGCTGTACTTCAACGGCCGATCGAGCGACGCCCGTTTCTATCTGACGTTCATGACGGGCCCGCGCACGAAGTCGGGGGACCGGGTCGCCGGCGTTCGCCTGCAACTCGAGCGCAACGGTCAGACGCGGTCGTATTCGGCAAATGCGGAAGCGACCGATGCAGAGCTCGCGAACGCTCCCGATCTCACGATCGGCAACAACTCGGTCAGGCTGAACGGACTCGTTTACCGGATTCATCTCGACCTCACCGATGAATCGGGCAAGCGTGCCGTTGGCGACCTCACGCTCCAGGCCTCAGCCGGGCGACTCGTGCCGCCGATTGAGATTACCGGCGCTCGCGGCTGGCGAACGGGTTACGTCGTCCCGGTGATGTCCGGCGCGCTCGATGGGTCGCTGATGGTGTCCAACGACGCGGTTTCGCTGGCCGGCGGGACCGGTTATCACGATCACAACTGGGGATTCTGGAAGGGTGTGTCGTGGCAGTGGGGACAGGCGCAGCAGGGTGATCTCTCCGTAATCTACGGGCGCGTGTTTCCTCCTCCCGAAGCGGCCGATCCCGAGCGCATTCCTGGGTTTGTCGGGGCGCTGGGACCTGACGGTCCGCTCGGCTACTCGACAGACGTGCGCATCACGGAAACGAACGACGATAAGGGCAAGCCGAAAACCATCGCCATCCGTGCGCGCAGCACTTCTCTCTCGCTCGATGTGCGGTTCGACGTCGCCTCGATGGTGACGTCACGCATGCAGGGCGCACTGGCGAACGGCGTCAACTTCCTTCAGATGCGCGGCCAGTACACCGTGTCCGGCCAGGCGGGCTCGCGCAAGATCGCGTTCGCCGCACCCGGAGCTGCGGAAACATTCCGCGGGGACTAACCGCGTACCGCCTGCTGCCTACCGCGTACTTCTAGAGTTCTCCAAGCGCGTGACGGGCGGCGATCTGCGCCCGACGACGGCGCCGGGTTAATGCGCTCAACCTGGCTTCGAGCGGAAGCTGCGTCTGCTCGGCGTTCCAGCCGCGAGCCATGCGCGCAGCGACATCCTGCCGCCACGTGATCTCCATCCTGAAGCAGTCGAAGCACAGCGTGCGTGGGCGGAGGGCCGCAGGATCGTCGCCCTGATCCCGGAAACCATAACGAGCTTCACGCGTTCGGCAGCCCGCGCACAGTGGCGCCTGCCGCTCCGTCGATCGATTCGATGGCCGGACACGCGCCCTCGACTGCGAACCGCCATACAACGCCAGCTGACCCTCGTCTTTTCTCAGTGCCTCGGCCATCGTCCGCTCCCTTCGATCTCGGTTGGTGGTTAGTGGATGGTGGATGGTGGTGGCTACAGGCCACGAACCACCAACCACCGACCACCAACAAAGACAGAGTAAAACCGGGCTGTGACAGACTAGGTCACGTGGGAAAGACCGACGACGACGACATCGACGCCCTGTTCCAGTTGTCCCCTCCCGAGTTCGTCGCCGCACGCAATGCTCTGGCAACTCAGCTCAAGAAAGCAGGGCGCGACGTTCTGTCCAGCCAGGTCAAGACACTTCCCAAACCTTCAATCTCGGCGTGGACCGTCAATCAGCTCTATTGGAAGCATCGCGCGGCGTTCGACAAGCTGCTGACAAACGGCGAGCGTTTCCGTCAGGCGCAGGTGTCTCGACTCGCCGGCAAGGGCACCGACATCCACAAGCTGCTCAACGAGCGACGCGAGGAGCTTTCAGCGATGTCGCGGCTGGCTGCCGAGATGCTCCAGCGGTCGAGCGGCACCGCTCCGTCGGGGGTGATGAGACGAATCACGGCAACGCTCGAAGCGCTCTCGTCGTACGGCACGCTTCCGGGCGCACCGCGTGCGGGCCGGCTGGTCGAGGATGTGGACCCGCCTGGATTCGACGCGCTCGCGGCACTCGTGCCGCGGGTTGGCGATGGCGCCCGCGACGTCGTGCCGAGCAAGGTGCTGGCGTTTCAGAAAGAACCGAAGGTACCGAAGCGCAAGTCGAAGTCGGCCGAAAGTGAGAAGGCCAGGGAGCAGCAGAAGCGCGAGTCACTCAAAGCGGCGCGAGACGCGAAGCACGAGGCGACCCGTGAGCTCGTCTCCGCGAAGCGCGCGGCGCTGCAGGCGCAGAACGCGTTGAAAAAAGCCGCGATGCACGCGAAGGAAACCGAAGAGACGATGGTCGAAACCGAGGCGCGCCTGCAGAAGGTCGCCGAGATCGCGCATGAGGCGCGACAGAAGGCACGGCGAGCGGCGGTCGAAGCCGAATCCGCGGCGCAGGCGGTCGATGAAGCGGAACGGACGCTGAAGCGGGCGACGCAGGAACTGTCAGAACTGGACGAGTGAAACTTTGTGAAGGGGTCTGACCCCGCACATTTAGTCCGTGCCGACGCCCATCTCGCCCACCCATCGCGCAGATCCACTGACTTCGAGACCGAACTGGTCGAGCATCCGGGCCACGGTGTAGTCCACGATGTCGTCGATCGTTCGCGGATGGTTGTAGAAGGCCGGCAGCGGCGGCATGACGAGCGCGCCCATGCGAGCGACCGTCAGCATGTTCTCGAGATGAATCGCGCTGAGCGGGGCCTCGCGGACGGCGAGCACCAGCTTGCGTTGCTCCTTGAGCACGACGTCGGCTGCGCGATGAATGAGGTTGTCGCCGAAGCCGTGCGCAATCGCCGCCAGAGATTTCGCGCTGCACGGGGCGATGATCATCCCGTCGGTTCGAAACGATCCGCTCGAGATCGTCGCCCCCATGTCGCCGGGTGCATACGCCACGGTCGCGAGCGCTTCGACCTGTTCGCGCGTGTACGGCGTCTCATGCAGCAGCGTTCGCGATCCCCAGCGGCTAATCACCACGTGGGTCTCGACGCTTGCCTCGCGAAGCCGTTCGAGCAGGCGTACGCCGTAAATGGTGCCGGTGGCGCCGGTGATGCCGATGATGAGTCGCACGGTCGGTCTCTGGTCTCTACTCTCTAGTCCTCAGTCTACCTTCTTCGCGCAGGACTCCGGCGGGTCTGAAGAGCAAGACCCGCCCTACGGTCGACCGTGGACTGTGGACCGAGGACTGAGAGCCGCGGACCGGATATCATCGTCATCTCGTGTTCAAGCGCCAGACTGAAGGCTCCGTGCTCTGCACGTCGTGCGGCGTGCTCGTGGGAGTCAACGACGAAACCTGTTACAACTGCGGCCGCAGAAACCCGGGACTGTGGGGCTATGCGCCCGCCTTGCGTGCGCTAGGGACCGATCTGGGGTTCGTGCCGTTCGTCATCGGCACATGCTCGGTCCTGTACGTGCTGACGTTGCTTGCCTCTCGCGGCGATATTGGCATGAGCGGACTCTTCGGCTTCCTGTCGCCTTCCGGTGAGGCGCTGTTCCTCTTTGGCGCCACTGGCCCAGGTCTCGTCAGGCAACTCGGGCGCTGGTGGACAATCATCAGCGCCTCATGGCTGCACGGCAGCGCGATACACATCATCTTCAACATGCTCTCGGTCCGCCAGCTCGCGCCAGCAGTAGCGGAGCTGTATGGGCCCGGGCGCATGGTCATCATCTACACGGCGGGTGGCGTGGCCGGCTTCGCCCTCAGCGTGTTCTGGGGACTGTATCTACCGCCAATCCCCCTGCTGGGCGGTGGCGGGGGCCTTACCATCGGAGCGTCTGCCAGCATCACCGGCCTGCTCGGCGCGATCTACTACTACGGTCACCGCAGCGGCAGCAGCATGGCGCGCAGCTACGCGACGCAAACGATCATCTTCGTGTTGATCCAGGGGATCTTTCTTGGCGGGATCATCAACAACTTCGCGCATATTGGCGGTATCGGCGGCGGGTACGCCGCTGCACGACTACTCGACCCCCTGAAGCCGGAGCGCGTCGATCACATCGTCATCGCGCTGGTCTGCCTGGGCGTGTCACTGCTCGCCGTCATCGCGTCTGTGATATTCGGGATGCCGTTCTATTTGCAGTTGTTGAATCAGAGATAGTCGCAGCATTTGAATCTGCACAACCGATCGAAGCGGAGAGTCAATTGTGAGAATTGCGTATCAGGGAGAACCCGGGGCCTACAGCGAAGCGGCAGCGCTTCATTTCGGCGGCTCCGATGTCGAGACGCTGCCCTGCAAGACCTTCGACGACGTCTTCGAAGCGGTCGTCAAGAAGCGAGCGACGCATGGCGTCGTGCCGCTGGAGAACTCGATCGGCGGCACCATCCATCGCAACTACGATTTGCTGCTGGACCACGAGCTCGGGATCACGGGCGAGGTCGAGCTCGACATCGTGCACTGCCTGCAGGCGCTCCCTGGCACGAGTATCGCCGACGTCAAAGTCGTCTACTCGCACCCGCAGGCGCTCGCGCAGTGTGAACGGTACTTGAAGGGACTCGGCGTCACGGTCGAAGCCGTGTACGACACGGCGGGCGGCGCCAAGCTGGTATCCGAACAGAAGCTGAAAAACGCGGCCGCTCTCGCCTCGCAGCGTGCGGCGCAGGTCTTCGGCCTCGAGGTGCTGCAGGAAGCCGTTCAGGATTTCGAATACAACATCACGCGTTTTGCGATCATCGGCGGCGTTCCACCGGCGGACGCCAACAAGACGACAATCGTATTCGCGCTGCCGAGCACGCCGGGCGCGCTCTTCAAGGCCCTGAGCGTCTTCGCCCTCCGCGACATCAACCTGACCAAGCTCGAAAGCCGTCCGATGCGTGGTCGTCCCTGGGAGTACCTCTTCTACGTCGAAGTGGACGCCCGCCGCGACGATCTCGGATGTGCCCGAGCACTCACCCACCTCGCCGAGTTCGCAAAGTGGACGCGCATCCTCGGAACGTACAAGGGCACTGAACGAACGACGGCTACGTAGACACTTCCAACTCCCGACTCCCAATCGTTCCGGGTTCCAGGTTCCTGGTTCCTTTGGGAGTTGGAGATTGGGAGTTGACTTTCTTCACGCCGTATAATTCCCCCGTCATGACACAGTCGATTGCGCGCGTCGTCGTTACCAGTGTGATCGTGCTCGGGCTCGCCTCGCTCGTACACGCCCAAGCGCCGGACGGCGAGGCACTCTACAAGCGCACCTGCGCGCAGTGTCACGACACGGGAGCCAGCCGTGCGCCCGCCCGCGATGCATTCCGCTCGATGCCGGCCGAACGCGTCCTGGCAGCGATGGAAACGGGCTCGATGATCACGATGGCCAACGGCCGATCCGCCGACGAGCGCAAAGCCCTCGCGGAGTTCCTCACCGGCAAATCGCTGTCGAACCCCGTGGCGCTCACGCCCGCGCCTGCCGCGATGTGTCCAGCAGGATCGGCGGCATTCAATTCCACGACCGGCCCTCGCTGGACCGGCTGGGGACAGAATACGAACAACACACGTTTCCAGGATGCCGGTGCGGCAGGTCTGACAGCTGCCGACATTCCCAAACTGAAATTGAAGTGGGCATTCGCGTTTCCCGGTGATCTGCAGTCCTACTCACAGGCCAGCATCGTCGGTGGACGCATCTTCGTTGGCAGCTGGGGCGGCACGGTGTACTCGCTCAACGCCGCGACCGGATGCATCCATTGGTTTTTCAACACCGGCCAGGGTGTGCGGTCTGCCGTGTCGGTCGTGCGCGTGGACATGCCCGGGGGCGCGCGCGACGTCGCGTTCTTCGGTGATGCCACTGCCAACGTTTATGCGCTCGACGCAGCAACGGGCACGCAACTGTGGAAGACGGACGTTGACGATTTCCCCGTCGGTCGCATCAGCGGGTCACCGACGTACCACAACGGACGCATTTACGTTGGTGTCGCATCGGGCGAAGAAGCGACTGGCGCTGTGCCCACGTACGAATGCTGCAAGTTCCGCGGGAGCGTCGTGGCACTCGATGCGGCAACGGGCAAACAGATCTGGAAGAGCTACACGATCGCGGAACAACCCAAGCCGACGAAGAAGAACGCCGTCGGCACACAACTCTATGGGCCATCCGGCGCGCCGGTCTGGGCGACTCCCGCGGTTGACGCAAAGCTGAATCGTCTCTACGTCACGACGGGCAACAACTACAGCGACCCGACATCCACGATGAGTGACTCGTTCCTCGCGATGGATCTCGACACGGGCAAGATTCTCTGGTCGAAGCAGATGACGGAGAAGGACGCCTACACCGCCGCTTGCCGCCTGCCTGATAAGACCAACTGCGAGTCGGGCGGCCCCGATTTCGACTTCGGAGCATCGCCGATTCTCGTCACGCTCCCGAGTGGCCGCCGCATGCTCGTTGCCGGACAGAAATCAGGCATCGTCCACGCGCTCGATCCGGACAAGAACGGCGAGGTCCTGTGGCAGACGCGCGTCGGCCGCGGCGGGACGATGGGCGGCGTGCAGTGGGGTTCGGCGGTGGATCAGTCCAACATCTACGTCGCGCTGTCGGACATCGGCCGCATCATGCTGACCTACAGCAACAGCACTGACGCGGATCCGAAGCAGGGCGGTGGGATGTTCGCGCTCAGGCTCGAAGACGGCGAGCGCGTCTGGTACACGCCGCCGCCGGGATGCGGCACGCGGCAGCGCTGCAGCCCCGCGCAGTCGGCGGCCGTCAGCGCGCTGCCCGGCGTCGCGTTCTCGGGCTCAGTGGACGGACACATGCGCGCCTACTCTGCCACCGACGGCAAGATCATCTGGGACTTCGATTCAATCCAGACCTACACCACGGTCAACGGCGTGCCTGGTCGCGGGGGATCGATCGATGGGCCAGGCCCGGCGATCGGTGGCGGGCTGGTGCTGTTCAACTCCGGTTATCCCACCGCCGGTGGCACACCCGGGAACGTTCTGCTCGCATTTTCAGTGGACGGCAAATAGCGACCGCGCTCGTCCGGCTAAAGCCGGACCCTACTACCTGAGACGATCAATCGCCGTAGCGTCCGGCTTCAGCTCTACAGCGTTCGGGTCTGGCCGCCGTCGGCATCGACGATGGTGCCCTGGCAGAAAGCCGCCTGCGGCGACGCGAGGAACGCGGCAAGCCGTGCGATCTCTTCTGGCTGACCAAAGCGCGCGACACCGAAGGCCTGCGCCATCTCTGTTTCCGCCTTCCCAATATCGATGTGCCGCTCTGCGGCAAACGTCCTGAGTCGCGTCTGCAGCCGGTCGGTGGCAATCCCTCCCGGATTGATCGCGTTGACCCGCACGCCATCCTTCACGCCGCGATCCGCCAGCACTTTCGTGAGGTTGAGCATCGCGGCATTGACCGCTCCGCCGATCGCAAACTCCGCCTGACCGGTCCGTCCGCCGATGCCGACGATGTTGACGATCGAGCCAGATGACGAGCAGAGATGCGGCCACGCGGCCCGGCTCAATCGCATGGCGCCGAAGAACTTCAGCGCGAACCCATCGGCCCAGTCCGAGTCGGTCAGCGCAAGAAAATCGCCGCGCTTCGTTGCACCGGCGTTGTTGACGAGGACGTCAACGCGCCCATAGTTCGCCATCGTCGCGGCGACGATCGCGGATGGGGCGTCCGGGTTCATCAGATCGACCGCCTGCACGAGACAGGCATCTCCGAGCGGCGCGGCCAGTTCGTCGAGTTGATGGCGCGAACGCGCGACGACGACGAGTCGCATGCCCTCCTGGGCGAGGGTCTGAGCGATCGCGCGACCGATGCCCTTGCTGGCGCCAGTCACGATTGCCACTTTGTTCGTCAGTTGAAGGTCCATGGATCTCGACTCTGGTCTCTGGTCTTTAGTTGGGACTCTTGTTCAATTGCGCGAAAGGCCCAGCCGCATAGACGATCCGCCCACCGACCATCGTGAGCACCGACTCGAGGCCACCGATTTTTTCGGTGGGGACCGTCAGGTAATCGGCGGAGAGCACCGCGAGGTCGGCAAGCTTGCCGACGTCGAGCGACCCGCGCTTGTCTTCGTCGAATGAAAACCACGCGCTCCCGAGCGTGTAGAGCTTCAGCGCGTCGATCCGACTGGGGATCTCCTCGGAGCCGCGCATGACCACGCCTCCAACCGTCTTCGAGTCGAGCAGCCACTGGAGCGCGGTGAACGGGTTGTAGGAGGCCACGCGATGCGCATCAGTGCCGGCGCCGACCACGACACCCAGCTTGCGCGCGGTCTCGACAGGAGGGGTGCGCCGGGCCGCGTCCGGACCCGCCTGTTTCAGGAACTGCTCTCCTCCGAAATACATCGCGTCCTGCATCGTCCAACCGACGCCCAACGCTTTCATCCTGCGGAGGCTGTCGTCGGACGCGTCGTTGAGGTGCGCGATCGACCAGCGTAACGGAGCGATCGGGATCTCCGAATTGACGCGTTCGAAGATCGAGAGCAGGTGATCGACCGATGCGTCGCCGTTCCAGTGCATCGTGAGCGACATCCGGCGCTCGGCCGCCCACTTGACGATGCGATAGTAGGCGTCCTTGTCGGCCTGTGACGGCGCGTTGTTGTTGTTCATCGCGACCGTGATGCGCTCTCCCAATCCGTTGAAGTGCAGCATCTCGTCGCCGAAGCCCATCGGCCGTTCGCGGGTCAGCTCCTGCAATTCCTCGAATTCCTTCCCTGGCGTCTGACCGTTGAACGTGTAGGCCACACGCACGGTCATCGCCTTGTCACGCCACACTTTGAAGAGCGCTTCGTAGTCGGGTGCCGTCAGGTTGTTGCCTCCGGGATCGACGACACCTGTCAGAGCCAGCCGATTGAGCTCGCGAAAGAACGTTTTCGTTCCCTCGACCTGCTGGTCGAACGTTGGCCGGGGCAGCCGATCGAACAGCGCGACGATCGCGCCCTGCGCGCCGGTGACGGCACCCGTCAGCGCGCCGCTGCTGTCACGTTCGAAACGGCCACCCGGCGGCAGATCGGATTCCTTCGTGAGGCCAAGCGCTTTGTGCGCCTGCGGATTCAGCATCGCCCAGCCGTACCCGAGCTGCACGTAGACCGGATTGTTTGGGGCGACGGCGGTGAGCTCCGCCTGAGTAGGCCGGCGATTCTCTTCGAACTGTTGAACGTTCCACCCGCCGGCGACGATGAGCCACGAGCCTGGCTTCATCGTGCGGGCCGCGGCACGGATGCGCCCGAGCCCCTCTTCGATCGAGCGCGCGCCGATCCAATTCACCTCCGTGCTGAAGCTCAGTGCCGCGCGAATGGCATGGAGATGCGAATCGATCAGACCCGGAATAACGGTTCGACCACCGAGATCGATAACGCGCGTCGACGGCCCGGCCAGTTTTCGAACGTCGTCATTCGAGCCGGCAACCGTGATCCGCCCATTGGCGATGGCGAGTCCCGTCGCCACGGTCGAACGCGAGTCGAGCGTGACGATCTTGCCGTTGACGAGAATGGTGTCCGGAACTTGCGCGCTGGCGGGAAGGGCGATGCTGAGGACCAGGGCGAGCAGGAAGAGCGCACGCATGGCGCGCATTGTAGCTGGGTTGCTAGGTGGCTCAGTGGCTGGGTTGAAGATTCCGCAGCTACCCAGGGCGCTACCCAGCTACCGAGCGACCTGGAAACCTAGCTAAAACCCCTTCCCCAACTGTTCCTGCAGCTTGTCGCGATACCCGCGACTGAGGGGCAATCGCGCGCCGTTGCGCAGCACGACGACGTATTCGCCGTTGAACCAGGGCTGCAGTTCCTTGATGCGCTCGGTGTTGACGATGCGCGAGCGATGGATGCGGACGAAGCGCTTGGGATCCAACCGCGATTCCATACGGTTCATCGTCTCGCGGAAGAGATGCGATTCTTCCCCGAGGTGCAGGCGCACGTAGTTGCCGGCGGCTTCGATCCAATCGAGGTCGCCGGTGCGGAGGAAGAACACGCGCCCGCCGGACTTCACGATCAGGCGATCGAGCTTCGGCGCCTCCGGCTTGATGTCGTTGACGAGAGCCAGCAACCGGCGACCCAGATCGCCGGCGCGCCGGCGCTCGAGATGCGCACGGGCGTGCGTGAGCGTCTGGCGGAATCGATCGCGCCCGAAGGGCTTGAGCAGATAGTCGAGCGCGTGTACTTCGAAGGCACGCAGCGCGTACTCGTCGTACGCGGTGACAAATACGACCGTCGGCATCTTTTCCGGACCAATCGCCTCGATGACGCCGAAGCCATCGACACCGGGCATCTGCACGTCGAGGAACACGAGGTCGGGCACCTGGTGCTGAATCGCCGCGACAGCCTGCGCACCGTCGCCGCACTCGCCAACCACTTCCACGTCCTCCTCCTGCTGGAGGAGCGACAGCACTCGTTCACGAGCGATCGGTTCATCGTCCACGACCAGGGTTCGGATTCGGCTCATGCCACGCTCTCCATTGGGTTCTCCGGGCTCGCCACTCGGGATCGATCCAGCGACTCCGGATCGTGTCCCATCGGTATGACGATGGTCACAAGGAGACCGCCGCCAGGAGGTGTCTGAAACTCGAATCGATGGCGGCTGCCGTAGAGGTTCTCGAGTCTGGATCGCGTGTTCGACAATCCAACCCCGGAATGAAACGCGTTCAACTTGTCCTGCGACAGGCCAACGCCGTTGTCGCGCACCGTCATCGTCAGCAGCCCGTCGCTCTGACTTGCCGTGACGTCAACCCTGCCCACGCCGATCCGCGGCCCGATGCCGTGACGCAGCGCGTTCTCGACGAGCGGTTGGAGGATGAGGTTCGGCACAGGCGCGTCGAGCACTTCGGGATCGATGTCGATATTGACAATGAGACGATCGCCAAAACGGGTCTGTTCAATCTCCAAGTACTTCTTGAGGAAGTCGACTTCGTCCTTGAGCGGGACCTGCTGCGTGCCAATGCGATCGAGCGTTAAGCGAAGAAGGTCGCTGAGCTGCACGAGCATTTCGTCGGCGGCGTGGACGTCGCGGTGCATCAGCGTCGCAATCGTGTTCAGCGTGTTGAAGAGGAAATGCGGATGCAACTGGCGCTGCAATGCTTCGAGCTGCGCCTCAGCGAGCTGCGTCTGGAGCTGCGCAGCGGCGATCTCACGCTCCTGCGATTCACGGTGGTAATCAATTGCGTGGACGAAGGCGACCAGCGCCCAATACGTCGCCATCTCCCAGTCGAAGTTCAGGAAGAAGCGATCGCGGAAGTACATCCACCAGTCGAACGGACGATCAGTGAAAGTCGTCAGAATCACACCGCGGGCCGACGTGGACAGTGCGACGTGCGCGGCGGTGAACGCTGTCACACCGAGGATGTGCACAAACGCCGCCCTTTTCCACGTCTCTCGCTCGAGCGGATTGCGGCGCACGAGCCACACCACCCCGGGGACGAGCAGCGCCCACGACCACCAGTACGTCAGGTTGAGACCGAGAAGGACGCCGAATGGTTGCTTGTGCTCGGAGACGAGGGCCACGTAGTTGTACGCTTGCAGCGCGGTCAGGGAGCCAAGGACGGTGGCGAACGTGAAAATCGTGAGCGGGCTGGTCACCCGTGAAAAGCGCCCCATCAGTGCAACTATCAGCCGCGTGACGAAAGCCGTCAAGCAAACGTTTCAACGAGGAAAGACGCGCTGATACACGTCGTCACGATCAGGGAGCGCCTCGGCCACTCGCAACCGCAATCGGTCACACGAGGAGCGCAATTCGCCCCACACGGGAATCCACAGCTGAGCGAGGTACGATGCCGTCGTGGCACTGGTCCGCATCGAATCTGACGCTGACGAACGCTTGTCGGACTTCCGGACCATTCCCGATCCGGCGCTGCTCGTTCGACGGGGACTGTTCGTCGCGGAAGGGCGACTCGTCGTCACACGACTGCTTGCCAGCGGACTCGAGACGCGCGCGTTGCTCGTGACGGAAACAGCGCTCGCAACGCTCGGCGAACCGATTGGCAACGGCGTATTCCCGGTCTACGTCGTGACGCAGGCGGTGATGAACAGCGTTGCCGGCTTCAACTTCCACCGCGGATGCCTGGCCATCGGTGTGCGACCGCCGGCGTCAGACTGGCGCGAGGTCGTGAAGGGAGCGCGAACGATCGTGATCCTCGAGCGGGTGGGAAACATGGACAACGTGGGCGCGATCTTCCGAAATGCGGCTGCGTTTGGGGTGGATGGTGTACTGCTGCAGGCCGACTGTGCCGACCCGCTTTATCGCAAGGCGATTCGCACGTCGATGGCAGCCTCACTCACGATCCCGTATGCCAGGGCCCCGTGGCCGGATGCACTTCGAGAACTAGGCGAGGCAGGCTGGGCGACGATCGCCATGACCCCTGCGCACGACGCGCCGCTCCTCCAAGACGTCGCAGCCAATCTTCTGAATCGCCCGGTTGCGATCGTGCTCGGGCATGAAGGCGATGGCCTGACCGGCGAAGCAGCCCGCGCATGCACGCATCGCGCGCGAATCGCGATCGCGGACGGCGTGGACTCCGTGAATGTCGCGACCGCTGCCGCGATCGCGTTATATGAAATCGGACGTAGGTAGGTCCACAGTCAAGACAACGCGAGACTGATCACACGCGGATCGTTGACCGCCGGCCCCATATCGTCAGGCATATCGCCTGTATCCCCGCGCAGGTACCTTCGCATGGACGGCTTGATCGTCGAGAGCAGCTCCTTGCGACTCTTGATCGTCAGCGGACGGCCCACATAGATCTTGCCCAGGCGCGCCATCAGGGTCTCCGGCAGCGCGCTCGCAAACATGAACAGCGGCCAGGTGAACGCCGGGCCGTTCATCTTCCGTAGTCGAAACGCCCATAGCCCGAGCGCACTCAGCCGCCACACGGTCGGCGCCCACCAGCTGTTCTGCCCCGGCCGCAGGTTCATCTTCCAGCACTTCATCATCAGCTGCCACTGCAGCGGCGACAGCAGACGCGTCTCGGTCACGCCCTTCTTCTTCTCCATGCGGGTGTCGTGGAGCGGCGTGAAGATCGACGGGATGAAGAACGCGAACAGCCCGCGACGCTCCACTTCGTAAATCAGATCGATCGTCGCGCGCACATCGTCGTCGGTCTCATCGGGACTTCCGACGATCAGCGTCATCGCGGGGAACCAGTTGTGCCTGTTGAGAATCTCAAGTCCGCGAATGACGACGCTCGGCCACTCGTCGATTGGGAACGGCACCGCCTTACTCGGCATGATGCGCTTCCCCGCCGCGACCGATCCGGTTTCGAGACCGACCAGCGGCACGAGCGCCTTGTGCTTCGGATGGCTGCTCAGATACGGCAGGTGAATGGGGCTCTTGTCCAGCAGGCTCTCGGAGAGTTTCTCGATCAGGATCGGATCGACGACAGCCGGCGCAATCGTCGCGTGACTGAGCACGTGCTGTTCGACGCCAGGAGTGTCGACCACCGCCTGGAACAGGTCGAGCAACGCCTCGCGATTCGGGAAATAGAACGGCGTTGACGTGTGGACCTGTCCCCAGATGAACATGTCTTCCGTGGCGAGCGAGATCTGCTTGTTGCCGTCACGCACGTTGGCGCGCACGTGTGCCAGGATCTTGTCGCGCGGCAGATCGATCTGCGGATTCAGGTCAGGCACGCAGAACTGGCATCGGCGGCCGCACCCCGTCGTCATCTCGACGACCCCGAAGGTTGTGCGCTTGTCTGGGAAGAGAATCGCGTCGCGTGTAGCGGGGTGGCTCACGTCAACCTTGCGTGGGAGCTCCTCCCCGTTGAGGGCTTTGTCGAACAGGACGAACGTCTCTTCGGATTCGCTGCGTCCCTCCACCACGCAGTCCACGCCGAGCTCCTCGTAGGAATCCGTCTGGCTCACCTGCCAGCCGCCCGAGCCGCCCACGATCACGCGAAACGACGGACGCCAGCGGTTCGACTTGATGCGCTCGAACATCTGACGCGCGTAGAACGAGTTGATTGGCTGCTTCGCCGAACCAAAGATCGAGGTGTACACGCCAGCAGCGAACGTCACGCCGAGCGGGTTGTGCGTCGAGACCGCAACGATGCGTGTTCGCGGCCCGATGAACTTGTCGACGTCGTCCGGGTAGCAGCACACGACATCTGCTGCAGCGTACCGTCGCGTCAGCGAGGCCTCGAGGACCCGTGCGCCGGCCGGCATGTACCTCGCGCTGCCGTCGTCGTTGTATTCGAGGTGACGCCAGTTCGGGTACTTCTTGTTGAGAATGCCCTCGAGCCACATCGGCAGCGAGGCCATGCTCATCTGGATGAAATAGCCAGCGTGGTCGATGATTTCGGTGAGCGGTGCGGTAATAACGATGAGCCTGCCGCTATGCTGGGGCATCGTCGCGGCCTCCTACCGCGCTTGTGCTTGTCTCCGTCGCAGCAACTGGCCCAGGCCCGGACGCGTCACGGCAGCCTGACGGATATGCGCGAGGATTGCTTGCCGAAGTTGCGGGAGCTCAGCCGGCGATGCAGCCACGACCTGTAAACCGATGCTTCCCATCTCGTCGTTCGATTCCTCACCCCACGTTACCCGTACCGGCGGGCGACTCGGGTTGCGCTTGTTCGCCGAGGTGTTGTCGTAGCTGATCTCGACGTCGAGCCGCGTGCCCTTCGGCAACGGCACGAAGTCGGCGAAGCGGTAGCGTTCCTGCCACGAGAAATCCCAGTCGTCGATGCGCAGCAGTGCCTTCACGTCGCCATTCGGCAGCGTGGCCGTGAGCCGCATCTGTTTGCCCAGATAGTGCGCGTGCGCGCCAACGCTGAACGCGCGGACGTCGACGGGGATCACGAACGAGTCCTTGATCGTGTAGTGCCCTTCGTCCGCGGGGATGTCCAGCCCTTCGAAGACACCGAAGACAGGCGGCAGCTGGATCGTGGTGAATGCCTGTGTGGGCGGACCGGTGGCGAAGTAGAGGCCGACAGTGGACTTCTCCTGTTCAGCCTTTCCCGAAGGATGGAAATGTGTCGAGAGAATGAGATCGGATCCCTTGGGGACGAAGAACGCCAGGCCCGAGGGCAGCTCGAGCGCCCGTCCGCCGAGCGCCCATCCTCCCAGGCTGCCGGTGACACGAGCCACGGGATCATCGTCCGGGGAGTTCGCGGAACCGCGCGCACCGAGCAGGCCTCCGAGCGAACCACGGCCGCCACGGCCGCCGCGCGCCACTCGTCCACTGCCCATGCCACCCGGAAACCCGGGAAGCGGATCTTCAGCATCCCGCTCACGCGCACCGCCTGTGGCGTCGAGAAAGAACAGGCTGTGATGCACCACGCTTCGAGCAGACGGCCTGAACTCGATCGCGCGCACCCAGGCGTCTCGATCGAGATTCAATGGCACGACGAAATTGCGATAGACGTCCGCGCCGCGAGCAGGGACCTCGAAGGCCTCGGCCATGGACACGGTCAGATCCGGCGGACCGAGCTGCCACCCCTCGGTAAACGTGGGGAGTGGCGGCAGTCGAGCGGGATCGCCTTCGAGCGCACCATCGGCGACCCATTTCTGGATCGTCGCAACCTGATCGGCGCTCAGGTGCCTGGCGTTCGCGAACGGATAGTCACTCGGACCGGCCTTCCATGGCGGCATCGCATGCGCGGCCGTGGCCGACGCGATCGCTTTGGCCAATGGCCGCGCATCGCGATAACTCATGAGCGAAAAGGGCGCGGCCTCGCCGGGGCGATGACAGGACGTGCAGTTTGCGAAGACGATCGGCGCGACGTGCTCGCTGAAGGTGACAGGCGTTTGCGCACTCGGCGTCGCCTGCTCCCTGGCGACGAATGCGAGAGCGGCGACAGATACCGCGATCAACACACGCGACATAGCCACTCACCGTAGGGCGGGTCTTGCTTTGTAGACCCGCCAGAAACGCCATGGAGATCTCCGCCGGGTCCAAAGAACAGGACCCGGCCTACGCTGACCAGTGTACGACCAATCCCCGAAGCCCTCCTATACTCGTTTCGTGGCCGCACCGCGCGTTGACGTCGTCGGGATTGGCGAGAACTCGGTCGATCTCGTATACCGAATCCCAGGCGGGTCTGAAGACCCGCCTCTACACCTGACGACCCCGAACGCCAAATTCCGAGCGTCTGCGCATTCCGTCTCGTGCGGCGGACAGGTCGCGACCACGCTGGCCGCGTGTGCGGCCCTCAGGCTTCGGACACGTTACGTCGGCACGTTCGGCAACGACGCCAACGGTCAACGGGTGCGAGACGTGTTGACGGATGCGGGCGTCGATCTCTCCCACGCCGTGGTGCGCGATGCGCCCAATCGTCACG
>Ga0310810_10001565_pt1 | contig 24146 bp, 22 predicted proteins | sample NCmetagenome_FD_207641 | JGI IMG/M metagenome (GOLD analysis project Ga0310810, IMG submission 207641) | Soil microbial communities from experimental microcosm in Duke University, North Carolina, United States - NC | ecosystem: Engineered > Artificial ecosystem > Soil microcosm > Unclassified ... | reverse complement strand
TTTCGTTGATCGCGTTCATTTGATTATTCAATGCCAAGCTGCTGCTTGGCGCGGCCGGAGATCCGGCTTTGATTCCACGGCGGATCCCAGACCAGTTCTACGTCCGCGTCGCGGACGCCGGATACAGTGAGCAGTCTTTTTTTGATATCGGCTTTCAGAAACTGTCCCATGCCGCAACCCTGCGCCGTCAACGTGAAGCGCACCCGTGCGCGATAACCGCCGTCCGGCAACGGCTCCACGCCGCAATCGTAGATCAAACCGAGATCAACAATGTTGACGGGAATTTCCGGATCGAAGCACGAGCGCAGCTCGTTCCAAACCAGCTCGTCCACCGTGCCCGCCGCGGGTTTTTCCTGTTCTTTGGAATCCGATGGGTTGCTGAAACCCAAGGCATCGGCATCCTGGCCGTCGATCCGCACCGTATGGCCGCGCTCGGTCATCACCGTGTACGTACCGCCCAACGCCTGGGTCAGCCACACGGTGCTGCCGGCGAGCAAAGAGGCGCGCTCACCGCTCGGGACCATGACCGCATCGCAGTCGCGCCGCAATTTGATCGGCTTCTCGCTATTCATGCGATTGGACTCCTCGTAAACCGATCACTCCGTCGTCGCCGGTTGGTTGTCGCCATGCAGGGCCGCATTGACCGTGTGCCAAGCCAGACTCGCGCACTTCACCCGCGCCGGGAATTTGCAAACGCCGGAGAGAATTTTTAGTTTGCCCACTTTTTCGCCGCCGTCATCGGCAGCGCCGGTCAGCATCTTATGAACGTTCTCGAACAGTTCTTCGGCCGCAGCCTCGGACTTTCCCTTCAGCTCTGCGGTCATCATCGAGGCCGAAGCCTTGGAGATCGCGCAGCCGGAACCCTGGAAACTCACATCGCGGATCACGCCGTCTTCGAGATGCACATAAACCGTCACGTGATCGCCGCAGAGCGGATTGTAACCTTCCGCCTTGCGATTGGCGTCGGCTATCACCCGGTAATTTCTCGGACTCTTGTTATGGTCGAGAATGACTTCCTGATAAAGATCGTCCAGATCCGACATCAGCCAAAGACCTTTCGCACCCGATAGATAGCGCGCGCGAGCGCGTCGACTTCTTCGATGGTGTTATAAAACGCGAAGGAGGCGCGCGTCGTCGCCGGCACGCCGAAGCGTTGCATCACCGGCATCGCGCAATGATGTCCGGCCCGCACCGCCACCCCTTCCTGATCGAGAATCGTGCCCACGTCGTGAGCGTGAACATTTTCCAGAACAAACGACAGAACGCCAGCCTTTTCTTTTGCCGTGCCGATGATGCGCAGACCGTCGATGTCCGCCAGCCGCTCCGTGGCGTAGCTGAGCAGCTTGTGCTCGTGCGCCGCGATTTGCCCCCAATTCAAGGCGGACAAATAATCGATGGCGGCGCCGAGACCGATGCCGCCGGCGATATGCGGCGTTCCCGCTTCGAACTTGTACGGCAAAACATTGTAGTGGGTTTTTTCGAACGTCACCAGACTGATCATGTCGCCGCCGCCCTGGTAGGGCGGCATTTTTTCCAGAAGCTCGGCGCGGCCGTAAAGCACCCCGACTCCCGTCGGGCCAAATAGTTTGTGACCGGAAAACGCATAGAAGTCACAGTCGAGATCCTGCACGTCGATCCGCAGATGCGGCACCGCCTGCGCGCCGTCGAGCAGCACCGGCACGCCATGCTCATGCGCCGTGGCGATCATTTCCTTGACCGGCACGACCGTACCTAGCGCATTCGAGACGTGAGTGATCGAAAGAAGCTTGGTCCGGCTGTTGAAAAGCCGGTGGTACTCCTCGAGCACGAGCTCGCCGTCATGATTGATCGGGATCACGCGCAGGCGCGCGCCGATCTGCTCGCAGAGGATTTGCCACGGCACGATGTTGGAGTGATGCTCCATCGCAGACACGATAATTTCATCGCCGGCTCTGAGCGAACCACGGCCGTAGCATTGCGCCACTAGATTGATCGCCTCGGTGGTGCCGCGCACGAAGATGATTTCCTTATCCGAGCGCGCGTTGATGAATCCGCGAATTTTTTCCCGCGCCGCTTCGTAGGCAGCGGTGGCGCGCTCGCTTAGATAATGCACGCCACGGTGGATGTTGGAGTTCTCCGCGCTGTAGTAGGCGTTGAGCGCATCGATGACGCACTGAGGTTTCTGGCCCGTGGCGCCGTTGTCGAGATAAACGAGCGGCTTACCGTGAACCTTAAGCTTGAGAATCGGGAAATCTTCGCGCACGCGCTGGACATCGAAGCTGCCAGCTGCATTGCATGATTCAGCCAAATGCGAAACCGCTTTCATGATCCGCTCAACCGTTTTGAAACTGCGCCGCCAGATACTCCTCCAGGCTAGCGCGCAAAGAATCAATTTTGATCCGCGCGACCACGTCCGCGGCAAATGCGAAACTCAAAAGACTCCGCGCCTCTTCCAGATCCAGGCCCCGCGAACGCAGATAAAACAGCGCGTCGTCGTCCAGCTGACCGATGGTCGAGCCGTGGCTGCATTTGACATCGTCAGCGTGGATTTCCAGCTGCGGCTTAGTATTGACCACTGCGTTTTCCGATAGGAGCAGATTCTTGTTCACCTGCCGCGCGTCGGATTTCTGAGCGTCCTTATGCACGACAATCTTGCCGTTGAAAACGCCGTGCGCGGCGCCGCTGAGAATGCCCTTGTAAAGCTCGAAGCTCGTGCCGTGGGGTTTCAGATGATCGATCTCGGTGTAATTATCCACGTGCTGTCGGGCGCCGGCGAGATAAAGGCCGTTGAGCGCACACTCAGCGCCCTCACCGTTTAGCGCCACATGAACGTTGTTGCGAATCAAAGATCCAGCCAAGGTAATCGCGTGCGCTGTAAGCCGCGCGCCACGCGCTAGATCGGCGTCGAGAGCGCCGGTGTGAAACCCGCTAGGACCCTCGCGCTGCAGCCGGTAATGCTCAGCCACCGAATCTGCCGCGCCGACCAACTCGGTCACCGCATTGCAGAAATAACTTTCCTCGTCCAGGCCAAGATAACTTTCGACGATCTTCGCTTCGCTGCCCGCGCCGAGAAAAATCAACGTGCGTGGGTGCGAGACAATCTGACCCGCGCCCGACGCGTACATCAGATGGATCGGTTCCGCGAGACGGCAACCAGGCGGAACCACGACCACCGCGCCATCGCCCATGAAAGCAGTGTTAAGCGCAACGAACGCCTGGCGGCGAAAATTCGCGTGGCGCCCGAGCTCTTCAGAAAGCAGCGGTTCGTTTTGCTTGATCAGCTCTGCCAGACTCGCGAGACGCACACCGCGCGGCAGCTCCTGTACTGAAGACAATTCCTGCGCCCAGACGCCGTTGATGAAAACCAGCCGGGGACACTTTGGATCTGCAAAGCCTCGCACGAGGATTCGAGCCACATCGACACGTCCCTCGAAAACGCCGGGGTGCCGCCAGTCGCGCGATGCAATTGGTTCTACACTGGTGTATTTCCACTCTTCGTTCTTGGTGGTGGGAAATCCCTGCGCCGCGAAACTCGCAATGCCGGCCTGACGCAACTCCTTGAGCCATGCCGGACCCGCGTTGTTTTTCTTGGCCCGCTCGAAGGCGGTGACGTAGCGCTCTTTGTTTTCCTCGGCGATCATGACGATTCAAATGGAGCTACTGGGCGACAGCAGCCGGGGCCTTGAGCCAATCATAGCCGCGGCTCTCGAGTTCCAGGGCCAATTCCTTGGTGCCGGATTTGATGATTCGACCTTCGAACAGAACGTGGATGAAATCGGGCACGATATAGTTCAAAAGCCGCTGATAATGCGTAATCACGATCATTGCCCGATCCGGCCTACGCAGCGCATTAACCCCGTTGGCGACCACGCGCAAAGCATCGATGTCGAGGCCCGAATCGGTTTCGTCGAGCAGCGCCAGCGCAGGATCCAGCACAGCCATCTGCAAAATCTCGTTGCGCTTCTTTTCGCCGCCGGAGAATCCTTCATTGAGCGGCCGATTGATCAGCGCCTGATCCATATCGACGAGTTTCATTTTTTCTTTGATCAGCGCCAGAAATTCCATCGCATCCAGCTCTTCCAATCCCTGATGCTTGCGCACGGCATTCAGCGCCGCTTTCAGAAAATAAGTCGTGCTGACTCCGGGAATTTCCACTGGATACTGGAAGGCGAGAAAAATCCCCTCGCGCGCGCGGTTCTCGGGATTCATCGCCAAAAGATCCATGCCCTTGTAAATCACCTCGCCGCCGGTCACTTCGTAGTTTTCCCGCCCCGATAAAACGTGCGCCAAAGTGCTCTTGCCGGAACCGTTCGGTCCCATGATGGCGTGCACTTCACCGGCGCCGATGTGCAGGTCGATACCGCGCAATATTTCTTTGTTTCCGACCCGGGCCTTCAGCCCGCGAATATCCAACATTCTGATATCCCCTAAAACAGATTCACACCGCTTTTTGCATCGGTGACCGGGTCAACCTTCTCCTCAGTCCCTGCCGGTCGGCAATCTCGGCGACCGACACACCGGCAAGATATTCGGCGAGCACCATCTGGGCCTTTTCCCACACCGATTTTTGCGAGCACACCGCGCAGAATGAGCAATAGTTCGCACCCTGCTCAAGGCACTCCATCAACACGAGCGGTCGCTCCACGGTTTCGTAAACATCTTTGATCGAGATCGCCGCAGCGCGTTTGGCCAATGTAAATCCACCCTTGGAACCGATGTGCGACTGCACGAGACCGCCCGCCACCATATCCTTCATGATTTTAGAAAGATAAAATTGCGGGATATCCTGGCTTTTTTCGATATCCGCCCGACTCACGATTTTGCCTTCCGGTTGCCCGGCCAAATACGAAAGCGCACGCACAGCATAATCGACCCGCCGGCCGACATTCATCAGCGAACTTCGCTCGCTTTTCGCTCTCGCGCGCTTCACAGCTACCTCTCGTTGAATATAGACTCCTTAGGTCTTTAATGTCAAGGTTGCGCTGCCGGCGAATGCCGCGAAAATCTCGCCCGGCGCGGTCAATTTTCCGGCTCGGATTCCCGCGCGACCTCCGTCGCTTTTTTATCTTCGCGCAACCCCGCGAACGCGGCGAGTCGCAGGTGTCCGTCCAGGGTCCAGCTCGTGAACTCGATCTGCGCAACCAGCTCAGGCCGGAGCCAAATACATTTCCTCATTTCAGTTTTTGTCAGCGCCCACGGCGTGCGCTTTTCTTCCGGGAGATTGGCGAACGGACAGACGTCTGTTTCGAGCGGCTTCAGCCGCTCCATCACGTCGCGGCGAAGCCGTGGCACAAAACCATTGCGCACCTTGCTCGCGTACAGGAGAGCGCCATTCTCATAATATCCCATGACCAATGCGTCGAACGGATTTCCTGGCGTGTACCCGCCGATCACCAATTCCTGGCCCTGATGGGTCTTGAATTTCAGCCAAGCACCGCTCCGCCTCCCCGCTTCATAGAGTGAACTCTTGCGCTTGGCGACGACGCCCTCGAAGCCGAGATCCTCCGCCGCAAGGAGCAACTTGCCGGGCGCGGTCTCGAAGCTTTCAAGAAGTTGAATCGTGCCTGTCCTTCCTTTGACCGCGCGGGCGAGCCAACCACGCCGCTCCGCAAGCGCGAGACCCATCATGCTCTGTCCCTGATAGACGAGAATGTCGAATGCATAAAAACGGATCGCGGTCGCCTGCGCGCGGCGGTGCTGCAGTAGATTGAACGATGGCCGGCCTTTTTGATCGAGGGCAACGACCTCGCCGTCGATCAATGTATCCATTGGGAGATCGGCGCCTTCCTCCGCAACTTGGGGGAATTCCTTGTTGTACGTGATGCCGCGTCGCGACCAAATTTTCACGCCGGTAGAATCTCTACCGATGAGGCACCGATAGCCGTCGAGTTTGATCTCGTAGAACCATTCCTTTCGCGCTTTGGGCAGGGCCGCGGCGCTCTGCGCCAGCATCGGCTCGACGAATTTTATTTTCCCTTGCGGTAGTGAGGCGAGTTCGCCGGCGTCTTCTGACGCCGGCGAGTTGGTTTTCTCCGCGCCGTCTCGGTTGCTGTGCCAGACAGCGTCCGCGGACTTGGCAATTTTTCCCATGCTGCGGCCGGTGAGCGCCGACGAGTCTTCAGTCTTTTCGGACAGACGCGGCATGCCTTCCCCACCCTTGATCAGATACCATGTGTTGCTTTTACCGTTGTCGTCGCGTCCTTTGACCAGAATCCATTCCCCTTCGAGCTTCTTGCCGTGCAGATGGAAATGTAGCTTCCCCCGCGAATAGTAGCCGTCCATCAGCTCGTAGGTGCCGATGTCCCAGACCATCACCGTGCCACCACCGTATTCACCTTTGGGGATCACCCCTTCGAAGCGCGCGTAGTCCATCGGATGATCTTCCACCGCCACAGCGAGACGTCGCTCGCTGACTTCGTACGGCGGTCCCTTCGGCACCGCCCACGACTTGAGCGTGCCGTCCATTTCGAGACGAAAATCGTAGTGAAGCCGAGTCGCCGCATGTTTCTGAATCACGAAGAGCTTCCCGTCGCTCGCGATTTTCGGCGGTGAGACCGCTCCAGACGGCTCCGAGGTTTTGCTGAAGTCGCGCTTGCGCCGGTAGGTTTCGAGCGAGCCGGCCGAACGCGAGCGCTTCATGAGATCGAGGAACGGCCGCGGCAGGTCTTGTCTCAGCATCAACAAAGGCTTGAACAGATCGCCGAGCTTCTTGACCCGCTTGAGCGCCGCATCGGGCCGGAAAAAGAGCATGGCCGGATCTTTTTTTTTCAGCGCCTTGGTCAATTCGCCCCAGGTCACCGGCAGCGCTGCAAAGGGGCCATCGATCCTCGCTCTCAATGAATAAACCGATGCGGTCGATTTGTGCTCGGAGTTCTGACTCCAGTCGACCAACACTTTCCCTTTGCGCCTCGCCTTGGGCATCTCCGAGACGATCAGCCACGGATGCTCATTCTCAAGCGTCTGCGCAATGCTTTTGGCGAACGGCTGGCTAGCTTCGTACGTGATTTTTCCGTTCAGCGGGACGTACAGATGAAGTCCCTTGGAGCCGGAGACTTTCACGAACGATTGGAGGTCGAGCCGGTCAAGCAGATCTTTGACCAGGAACGCTGCTTCGCAGGAGCGCAGAATATCCGCGCCCTCGCCTGGATCCAGATCGAAAACAATCATGGTCGGTTGATCGAGACGTGGCACCTTGGCCAGAAATGGGTGCATTTCCAGATTCGCCATGTTGGTAGACCACATCAAAGTCGGCAGATCGTTGATCAAGATATAATCGATGACGGAGTTTTCACTTCGCCGCCCGACGGCAAACGTTTTGATCCAGCGTGGGGCGTGGGACGGCGCGCGCTTTTCGTAAAAGGACTCGCCGCTGACGCCGTCAGGAAAGCGTTTCATGGTAATCGGCCGGCCTTCCAGGTGGGGAATCAGATACGAGCCGATCTCGCGATAGTATTCGATGACCTGGCCCTTGGTGAAGCCGGTCTTCGGATACATCACCTTGTTCAAATTGGAGAGCGCGATCTCCTTACCATCGACGGCGGTGACGAATGCGAGTCGTGGAGAAAATGCGCTGAAATGAGGCTACACCAGGGGAAACACGTCCTTGGCCATCCACTCCATCCGCTCCAGAGTTTCGGCGATGGTCGGACGGCGCACGTCGAAGATCATCGTGTCAACACCGACCTCACGGTACGCGCGAATGTCGGAGGCAATCTCCGCGGCGCTGCCGATGAAGCGCCGCCGTTTGCCCGGAGTGATCTGCTTTTCCCGGTCGAAGAGCGACCCCTTCAAGGCCACACGGATTTGTTTCGGATCGCGACCGGCCTTTTCGGCGTATTCGCGCAGCAGCGTCATATCCGCCGCAACATCTTTCGGCTCGAGCGGGATCGTCGGCACGCCACCGATCGGGTGCCAGCCGTCGCCCAGACGCGCGGCGCGACTGATCGCCTGTTTGCTGTGCCCGCCGATCCAGATCGGAATGGCCGGCTTCTGCACCGGCTTGGGAAGAAAAATAATATTGGAGAAACTGCAATATTTGCCGTTGAAGCTGGGATTCTCGCTCGTCCACAGTTCGCGGAACGCGGCGATGTATTCGTCGGTCACCTTACCGCGCTCAGAGAAAGACTCCGTGCGAATGGTCTCGAACTCTTCTTTCATCCAGCCGACCCCCGCGCCGACGATGATCCTCCCGTTGGACAAAACGTCCAAGCTTGCGAGCATTTTCGCTGTGACGATCGGATTGCGATACGGCAAAATCATCACGCTCGTGACAAAGCGGATGCGCTTAGTTGCACCCGCGAGATAACCCATCGTCACCAGAGTTTCGAGATGATAGCCGGTGCCGGGATATTTGCCGTCGACCGTGTACGGATATGGGACCGAAATGTCTTTGGGCACGATCACATGATCCGCGACCGTCAGGCAGTAAAACCCCAAAGCCTCCGCCTGCTGGGCGAAGCGCACCAGATCTTCGGCTTTTACCGTGCCGGACGATGCGGGAAGATGCAACCCGAAATCCATTGTCCTACTCGCGTTGGTTCCGCTACCCAAGTTTTCACCACAGAGCGAGGGTTAATGTTTTCCTTTCTCTGCGTCTCTGTGGTGAATCTTTTTTACACCGATACGGCAGCCCGCGCCGCTTCAGACTGAAGCGCGACTTTATCCCCAACAGAAATCACGCCGTCGCTTAGAATCGCTGCTTTAAGACCGCTCCGATGATTGAGCGCGTTGAATATGCCGGGCAGCTTGGAAACCTTGACGAGATGACCGCAGGGTTCAAAGAGCCGCATGCCGTGCATGCGCACCCCACCCACGGTAAATTCCTTGTGCAAGAGCTCGACGAGCGGCACGCCGCAAGTGACGATATTACGGCGGGTCAGTTGAGCGATCGATTTGAGCCCCAGCTCCGCAGCTGCGAGATCGAGCACTTCGTCCTCAATCAAGCTCACCGCTTTGTCGGAGCGGTTGACGGCACTCCATGCGCTGCGAAAAAAGCGATCCCCTTCAAGGCCGCGATCGGCGAAGGCGCGCACCTGCGGCACCGCGATCATATTCGCGGCCGATTCCGGCGCGACGAAAATTCCAGCGACACTTCCTCGCCATCCGGCGCCGGACTTAAAGCCACGCCAGAGTTCGACGGGTATCTCTTCGGGCATGGGCGGCACCGCTTGCGCCATAACTCCTCCCAAAACGACACCGGCCACTGAAAAATCAGTGGCCGGTGGGTCAATGAAGTCTTAGCAAAAATTCAAACGCTACCCGGCCGCGTCCGCAAAGAATCTCGAATCTTCGACCGGCGGCACTGTTTTGTTCTCTTCCGACGAAGCGATGAGCGGCTTGCCGTCGGGACGCACGCGCATCTCTTCACCACCCTGCTTTTGGCCTTTGATACCGGAGCCGACGCGCAACACCACCAGATTTTCCGCACCGGTGTTGAGGTAGCGATAATAAGCGCCCTTGGGAATCATGATGCCCTGGTATTTTTCGATCTTCTGCTCGTTGCCATTCTCGTCGAAAACGCTCATCTGGCCTTCGAGCACGATGAACGAATGGTCTTCATCGAGATGACAGTGAATCTCGTTTTCGCCGCCCTCGTAATTGATCTTGGTGTGGATCCACATATTTTCAGTTTCCGCCACCAATTGGGTGATTCGGCCCTGTTTCATATACGGCGTGCGCAATGAAAACTTTTGCGATTTCGGTTTTTCCGTAGGTTCCAATTTTCTCGCTGCTTGCATGATGGCTCCTTTCAAGTGGGTTTATTTAATTGTTGATGCCGTCGACCTTCAAATCGTACAAATCGATCACGTTCTGGCGCACCACTTTGTTTATGACGTCCTTCGGCAGGTGACCGAGTTCGTCGGCGATGACTTGCCGTGAGTGCGGCCAAGTGGACGCGGCGTGCGGATAATCGCTCGACCACATGAAATTGTTCTCGCCAAACCAATCCATCATGCGCCCGCCGCACGGGTCGCTGAAAAACGTCGCGTAAACCTGTTCCTGAACATATTCGCTCGGTAGCTTCTTCATGTACGGCAGCGGCGCCTTGGGACTATGGCGGACAAAGTATTTGTCCCACTCGTGGCAATAGAACGGAATCCAGCCCACTTCGTTTTCGACGTAGACGAGCTTCATTTTGGGATACTTCGCAAGCACACCGCCGAATACGAAATCGAACAGAATATTGGCCGCGTCGGTGAGTTTCTGATTCACCGTCATGCGGTAAGTGTCGAGGCCCTTGCGGTCGAAGCGGCTGTAATTGAAGCCGGTGAGAATGTGGACGTTGACCGGCATGTCGAGTTCGGAAGCCGCTTCCCAGAATGCATTGTAATGATCGCTGGTAAACGGCAGATGCTCGGGCGGAACCTGCCAGATCATGCAGCCGATCATGCCGGCCTTCTTGCAGCGCTCCAGCTCTTTGATCGCTTTCGGGATATTGTACATGGAGATCATAGGAATGCCGAAGAGCCGTCCCGGCGCGGTCTTGCAGTACTCCATCATCCAATCGTTGGCGATTTCGAAGCAGCTCTCCTGAAGCTCCGCGTCTTCCAGCGCGTAGAGTCGCAACCCGTGGGTCGCGTAAAGAACTTCCGCGCTCACGCCGTCGACCGCCATCTCATCGAGACGCGCCTTCGGATCGTGACCGCCGGGCTTTTCACCGGCCGTGTTGCGGGGCGGGAACTGGGGGAACTTGGATTTCAGGCTGGGCGTCAGGCCGGCCTCCCAAAGGTCGGGCGGCTCCATAATATGCGAGTCTGACGAAACAATTTTATCCTTTCCTAGAACTTGTTCCGCGGTGCGTTTCACCGCAGCGGCATGGCTCATCAGTGGCAGTCCTCCTTAGGTAGGCAATATTATTCAATTGTTTATTCCTTTTTGAAAATTTTGTCTAGGGGCCAAAGCGGACCCCGCCGCATGGACTTCGCGCGCACCATGGGTTAAATCAATCGTCATGCAGAATTTGCAGCTCAGAGTCGTTGGCCGCGCGATTTTGCTGCTTTTTTTGGTGACGCCACGTCTATCGCTAGCCGCCGAAGCACAGGACGCTTTCAATGAAGGTGTCAAGTTGTACAAGTCGGCGAAATACAAAGAGGCTGTGATGGCGTTTTCGCGCGCGATCAAAGCCGCGCCAAAATCCGACGTGGCCTACAACAACCGCGGCCTGGCGCGCTTCAAGCTCGGCCAGTACGACGACGCGATCAAAGATTACGACGACGCGATCAAGCTCAACGAAAAATTCATCGACGCCTACTTCAATCGCGGCAACGCTCACTTCGAGCGTAAAGACTTCGACCCGGCAGCCAGGGATTTCACCGCCGTGATCAAGCTCGACCCGAAAACGCCGAAGGCCTATCGCCAGCGCGCGCTGGCGCGCAACGCGCTCGAACAGTTCGAGCCTGCAGTGCAGGATTTCAACGAAGCGCAAAAACTCGATCCGAAGGACCCCGAGGTCTACTACGGCCGTGGCCTGGCGCACCGGCGGCTAGGAAAGAACGAGCTTGCGGTGCAGGATTACACCGAGGCGATCAAGCTCACGCCGAAAAATGCCGAGAGTTATAACAACCGGGCCAACGCCTATTCGTTGCTCGGTAAATTCGACGACGCGGTGAAAGACTACGATGAGGCGATCAAACTCGCCCCTAAAAACGCGCGCATCTACGCCAATCGCGGCGTGATTCGCTCGCGCCAAGGCCAGAGCGAAGACGCGCGTAAGGATTTTCGCAAAGCGATCGAGCTCGATCCGAGCCTGAAAGACAAGATCGAGCCCCTGATCGGCCCAGCAAGCAAATGAACCGTCAAATAACGCTCTTAGTCATTGGCGCGTGGCTGTTGTGGGCAGCGCCGGATTTGCGCGCGGCGCAGGTAGAAGAGCCGCTCAAGGGCGCGCTGGAATTACACGAGGCCGGCAAGGTCAAGGAAGCACTGGCCGAGTACGACAAAGTGATCAAAGCCAATCCCAAGCTCGAGGAAGCCTACTTCAACCGAGGCAACGCTTACTTCGATCTCGGCCAGGATCGTCAGGCGATCAACGACTACAGTCAGGCGATCCGGCTCAATCCCAAGGACGCCGAAGCTTACTACAACCGCGCCAACGCGCACCGCCGTCTCAAGCAGGACGCGCTCGCGCTCAACGATTACAGCACGGCGATCAAGCTTAACCCTGACGACGCACGAAGTTTGGTCAATCGGGGCAGCATTCACTTCAACGCCAAACGTTACGAAAGCGCGGTCAAAGACTTCGCGGAGGCAATCCGCATCGAGCCCACCAACGCGCAGAATTATTACAACCGCGCCAACAGCTATCTAGCGCTCAGTAAAATCGATGAAGCGATCCGCGATTACAGCGAAGCCATCGAGCGTGATCCCAATCTAACGGACGCCTATTACAATCGCGGCATCGGTCAAGCATTGGCGCAAAAGCACGAGGAAGCGGCGCGCGACTTCGGCGAAGCCGTTCGTCTCAATCCGAAATCGGCCGAGGCCTTCTACAACCGCGGGCTGGCTGAGACGAAACTCGGAAAATTCGACGACGCCGTCGCGGATTACAGCGAAGCCATGCGCCTCAACCCCAAGGATGCTGAAGCGCCGTTCAACCGCGGCCTCGCCTACCTGCGCCTCGACAAGTATGAGTACGCGGCGCGGGACTTCAGCGCTGTGATTGTCATGCAGCCAAAAAACGCTGACGCCCACGTCTATCGCGGCATCATTCGCATCTACCAGGGGAAGGATAAGGAAGCCGACGCCGATCTGCAAAAAGCCTTTCAGATCAATCCGGCGCTGAAGAAGAAAATCCAGCCGATCATCGACGATGCCAAGAGTAAAGCCAAGGCGAAGGAGTAGCGACCCCGTAAAATGTCCGGCCATTTTCCCGATGAAGATGGATGCCATCGCCGTAAATTAAGCGGCTTGAGTACCGGGCATGGCGCGCGCCGCCGCGCAACCGCGCCGCATATTTTGCCGTGAAACGGAACCGATCGTAAAAGGCGATCTTCAATGGGTGAAACTCGCGTCGATCTGTTGCACCTGCTCGAGGACCTGCGCGACGCCTATCCCGGCTCGCTCGAAGAAACCATTCTCACCGAGATCATGGCCAACTGCCTCGACTCGGGCGCGTCCATCATCACTTTCGACAGCGATCCTGCCGGCAGCGCGCTGACGGTGATGGATAATGGCTCCGGCATGCAGCGGCGCGACGTGGCGCGCTTTCACGATATCGCGTCGAGCGGCAAGGTGCGCGGCCAGGGCATCGGTTTTGCCGGTGTCGGCATCAAGCTCGGCCTTTTGATTTGCGAGGAAGTGTTGACCGAAACGCGGCGCGGCAAAAGTCATGTCGCTTCCTTGTGGCGCATGGCGTCGCGTCATCGCGCTCCCTGGCAATGGGTGCCGCCTCCGGCGCTGGTCACCGAACGCGGCACCGCCGTGCGGCTCAAACTGCGCAATCCTCTATCGCCGCTGCTCGACCCAGGCTTTCTCGAAGGAATGCTCCAGCGCCATTTTCAACCGTTGCTCGATCCGGCGTTTAACGAATTTCTCGCCGCCCACTACCCCAAAGGAATCGCGATGGAAGTCAATGGACGGCGCCTGTCGCGCCAGCGCTCGGTTGCGCCGCTGCAAGCGCCGTTGGAAATCCGCCTGTTGCGCAAGCGTAAACCTTCGGCGGTGGGTTATTTGATGCGCCAGGATCACGCCCTGCCGGAAGATCAGCGCGGTCTGGCGATCAGCACTTTCGGAAAGGTGATCCGGCGCGGCTGGGATTGGCTTGGCATGACGCCTACGGCGCCGGAGCGGATCGGCGGCTTGATCGAAGTGCCGGAGCTGGCGGCATGTCTCACTTTGAATAAGGGAGATTTTATCCGCACCGGCGCCCGCGGCGCGACTTATCTCGGCTTTCGCAAGGCGATCCAGCAGGCCGTCGCCAAACAGCTCGCCGAATGGGGCGATGCCCAACCCTCAAGCGACCAGACGCCACCGCGCGAAGTGCGGCCACTCCAGCGCGATCTCGCAAATCTTCTCGAAGATCTGGTCAACGATTTTCCCTTGCTCTCGAGCCTTATCGAGCGACACGCCGGCGGCCAGAAGCGTTTGCCGCTCGGCGTCCGCGGCGATGCCGGCGATGCGCGCAGCTTCGTCGCCGCCTCGATCACAGCGGTGGCGGAAAGTGGCGAAAATTATCCCCAACAAAGCAACTCGAGCACGCCCACCCACGCTAGCGGGAGCGCGAGCGAAACCGCGCGAGCTGTGAGCGAAGAGAAGCACGAGCTACAGTTGCCGGGCGGTGGCGGCACACGGCGCTTGGCGCATTACGGCCTCGACATTCAGTTCGAAGACCGATCCGATGATGCCGGTCTGGGCCGGCTGCTCGAATCGACCGTATGGGTCAATCGCGCGCACCCGGCGTATCGCCGCGCGCTGGCATCCCACTCGATCGGCTATCATATCGCCCTCACCGTCGCGCTGTCGCTCGCGCCCCTGGCAGTCGAACCGGCGCAGCAAAGCGAGTTTTTGCTGACCTTTCTCACTCGCTGGGGGGAGGCGATCGATAAGCCCGACGCGGCGCGCCGGGCAAAGCGGGGCTAAGTCGCCCCTCTAATCTCTGATAACGCTGCCCGCGCTGGTGCAAACGAGCGCGGCCTTCGCCGGATCGCGGAGAATACCCTTGGGATCTTCGCCCTTGGCCGCGGCCTGAATCGCTTTTCTGAGAAGGCCGCGAAACATCATCACACCTTGATCCGAACTGACGGGATGCTCGAGGCCGTGCAGCGCGATCGGTCCCTGTCCTTCCACGGCTTCCTTATCGTCCGGGTGGCGCTGCGTGTATTCGTACGTCGAATTTTTTCGTCCGCCCGGCGCCAGTTGTTCGCGGCCTGAAAGCGATTCGACTTCGCCGTCGGGCAGCCAACGAATGCTCGCGCCCAATTGATGGGTGTCGTCGATCGGCACGCAATACGTCACCGCGCGCACTCGCTCGCTTTTGGGCTCGTCGGTGTAAACCAGGTGCACGTTGAGCGGCATGATCATTTCCCAGATGAGCTCCCACCACTTGCCGTTTTCCAACTTTCGCGTCAGTACGAAACGCATGCCCATGTCCGTCTCCTCGTAACGCAAAGCGTCGGGATCGACGCCGTACACCAGCGACGGAAATTGCGCGCCGCTGTGCCGCGTATGCAACCAGAAGGTGTGCAGTGCGTCCATCAGATTTTCTTCGGCCTGCAGCCAATTGCAATTCACCGGACCGCCGACCCGCGGTCCCATGCGGGCCTTGAGCGCGCCGTCCGGCTTTTGCCACACGTCGTACATGGGAAATTCCGGCATCTTATCGGGTGGCCCCATGTAAGCGAAAACCAGACCGCCGAACTCGCGCACGGGATAGCACGGCTGCTGGATCTGCTTGAGAAACGGATTGTTCGCCGGCTCCAGCGGCATCTCCAAGACGTTGCCTTCGACATCATAAAGCCAGCCATGGTAACAGCAGCGCAGTCCGCGCTCTTCCACCCGCCCATACTCCAGCGAAGCGCCGCGATGAGCGCAGCGAAAAAAGAAAAGGCCGACCCCGCCCGCTCCGTCGCGAAACGCGATCAGATCTTCGCCCAGAATTTTGACCGTCTTGGGCAGGTCTTTCAGATCGGCCGAGAGACACACCGGTTGCCAGTAGCGGCGCATCAACTCGCCGCACGGCGTTCCCGGACTCACGCGCGTGAGCATGGGATCGGGTTCAGGAATCTTGAGACCGTAGGCACTCTTCATAAAACCTCCCGCTCGAATCACCCGCTTTGAGCATATGGTCGCGACCGACAAAGCGAGTCAAGGCAAATCTGCGGTGCGTTGATTGCAATCCTTGACAGCAACTGCCACACCGCCGTACGGTCCACCAAGCTGCCGATTCAGCGACAGGAGGCGCGCTATGCTGAACGCGATTCCTATAATCGACGCCGATGCCCACGTGATCGAAACTGAGCGGACTTGGGATTACCTCGAGCCGTCGGATCGAAAGTTTCGTCCGCGCCTCTATTCCACGCCCGACGACCCCAGCCGACAGTATTGGGTGATCGACGATAAGATCGCTGGCTTTCGCTTTTTGACCTTGACCGAGCGCGAACTCCATGAATTCGCCGAGCGCGCCGGCAGGAACTTCGAAACGCCGCAGGCGGCGCGCGAGCTCGACGACGTCGACCTGCGCTTGAAGCATATGGATGAATTGGGCATTGACGTGCAGGTGCTGCACAACACTTTTTGGATCGAGCGCATCACGTCGCGTCCCGAAGCCGAAGTCGCACTTTGCCGCGCTTGGAACCGCTGGCTCGCCGACATTTCCAAGCAGAGCAACGGGCGATTGTTTTACTCCTGCGTGGTGCCGGCGATGAATATCGCCGAAGCGATTGCTGAGGTGAAGTGCGCAAAGGAAACCGGCGCCGCCGCGGTGTGCATGCGGCCGCTCGAGGGCGAGCGCCATCTTTCCGATCCGCATTTTTACCCGATCTACCAAGCCGCCGTCGATCTCGATCTTGCGATTGCCGTGCACATTGCCAACGGCAATCCGGAGAATGCCGATCTCTATAGAATGGCGCCCGCCGGACGCTTCGCGCAATTTCGCGTGCCGACCGTGACCGCCTGCTTCGATGTTATCATGAGCGAGCTGCATGACGTGTTTCCCAAACTGCGCTGGGGCTTCATCGAAGCGTCAGCGCAGTGGGTGCCGTGGATTTACCGTGAAGCGGCGATCCGTTATCGCACTACTAACAGAACTTTCCCGAAAAACGTCTTCGACGAATACAATATTTTCGTCACCTGCCAGACCAACGACGACGTGCCCTACATCGTGCGCCACTGCGGCGAGGATCGCCTGGTCATCGGCACCGATTACGGCCACACCGATCCGTCCAGCGCAGTTACGGCGCTCAATGAGTTCCAGCGCATGGAAGGCATCGACATCGGGGTCAAAGAGAAGATTCTTTCGCATAATGCCAAGGCGCTTTACGGCCTTTGATCTATTCTTTTGCTGACAAGGAGATATTCGTAATGCGAGTTATCGATGCCGACGGTCACGTCGAAGAAAATCCGGCCACTTTTAGCGACAAGTACCTCGATCCGGCCTTTCGTTCGTTGCGACCGCGCGTAACCGCGGTGGATGGTCTGGTTTACTGGATCATCGATGAGCAGCTCTACCCGCGGCGTGTCGGTCCGGGCTGTCATAACCTCGGCACGCCGACGAATTTCAACGGCCAGATCGCGGCGCACACGCAGGGCAAAACCGACAGCATCGGCAGCATGGAGCTTTCCGATCTGGCGGCGCGCATCCAAGCCATGGACGAGGAAGACATCGCGATCCAGGTGATCTACACGACGCTCTTTCTCGCCTATCCGTTAACCAAGAACATCGGCCTCGGCAGCGCGATAACGGCCGCTTACAACCGTTGGATGGGCGACCGCCTTGCCGGTCATGCGCGCATCAAATGGGCGGCGGTGGTTAATTTGGACGACGTCGCCGAAGCGGCGCGCCAGGTGCGCGAAGCGAAAAAACTCGGCGCCGTGTCGGTGATGGTGCTGGGAACCGCCGGCGATGACATGCTCGATCATCCGCGGCTCTCGCCTTTTTACGAAGCGCTGTGCGAAGAAAATCTCGCTCTCGGCGTCCACGTCGGCTGGTCCTGTCCCTCAATCAATAATCTCTATTCGCACATCTACCCGTCGGGCGTGATCGCATTTCACGTTCCGCTGCTCATGGCGTTCACCGCGCTGGTCAGCGGCGGCGTGCTGGATCGCTTCCCGGGTTTGCGCATCGTGTTTCTCGAAGCCGGTTGCCAATGGGTGCCGTTCATTCTCGAAAGAGTGCATCACCGTTATAAGAATCAGGGTTCGACGTTGCGCAAGTTTTTGCCGCAGACCGCGCCGATCCAAAAACTGCCGGTGATGGAATACATCAAACGCGGCAACATCTTTTTCAGCGCCGAAGTCGAAGACGAAATTTTACCGACCGTACTCAATCAGGTCGGTGAAGGCCAGGTTATTTTCGGCAGCGACATGCCCCATGGCGATCGTGAGCGCTGCGCCGCGCGCATGCTGCAGGAGCGGACGGATATTCCCCAGTCGGCAAAGGCAGCTATTCTCGATGCCAATCCTGCGCGGCTGTACGGAATCGCGTGAGCGAAACGGTGACTGACGCGTCAATCTAATCGAGGCCGTAAAGCCGGCGCGGGTTGTCGCAGAGAATCTTTTCAATAATCTCCGGCGCCACGTCTTCTCTTTCGCGCATATTCTTGACGAACTCCGGCTCCTTCGACGGATCGTTGTGGCCGTAGTCGGAACCGATGACGAGATGATCCACGCCGATGTAGTTGAGCAAGTGCGGCAACTCTTCGTCGGCTTCGCATGCGACCCAGAATCGATATTCACGAAACAGATCCTGGGGATTTTTGTTGCGCAAGTCGGAGCGCACGGAGCGCTTGAGCACGTGCCAGATATACGGCACCCAGCTCGCCGCCGCTTCGATGAAGCCGAAGCGCAATTTGGGAAACTGCTCGGGGATCCGATTGGCGACCAGATCGCGAAACGCCACCACCGGCAGCACCCGATTGTGCGCGAAGGTATGATTGCGCTCCACATCGAACGGCTGCATCAGATAACGGCTGCCCGAGCCGGTGTGGATGCAGATCGTTAGATCGAGCTTTTCGGCAAGGCCGTAAATGGGATTGAAATAGCGATTATCCAGAGTGAGATTGCCTTCCATGCCGCGAAAAAAAACACCTACGGCGCCATGTTCCTTCGCCCACCGGATTTCACCGCAAGCGGCTGCCACGTCGCGCAGGGGCGGAATTGCCACCCACTTGAGCCGATCCGCGGCTTTGCTGCAGGCCTCAGCAATAAACCGGTTATAGGCGCGGCATAGCGCGGTTTCCAACTTCGCATCGTCCGTCAGGTAAACCAGAAACAAGGTCGGGTAAATCACCTGCACGTCGACGCCGATCTTGTCCATGTCCTTGAGTCGCGCCATCGGATCGGTTAGCTCGCGCACGGCGAGATGAATATCGCCCCTGCCCGACTCCTTCTTTTGCGCCGACGGCGTGATTAAACTGAAACTCGCCTTGCCCGCCGGCTTGGGAAAGATCTCGCCGTCGATGAGCCAGAAAGCGTCACGGTCTTTGTACCAGGTGTCGTCGGGAATCTTTGCCAGCACCGGTCGGCGCGGATACATTTCCTTTTCGATGTAACGCCACATCGCCTCCGACTCGGCGATGTGGGTGTCGGCGTCTAGAACTCCGGGCATCCGTCTAACTCCTAAATTCCATTCAAACCGTTCCAATCGTTCAAGCCGTTCAAATCGTCAAATCGGAAACACATCCAGGCTTGCATCGCGACCACGGTCGACCTTGTCTCAGGTGCTCTGCATCAACACCCGACCCCACGAATCGTCCCTTCCCTTCGACGGCAAGGCTAGGTGCTCTCGATCAACGTTTGAACTTATCGATAAACCCGCTCTTTTTGATCTCGTCGAGCACGCTGGAGTCCAGCAAGCGCAAACTTTCCGGCGTCTGTCCTTTCGCCTTGGCGTTGGTCGCCACCACCTGGGAAAGAATGAATTCGAGGCCTTTTCGGTCCGGCATGACCAGCATGTCGCTGCCGTACTTCGCCAGATAATATTCGTAACTGATATTGGCGTCGTCGCCCTCGACGCGGATGTATTTCTTGATGAGCTGAAGACCCAGCGCCTTGTCGTTCTTGACCGCAAAGTAGCCTTCGATCATCGCTTTCATGGCGTTAACGATCTTGGCGCGGTTTGCTGCCAGATAGCTGCGCCGGACAATGAAGCAGTTCTGCGGAAACGGCACGCCGCTTTCCGCCAGATCGATCAGGGAATTCATCTTGTGATCGCGAATGCCCATCGTCGTAAGCGGCTCGGCAAGTAAAGTCGCCTGCACCGTGTTGTTCATCAGCGCCGCGAAGCGAGTCAGGTTGCCGCCGACCTGCACGATGGTCACGTCCTTCGGATTCACACCGAGTTTTTCCAGAGCGACCTGAGTCGCGTAATCCGACGCCGAGCCAAAGCGGCTGATCGCGATACGCTTGCCCCTCAGATCTTCCGGCCGCCTAATCTCCGGTCGCGTGAGCAGTTTATTGGGAATGAAGTTCAATCCGCCGGCAATGATCGTCGTATCCGCGCCCTGAAGATTCGCCGTGACGGCGAGCGCGCCGGTGGTGAAAACGATCTGCAGCTCGTTGGCGAGCAGCGCCTGCATGGCAGGGGTCCCGCTCTCGAGCGCGAGGTACTCGCCGTCGAGCCCGTACTTTTGAAAAATTTTCTTTTCGTAGGCCGCCCACACTACGGCGTGCACCGCGGTGGAAAATCCGCCGCTGGCGACACGGAACTTTTCCTGAGCCGAGACACCGCTGGCGCTTGCCATTAATAAAAGCAAACAAAGAGCTGCCCGATATATTGCCTTCACGTTCGCCTCCATGCGCACACCTTCGCTGCGCTATATCAATAGCGAAAACGGACTGCCAACGGAATGGTGATCGGAGAATAAAGGCAACCGAAAATCGAGACAGCGCTCAGAGACCTGGATTCGCGCCCGCGACTCGTTCACCGCCGCCTTGGAGAAGCGCGAGTTGCTGATCGCGGAATCGATTGAAGCGGCGCAGTTCTTCACCGACGAGATGCTCGGTTTTGGGCACGCGCAGATCGAGAAAATTGATTTTGGTCGTGCCGCGCAAAAACTCGAAGTGCAGGTGCGGGCCGGTAGCGTGACCGGTCTGGCCGACGTAGCCTATCACCTCGCCCGCTTCCACCGACTCTCCCTTGTGCAGGTCCGCCGCAAACCGTGAGAAATGCGCATAACGCGATGTGTAGTTGCCCGAGTGACGCACATCGACGACGTTGCCGTAGCCGTTGCGCCAGCCGACGAAGTCGACTCTGCCGCGACCGATGGCGACCACCGGAGTTCCCGCTGGAGCGGCGTAATCGATCGCCAGGTGGGGCTGGACGGTGCGAAAGATCGGGTGGAGGCGGTGCGCATTGTACGGCGAGGAAATCCGCGCATAGCTCAAAGGGGCGCGCAGAAACGACCGGCGCGTTCCTTCGCCTTTGCCGTTATAGTAGCCGCCTTCTCCGTCCTTGCCGGTGAAATAAAAGGCGTCGAACACTTCGCTTTCCGCTTCCAGGCGCGCCGCGACGATGCGGCCGGCTCCGCGCCGTCCGTCGGCATAGCGCACTTCGTCTACGATCACTTCGAAGGTGTTGCCGGAGTGAAAATCAGAAAAGAAATCGATGTCCGACTCAAAGATTTTCGCCAGATCGAGAATGTTCTGCGCAGACAGCCCGGCCTCGACGCCGCTTTGATACAGGCTCGATTGGATCGTGCCACGAATCACCCGGGTCTCCCGAAGCGAAGGGATTTCACTTCGCTCGGCCGACCAACCGTCGTCCGTCGCTTTTACCCGGATCAAATCCGCGTCCATGACGAATTCCATTCCTTGCACGGATTTGTCTTCCCCGCTGAGCACGAGGTGAACGTTGTCGCCGGGGCGAATTTTGCGCAAGTTGACCAATGGGCGAATCTTTTCGATGAGCGCGTGCGCCGATGGAGTTTGCAGGCCGAAGCGTTTGAGGACAGCGAGGAGTGTGTCGCCATGCCGGAGCGTCACGCCGATGCGAGATTCGAGCACAGGAGCAGGTACCGGCGCGGAAACGGCCACGCCGGTCTGTGCCGGCCGTCGTTCTTGCGGCACCGGGCTCAAGAACGGGACGCATAAGAGCGCTACGCCCGCGAGAAAAAGCACTTTGCCGACGTGCCACGAAGCGCGAACCAATTTATTTCTGACTGATGATTTTCCGCTTAACCGATGCTGCATCATGAATCGAATGCACTCAAACTACAGAATTCATCCGCTTGGGTCAAAGACACTGCTGATTTTTTTTGTGAAAAAATGCGAAGATTTTTCTCGCGGCGCCAAAATCTCGCGGCGTGGTCCGCGGTTTACAGCCCGGCGCGGAAAAGCTATATCACACAGCATTCGGCCCGGAATCTTTTGACACGAAGCGAGGAACTCCCATGATTTTTTTGACCAACGAGCACATTGAGCAGGTGCTCGACATGAAAACCTGCATCGACGCGATGGAAGACGCCTATCGGGAATTGAATCAGGAGCGCGCCGGCTATCGCCCGCGCATCGACTTTTACGTGCCCCACGAGCCGCATTATTACCGCTGGGGCACCATGGAAGGCGCGTCGCGCGGCCTGGGTGTGTTCGCCATCCGCATGAAGTCCGACATGCTCGCCTGGGAAAATCAGGACGGCTTCATGGTCGAAGACAAATACTGCATGGAGCGCGGGCGTTACTGCGGCTTGATATTCTTGCTGAGCACACGCAACGCCGAGCCGCTGGCGCTGATGAATGACGGTTATCTGCAGCATATGCGCGTGGGCGCCTGCGCCGGACTCGGGACAAAATATCTCGCGCGCAAGAATTCCAGAGTCCTCGCCATGATCGGCTCCGGCGGCATGGCGCGCACCTACGCCGAAGCGATCAAGCTGGTGCAGCCCATCGAGGTCATGCGCGTTTTCAGTCCGACAAAGAAAAACCGCGAAGCGTTCGCAGCCGAGATGACTGAAAAGCTGGATATGGAAGTCATCGCGGTGGATTCGCCCGAGAAAGCCCTCAAAGGAGCCGACGTGGTGTCGCTGACCACCGATTCGCTGGTGCCCGTGATCAAGGCGGAGTGGTTGGAGCCCGGCATGCACATCAACAATGTGCGCAACAACGAAGCCGGGCCCGACATACTCGCGCGCGCCGATATCCGAGCTCGCCTCGGCACCTCGACCCTCGTCGCCGACCGCAACGCGCCAGAAATTGTGACCGGCAGCGACGGCATGTTCGGCTTCATCGCCGGCGGTCAGGAAGAAAAGAAAAAAATCCCGTCTTCGCCGCACCACGAAATCGACAACCCCAACATCGGCACCGTCCCTGACATCATGTCCGGCCGCTGGGCGGGCAGAACGAGCGACAAACAAATCACGTTTCTCAACAATCAGGGAACACAGGGCTTGCAGTTCGCAGCGGTGGGCGGAGCGGCATACAATCTCGCCAAAGCGAAGGGACTCGGGCATCCGCTGCCGTTGGAATGGTTCACGCAGAACATTAGAGATTAAGCTCAGAATGGAGTGATGGAGTAATGGAATATTGGAGTGTTGGGAATCGGAGGCGGAATCATCCATCACTCCAGTACTCCAAAACTCCATCACTCCACTTCCAGGAGGCTTCCATGTCGACCCTGCGCTACATCGCCTATCTCGCTGAAGATCCCGCCAAGCTCGTCGATTTTTATCATCGTTTTCTCGGCACCGAGGAGCTCGGTCGCTCCACCAAAGGCGATGTTTCCATTACCGACGGCTTTTACAATTTGACCTTTTTCAAGAAACGGCCGGCGCTCGGTGAGATGCACATGGACACCGGCCTGCACCATATCGGCTTGCAGGTGGACGACCTCGAAGAAGTGAAAGGACGTTTTCTAAGATTCAATCCGCGCGGCATGATCATCCAGGAACCGAACGATCTGCAGCACGGCATGATTCGCTTGCACGATCCGGAATGTCGCCCGGTAACGGTATCGACAACCAGTTTCGGCGTGCCGCCGAGCAAAGAAAAACAATTTCCGCGCGTGCGCCACATCGCCTACAACGCGCTGGATCCGGAAACCATGCTGCTTTTCTACTCTCAGGTCTTCGGCCTGCGTGAGATTCCGTCGAGTTACCTGCGTCGCCAGCAAGGACGCGGCAACCGTTTTTGCGCCGACGGCAACACCAATCTCGCGATCCATCCCTTTTACAATGGCATCGAGGGTCACGAAGCCAAGTTCGGCATCAATCACATCGGTTTTCTGACCAACGAAATGCAGGCAACCATGGCCGAACTGAGCAGCGTGTTGAAAATCGCGCCCCGCCCGTCGACCCGGCCCTACGCGGAATTTCGCTTCCGCGACAGCGAAGGGAATGCGCTGGATCTATCGCAAACCAAAGGCTGGGAGGTTGGCGTCGACAAGTGGGAGACGGCGGGCGGAACAACGGAGTGATGGAATGTTGGATAATGGATTGATGAGTAAAAGAAGAGCCGTTGGCCGGTTGATCGTCACAAATTTGTACTTGATCACTCTAGCCCTTTTACCGGCGCATACGGTT
>Ga0310810_10001564_pt1 | contig 24150 bp, 47 predicted proteins | sample NCmetagenome_FD_207641 | JGI IMG/M metagenome (GOLD analysis project Ga0310810, IMG submission 207641) | Soil microbial communities from experimental microcosm in Duke University, North Carolina, United States - NC | ecosystem: Engineered > Artificial ecosystem > Soil microcosm > Unclassified ... | reverse complement strand
TGTCGCATTCGCTGAGATATTCGAGGACCGCCGTTTTCAATGCCGACGCCTCGATCTGGTCGTATGGCCTTCCTGACGGCTTGCTACCCATCTCGCGTCTCTCCGTTGGCTGCGGGCGGGGAGGGGAGGTTATTCCACTCTCCGGCGTCAAATCCTTCCTCAACGTCATCCCATGCTGGTGGCGTCTTGTGCTCGCACTGGGCGCGCATGTCGGCAGCATCGGCGTTATCGCCGTAGTCGCACGCCTTGCAGCGGCGGCATTCGTGAACTGGCACCGAGCAGTAAGCCCATTCGTGGCAGCCGCAGTTTGCGCCGCCAAGGCACGCCCAATCGTGCCCCTGTTCGGCGCACGTCGCTTGTGCCGCCAGCCGCTCTAGGCGAGCAACCTCAGTGCGGGCGGCTTCGATTTGGTCGGCTAGGTTCATCGTGTCCCTCACACTACTTCTTCAAGGAACGCTGCCTAGCTTCGGCAGCCCTCGCGTCGAATATGTTGCGCCAAGGTTCGAAAAACAGTTCGGCCAATTCGCCGCTGTCAAAGGCCGCATTAAGGATTTCGTCGACTGCTGGGGCGCGCGGAGCGACCGTTTTCTGATCGCTCTCTTCGCCATAGACGAGGTCTTCCAGTTCGGCCGGCGTAAGCCGCAGTAGTTCATCCTCTGCGATCCTGGCGCGAGTTTCCCAATCCGGCGGGATTGTCGCTTTCGATATCGGGTCGGCTCCGTTGTCGAGACCAAGCAATTCTATTGCTCTATGGAGGCGCGGCAGTTCGGCTAGGATCATCGTTTATCTCCAGGTTAATCTGGGTTGCGGTCCTCGGTCACGGTCTCGCGCTGCTCAAGAGTGCGGCGGTGATTCTTTGTAGATGGCGTAGCCAGTCAAATCGAGGAATGCCTTCACCCGTTTCATGCCTTCGCCGCCAACAGCGTCCACCAAAACCGATAGGTGGTTGGTGTATTTCTTCTCAGGGTCGAAGGGTGCGGTATTGTTGATTGCTTGCGATACGCGAATTGCCTCGTCCCATCCAGCCTTGAACCCCCGTGCATACTCTGTGTCTTCCATCTGTCTCTTTCCTCGGTCACGCGTTGCGCCGTGGGGGCGGTGCCCACGGATCGATTTTGATCGCGGCGAGGTTGCCGAACATCGCCTCGATGCGCCGCGTTGTCTGGATCACCGGCATATAATGAATCTCGAGGCGTCCGGCGGCAATCTGGCCGATGGTTTCCTGTAGTGGGAGCGGCGAGATTTGCATCCGCTTCTGGCGCTTGCAGAAAAACCCGAAGTCGGTGAGGGCGGCGGCAACATCGCCCTCCCATTTGGCGCGCGCATCACTGCGCTTGCATCGGCGGCGTGGGAGGCGAGTGCCTGGTCGCCCGGATCCTGCGACGATGTTGCGGATACGGCGGCGGAGTTCGGCGCCGGCGGGGTTGGGTGCTGTCATTGGATTTTGGGAACGTGCGAGCGGATCGCGGCGCCGGCGGTGTCGTCGATCGCGGATGCGGTCTCGACGATGCGGGTCATGATGGTCTGGTAGACGCCGCGGCCGATGACTTCGCCATTGAGGCGATAGGCCTGCGCCAGCATGCCGCCGAGGGCCATGCCGATCTGGGCGGCGCATGCGTCGGATTGTGTGATGTCACCTTGCAGGGCGCGGGGATAATGTTTGCGGATGAGGCCGATAATGTCCTCTTGGAATTCCTCGGCGGCAGTTTTCTTGCTCATGTCGGCGCTCTAGCTCCTGGTTGACGATGCTGCGGATGTCGTCGCCGCGCAGCCCGGCGCAGTGCAGGGAGGCGGCCATAACCGCCTCCGTGAATGTTCTGGTGTCGTCTCTAAAGCGGGCCGTCAATTCCTCGATACGGCTTATCCGCGCTCCGCCTTCGGTCCGGTCCCACATTGTCGGGCCTCATTTGCTCGAATAGTGATTCTTCTTCCGCGGTGAGCGCGATGCTGCTATCCGTTGCGGTCGCGAAGCCTTCCGGGGTGAGTGCGGTGAAATCGCGCCCTGGCGCCGTCTGCCATGACGCAGCAAGCGAAGATACTCCTTGGAAATCCCGTAGTGAGCCGCGATCCGGGCTAGGCCGCCCTTCGGCGCTTCCTTCAAACCGCGGCCCTTGGCGATCTTGGCTAGCATGCGCAGGTGTCGGCGAATTTCCAGGATTTCGGCGGGTGAGAGTTTCTCGCGGAGCCATGGCCCCAAGTTCTTCCTGTGATCTGGCATAATATCCTGAGAGGAATGCGAGTTGCTTCATGGTGTCGCGCAGTTGGGTGGTCAGGTGGCCGATCCTGATTGATTGTTCGCTCGTCCGGTCGATCCTGCGCATGATTTCGTCGTTGGTCTCGGCAAGCTGGACGTCATAACCGGCGATCACCTTCTCCTTGTCGGCGATGGCGAGGCGCAGGCCGGCGATAATGTCCTCCATGGTATTGATCTGCCGGCGCAACAGCCGGATGGTGGTGGCCGGTTTCTCGCCGCGCGGGCGGCGTGACGGTTTTGGTTTTCTAGCGGTCATTTGGATGCGTCTCCTGTGGTGGCAAAATCAGTCTTTGTCCGGCATTGGCATCATGGGTGTTTGATTCGGCGGATGCCGTTCGCCGAGAGGCTGTTTTGCGTAGTGCACCTTCGCGTCCGGCAGATTGCCGGTGCGTTTGAGGTAGCGCAGCAGCGCAAGCGCGCCCTTTGCGTCGTTGATGGCGGAGTGGTCGCCGAGGTCGGTCTCGCCGATGAATAGCAGCGCTTCGGAGAGGGCTGGCCATTTGTAGCCGCCGCGGTTGCCGCGTGGCGGGATCTTGCAGATGTCGGTCATGGCCCGCATGGTGCAGATGTTCGGCGATCCCTCGAACCGGTCCTGCATGCCGGCGCGGCGGAGTTCGGCGCGCATTTGCTTCATGTCGTGTTGCGAATTATGGGCAACCATAATCCGGCCGTTGTCGACGGCGCTGCAGAACTCGTTGAGGGCCTCCGTCACGGGCACACCGTGCTCGTTGAGAAAATCGACGGTGAGGCCGTGCGCCTTCTGCGCGCCTTCCGACATGAAATAGTCGTTCACGTCGGGGCGCACGAAAATGTTGATCTCGCGCTCGATCTCGAGTTTCTCGTTGACATAGACGATGGCGAGGGACGCCATGCGCGGTTGGCCTGGCGCGTCGGCTGGTTGCTTGTAATCGAAAAGGCCGGTTCCTTCCGTGTCGAAAACGGCGTAGCCGGGATGTGGGTCGTCCATGTCAGCCATGATGGCCTCCTATTGCGCTGCCGGGGGTGGCAGCAGATTCAGGGATGCGATGCGATCGATCACGGTCTCTCCGTTCTCGGTCAGCATGTAGGGCATGAAAACCGCTTCAAACGAGAGAATGCCGGTTTCCACGGCCATAACTTGCCCTTTGACCCAATCCCGTAGGATTGAATTAACGGCGATCTGGCCTTGGGTGAGGGCCTTGCGCTCGTATTCGGCGCGATTGCCAAACCGGCGAGAGGTCCACGGGTTTTCTTTAAGGTAAAGTGCAGCCCAGCCTTTTGCGCTAGCGCGCAGTTGCATCCTGCGGCCGCGGTGAGCAAAGGCGAGCATTACCTCATTTGTCTCGAAATCGTCCATAAAGCCGATAGATTCGCAGCCGAATCGGCGCAATAGTTTGGTGATGTCGTCGCGCGCGGTCGCGCCGCTGGTGGCGCCTGCATACGGAACGGATCCTGATGCGTATCTAGCCATTGTCGTCCTCGTAGGCCTCAATCGGCGGTTCTTCGCGGTCATCCATCTCGGATGCGGCGATTTGCGGGGCGGAGCGATCGACGCGGTGATATTGGCCGTCGATGTCGTAGGGCATCCGCGCGTTGCGCGCCTCGATTTCGGGCAGAAGCGACACGGCGTCGAATCCGAGGATCCGGGAAAGCACGTAGAGCGCGCGGTTCTTGAAGCGCTTGAATTCCTCCTCGCCCATCGCGCCGAAATTAATGCTCTTGGGCAGGAAAATCATTTCGCCGTCGGCCTTCATGACGGGTCTGACATGGCCGCACGCGATCTTGAGCGCATCCAGGAGCGAGTCGGTGTCCGGATAATCCGGCAGATGCTCGGATGCCAGCCGCAGGATCGCAAAGAAATGGCGGTGGTTCTCGGGATGGCGCGGTTTGCGCCAATCGATCAACACCTCCTTGCCGTCGGGGATGGCCTCGAGCCACTCCTCGGCGACAAAATCCGCCGGGACGAGGCATTTGCCCCGGCGGATGAATCCTTTGGCGGAGAGGTCAGCCACTTGTCACCTTTTTGAGAATAATCTCGGCATAGGGGGTGACCGGCTTGTCCGCGGTTTCGCGCCATAGCACGCGAGCAACTTCAAACGGTTCATCGGTTAGGGAGAACACAACCCATTCACCGACTCGGGGCACGTTCGCCCATGCGCGGAAGGTGAGTTGTTTGCCGTCCAGAAGGAAATAAATGCCGCCCCAACGTTCCGCCATCATGCACCCAATCGCTTCTCATGCTTGCGGAAAAGGGCCTGCGCCTCGTCGACGTCGGGCGGAAACAGGTCTTTGAGCATCGGCTCAATGGCGCTGTCCCACACCGATTGCAGTTGATCCGGATCCTCGACGGCGGCGAGTTCCTCGTCGATGCGCTTGAGGATGTCCTCGGGGTTCGTGTCGCCGGCGCCGGAATCGCCCGGGCCGTCGTCCATCTCGTCCATCTGAGCAGGGGCGGCCTTGGGTGAGGCCTTCGGCTTCTCCGGCGTCTTGAGCCGCTCCATGGTCTCCTCGGCCGCCTTCTTTGCCTTGGCGTATTCCGACGGCTTGCCCTTCTGCAAGCGCTCGAGCGGCTTGTGATTTAGGTCAATCCATTTGTAGACGGTGGCCGTGTCCAGCGACGTCTTGATCAAGTCGCAGTATTTGGCGCACCAGCTTTCGAAAGTTTCGCCGGTTCCAGGGATCTGATGCGGCTGCGGGCCGGGGTCGCTCGGGCCGTCGTCCTTCTTCGCTGGCGCGGTGGCCTGGCGAGGCGGCGCTACGTCGCGCTGGGGGCCGCTGCTGATGGGGTCCGGCTTCGGGGCTGTCCGTGGAGGGGCGGCGTCGCGCGCCTCGCTGGCGGCGTCCTGGCGCGGCGGGGCGGCCTGTTCGGCGGCCTTCGGCTCCCGCGGGGGCTGGGTATCGCGGGCGTGGTCGACGATTAGCACCGGTTCCACGGTCGTCACCACGTCGTGAACGTTCCGGCCGACCATTTCCTCGGCGGTCAGGTCGTTGCCGATCTCCTCGGGGAAGGCGCGGCGGAGCGCGGCCGCCTCGGCGCACTTCTCAAGCTGCCCTTCCGGGCGCTCCTGCCACATCTTGTTGGGGAGGCTGCTGGCGCCCTGGGTGGCATAGGTTTCGAGCCATGCGACCTTGGGGCCGACAAATTTGCAGCGCTGGCCGTCGACGATGCGATAGACGGTGATCCGGCACCATGCCGGGAATGTCACCTCAATCGCCTCGTCCTTCCATGCGCCGTCACGCTTGACGCGGCCGGTGAATTTCTCGGTGACTTCCTCGCCGAATTGCGCCTCGTCGCAACCGGCATAGCCCTTGGTGCGGCTGGCGGTGGTGCGGAGCTCGCTGATGCCGGGCCAGACGGTTTCGACGTAACCGCCGCGCGCGCTGTCGTACATGGGCACGATATGAACCGGCCGCTTGAACGGGTCGAGGTTGCGTTGCTGGCAGTAGGAAAGCGCCATCACGATCGCGTCGACGCTCTTGGCTGCGGGGAAGATGGCTTCGACCAGGACTTTCCACTGTCCTTTGTTGACGCCAAATTTCTCCTCGATGGCGTTGTGATAGGGCAGCCGCGGCGGCTGGAAAATGGCGACTTCGCCCTTTGACTGCGCCTCGTCGGCGATCTCCTCGGTGGTCTCGGCGGTCTTGGTGGCGGTCTTTCTCGGTCCCATGTGGGTCTCCTGATGCGGTTAGAACGGGATTTCGTCGAAGGTGTTCGCGGACTCATGCAGCGCCTCGCGCAGGCGCAGGAATTTCTCGTTGTCAAGGGCGTCCTTGACGGCGTGCGCGGCCATGTAGAGTTTGCTACCGAGATCAATGATCTTGGTCTTTTCCCGCGCGATGTGATCACCGGCCTCGCTCAAATGCAGGCCGTGCTCGATGTTGAGGTCTTGAATATGCTTCTGCGCCTTTTTCAGGTCGCTTTGCAGTTCGCCAAAGGCGCGGCGGCTCTCAAGCAATTCGTCGAGCACCAATCGGAAAGCCTCGCCGCCGTCTAAATAACTGCTCATGGTGAAAAATCTCCTGATGTAGTCTGTGATTGGTCTGCGGCGGTGCATCTTGGTCTCAGCGCACCACGGCTTTTTCTTCGACGGTGGCGCACGGTACCGCGAGGCCAGCGTCGACGGCGCGCTGCGCGAGGTCCATGAACAGCCGATAAACCTCGGGCTGGCCGCCGAATTGGTCCCATGCCTTGAGCAGATCGATCGAGATCACGACCTTTTTCGTTCCGACCGATGCGGCTCGGCCTGATCCGCCCCGGATCTGTGCAGCTGGCGGCGGGGTGTTCGGGACCACGGGCTTGACCGGTTCGGGCTCGGTCTTGGCGATCGCGCCGGGCTCGGCGCCTTTCCACTCCGCCTCTGCGGCCGCCTCGGCCTGGCGCTTGGCGGTCTCCTCGTCGGCGCGGCGCTGGTTCTCGCGCTTGATGTCCTCCCACTTCTCCATTGCCTTGCGCAGATCATTGGCGCCATCGGCGGCATCGTCGCGGAGCGGAAACCAGATTTCGCGCAATTTCTTCTGCTGCTCGAGCAGGGGGCGGTTCTCGGCCTCATAGGCCTTTTCGGCTTTGCCCTTGAGCCCGGTTAGCGCGCTGCGCAGGGTCTGCGCCTTGGCGGACTGCTCGTCGCTATCGATCGAGGCATAGGCGGCGAGGCCGGCGCGGGCCTTGGTGATCTCGGCCTTGAGCGATCCGGCCGGATCGATTGCCGGATCGATGTCGGGCCCCTTGGCGGCGTCGTTCGCGCCCTGGTCGACGTCATTCCATGATCCGGTGTCGATGCGGTGCCAGTAGGCTTCCGTGGTGATCGGGTTCTTGCTCGCGTAGGGCCACATCTCGAGGGCGCGCTGTGGATCTGGCGCGCGGCCGTTGACGTGGCAGCGCTGCTCGCCGGTGGTGCTGTCCTTCCAATATGCGACGGCCTCATATTGCCCGTCTTTGCGCTTCTGGCGGTAGAATCCCGACTGCGGTTCGCCGTCATAAATTGGGCCTCGGTTGCCGGCGAGGGCGTTTTTCCACCATGTAAAATTGTCCATGATCGCGGTCATTGGCCGAATTTCCTTTGCGTCTTGGGGAAGGGTCGAGATTGCATCTTGGCGCGCTGCGCCTTCGGTTTGCGGGACTTCGGCGCGCGTCGCGCCTTCGGGCGGCCGCCTTTGCCGCCATATTCGGCATACAGTTGAAGGGCGCGCGCGAAAGGATCGATGCGGGCAATCGCCCAGAACTTCGCCTCGCCGATGTTGTGCTGTGAGTCCGGCGCGTTGCGGTGGCACCATGCGCAGAGCGGGACGGCCCAAAAATCATGCGGCTTTTCCTGCATTCCGGTCGGCTGTTTGCCGATCGAGGGCTTACCCATGCGGATATGCGCGGCTTCGACGGGGGGCGCGAGCCCGCAGCTGATACACCGCTGCTTGCGCAGGAAGGCGAGAAAGCCGGGGTCGAGAAGCCGCGGCTCGCGCTGGCGGGTGGTCATTTCTTCTTCGCCTTCCTGCCCTTGCCGGTTTTCTTCGCGGCCTCGGCGATCGCCTTTTTCAGCGCGTGCTTGGTTTTCTTCGGGATCGGCGCGAGCTCGACGAGCGTGGTGGCACGCGCGTAGTTCGCCTCACGCATCTCGCGCAGCGCCTTCTCGCGCGGGCCGGGTGGCTGTTTGCTCATATCGGCTCTCCGATGTAGGTCTCGGGTATGAGCGCCTCGTATCGTTTGGTTGCGGTGTTGTAGCGCATGAGGTCGGGCCACGCCTTCATCGCATCGCGGATGTCATAGGAGGCCTGCGGGGTCGAGACGCCAAATTTCCTTTGCACGTGCTCGCGATTGATGAACCCGAAAATCTCGACGGATTCTTTGATCCATGCAATGCGCGTTTGGTGAAACCAATTGCTCACGGCAGGATTATCCACGCCTTGCAGACGCAATACACGATGATGCCGTAGGCGGCCCATTCGGCGATCTTGATGCCGACATAGGCGGCAGCCTCGGTGGCGGTCGGTTCGGGTTTCATGGCGCTTTCCATCCAGTCGGTGAGGTCGGCATGCCCTTGTCGATGTAACAGGGTGTGCAGCAGAAATGGCCGGTGTCGGAGTTAAACGTGCCTTCCTCGACGCGCACGAACTCCTCGGGTGTCACGCCTTCGATCTCAGCATATTCGACGTATTCGGCGAGCTCGTGGGGCTGCTTACCGCAGCCGATGCAGGTGATGGTCACAGGAAAACTCCGATCGAGATGAGCCACGCGATCGAGAGGAGCGCGGTGGCGATGCTGAAATACTGGATGCGGTCGGTGGCGGTCATTTGTCATCGTCCTTCGTCTCGGGAGTGACAAATTCGTAGGCATCAAGGCGCCTGCGCAAATATTCCGACCAGCCCTCCGCGCCTTCGTGGCCACAGAGTTCGCGGATCAGCCATTCGGCCTCGATCAGTTTAACGGCGACCCGGCCGAATTCACTGATGAACGGAGCGCCTTCGCCGATGATGAGTCCTTTCTCGAGGAGGGCGTTCAATACCAGCGCCTGCGCGGTGCCGCGCAATTTCAAAGTTGGGCAAACGTTGCCGCGGTCACGTTTCGCGGCAGTTTGCAGGACAAGCCATTGTGGTCCGGTGAGATCGAGCATTTACGCCTCCACCACGCGAGTTGCGGCCTTGCGGACGAGTTCGACGGACCATTTGCCGGTGCGCACCCATTCGCCGGTTTTCTTGTCCTTCTTGACGCGGGCGCCGTACCAGACATGGGCGAGATTGGCGTCACCGGTTTCGGTGACGCGGTAAAAGCGATTGTCGGAGGTTTCGATGATCATGGCTCAGGCCTTCGCGCGCAAATTTGCATAAACGAGGGTGGTGATATTCTGGCGGATAGCGAGCCCGGTATCGTCCTGCGCCATGGTTGCCAGCCAAATGCGCTCGTCGTCTGCCAATACGGCGCGACCGGCTTCCTCAAAAGAAAGCCCGGCCATCATGTGCGGCACCATGCGGTTGAGAAATGTCTTTTCGGCTTGGGTCATTTTCGATCTCCCGAAGGGTTAGGGCGCGCTGCCCTGATGTCGCGACCATGCGCCCGCGAATTGCCATTGTCAATATTTATTTTCGGGTGTAGGTTGAATTCATGGCCAAACCTGTGAAGTCCAAAACCGCCCAAAAGGAAAACGCCGCGGCCGCCGCGCGCGTCCTGGCATTCTTTGTCGAGAAAAACGGCCGGGAGCATGGGGCCGTGAAGCTGATGGCGGACGAGCTCGGCGCCGACCGGAAAGCCGTCGGCGAGTTCATCAAACGGGCTATTCCCCGGAAATATGTCGAGCCGATCTCAAAAATAACAGGATGGCCAGCCAAGGACATTCTCCCGAATCCTTGAAAATCTGGTGCTCCGATGGGTCTGGCCGCTTTTGTGTTGTCGTGTGAGGAAGAGGCGCCGCGCGGCGTATTCGCGGCCGTCTCAGCGCTGCGCGGTGCTCCTGGTGCGATCGGATCGCAATGCCGTTTCCCCATTGGAGACGTGATGAGTCCTGATTTCCATTTTTGTTCGCGTGATGCAATAAACGGTTCTTCCTACTGCGCGGCGCATGGCCGCCTAACTCCACGGAGCGATCACGTTCATGGCACGTCCAAAAAAGTCTGAGACCGAAGCCAAGGCGCCGAAAAAGGCGAAGGGGCACAATCTGGTGGATCCAGAAACGAGGGCGCTATTCCTCGTCCACCGCGACAAATATTCCGAGCTCAAAGCCAAGCTCGACAAGGCCAGCGGTACGCTTCGGGCCTACGTCAAGACAATCAAGTCCGACGGCTTCAAGCTGCAGATGGTCAAGGATTCGATCCTGCTGTCGACGCCAGAGGGCGAGGCCGAGTTCAAGGCCGAGATGGCGAATCGGATGCTCGCCGCCGCCTATTCCGGCGCGGACATCGGCGAGCAACTGTCGCTGTTCCTGGACGAGCCGCGGGTGCCGGCTGTCGACCGTGCAGCGAAGGAAGGGCAAGAGGCGGCGATGCGCAACGAGGCGCACAATCCGCCCTATGATCCTTCGGTACCGCAATATAAGGCCTGGTCGGACGCCTTCTATGCGGAGCAGGAGCGGCAGATCAAGTCCGGCATTTCCAAGCTGGATGCCAAGAAGGCCGCCGAGAACGCCAAGGCTGGCAAGAGTGGCGCCGGCAAGCGCGGTCGGCCTCCTGGCTCGGGGAAAAAGGGGGCGAATGCGGAGCCTCCGGCTGGCTCTGAGCGCACTTTGATCACCAAGGCGGAGAAGGACGCCAAGGCTACGGCGCGCGCGCCCAAGGCCGACGATGCCCCGCCTCGGCGCCCGGCGGCCGTTCCGGCGACGCGATCGAGCATGAAGGCCAGCAAAGAGGCCGCGCGCGAGGAGGCTGAAAGCTACTTCACGCGGAGCGAGCCTGCCGGCAACGCCTAACTAGAATCAGCGGCGCGCGCGAATAGCCGGCATGGTCTAAAGCTATAAGACGGCCCTAACGGGCAATTGCGGGTAGCGGCAAAACCCGGTGCCGGCACGGTGGATAAAAGAGCGCGCGCGGGACGAGATCGGGCGGCCTCGGGGAAACCCGGGGCCGTTCGCTTGTCTAAGGGTAGGAGGGCTGAAAATGACCACTTCCCAATCGCCGCTGCGCGTTCTGCGGTCACAAGCCAATAGTATCGCGCGCCTGATCAAGCAGGCGGAGCGCGGTGAGGTCGTTGATCCTGGATTCGCGGCCAAAATCGCCGATGCCAAGGCGCGCGGTGTGTTCAAGGTCGGAATCGTGATGGATGACAAAACGGTGATCCTCGAGCTCGGATGGCCAGCGATCGCGGAAGCCTCCGAAGTCGCGACGGCCGAGATGATTTTCAAATATATGCGGGGCAGTCGTGAGCAATGATCCGTTAGTGACAATCCTGCTGCCCGGCGTCCCGATGGGGAAAAAGCGCCATCGGTCGCGGGTGGTGACGCCGAACGGCCGGGCGCCGTGGGTACAAACCTATCCCGATCCGGCTGGCGCGGCATACGAATCGGCGCTGGCGCTGGCTGGGCGCGTTGCGATGGGCGCGCGGGCGCCGTTCGATGAGGCCTTGACGGTGATGGTCGAGGCGTTCGTGCCGATACCGGAATCCTGGTCGATAAAGAAACGGACCGCAGCTGCGGCCGGTGATATTCCGGCGACGTCGAAACCGGACGGCGACAATTACGCGAAGATCGCTGGCGACGCCTTGAACAAAATCTGTTGGGTCGACGACTCCCTGATCGTGATGTGGCAAATCTCGAAATGCTACAGTGATTTTCCGCGGCTGCGGGTCTCGGCCTGGCGGTGGGATGATGTTGGACCTTCCGAACCGGAGATGCAGATTTGAAACAGTTGGCCTCGGGCAATGGCGACAAGCGCCATGCGTTGAAAGAGACGAAAAACCAACTCTATGAGACGCCTCCGGAGGCGGTGCATGCGCTGCTCGAGGTCGAGGATGTGCCGCAATTGATTTGGGAGCCGGCGTGCGGTCCGGGATCGATCGTGCGGGTGCTGCGCGCGGCTGGGCGGCAGGTCTACGCCACGGATCTCGTCGACTACGATTCGCCAGATCAAGATATGGCCGGGTGGGATTTTCTGCTCGAGCGGCAATTGCCTCTCGGGGCTCAGGCGATCGTGACAAATCCACCTTTCAAGAATGCCACGGAGTTCGCGCGGAAAGCGATCGAACTCTGTCCGCGCGTTTACATGCTGATGCGGCTGGCGTTTCTAGAGGGGTCGTCGCGGTCGGACATTATGGACGGCGGGGATCTCGCGCGCGTCTATGTTTTCCGCAATCGGTTGCCGATGATGCATCGGGACGGCTGGGCGGGGCCGAAGTCGACGAATACGATGGCCTTTGCCTGGTTCTGCTGGCGTCGCGGGTGGGCGAATCAGACTGAGTTGCGGCGCGTCTCTTGGAAGCCTCTCGCCCCGCGACTCAGTCGATAGGACTCCAATTCGCTGTGGGGTCAACAGCGATTTGCCTGCTCTTTCACAATTAAATTCCATCCCTCGAAAGCATGAAGATCGCAGGTATGGTGTGTCGCTCTGTCTGAGCAACAAGCCCTAGTTACCTCGTTCGGCGTATATCCATTGACGTATGCCGGATGACAGGCATACAAAAACAACGGCCCCGCAGCGACAAACTGCGGGGCCGGAAACTAAGACCGAGATTGCTTGGCGGCGATCGGTCAGGAACGGAAAATAGGTAATTCACCCCTTTCCGTCAACCCTCCTGACAAGCGCCAAAGTTGCAAAATCGGTCGCGTGCGTAGGTCACGCGGACACCGATCCGCCTGCGCGCGTCCAAAACCGGCCGATGGATGGATTGATATCGGAGGCCGGCGGGCATGGCTTGGGAGTAAAGCCCGGATATCCGCGTCCTCGGCGCGAACAAGACTCCGCGAATGGTCGGGCCGAGATGCCCCCGGCATCGTGTCGCAAGTGCGTGTTAGTTTTTGCGCCCTCGATTGAGGTCGGAAAAATCGACATTGCCCCGGCAGCCGTAGGCGGGAATCGCTCCTGCCTATGGGTGGCCTGTGTCGCCATTCACAACGCTTTGCGTTGCTGAATGGCTGAAACTCTAGGTTAGGGGAAAAGAGTCTATCAATAGGGAAGAATTCTAGAATCTGAATCGTGGAAACAGGGGAGCGACGATGGCGAATAGACCGGCGGAAATCTTGAGTTGGGCAGTGGAGAATTTCGGCGAGATTGCAGCTGACGACACGGAACGCGCGCGGCGTTTCCTTGAGGAGGCGATCGAGCTCGGGCAGGCAATGGGGCTGCCGATCGGTGATGTGCGGTCGATCGCGCTGCGGGTTTATTCGCGGCCGGCCGGTGTGATCCCACAAGAAATCGGACAATGCCAGATCACGCTTGAATGCCTGGCGCAGGTTATGAGCGTCTCTGCCGATTTCGAGGCGGACGAGGAATTTCATCGGGTCAAGTCGATTCCAAAATCGGAATGGGAGCGGCGACACGCGGCTAAGGTCGCCCTCGGAATTGCTGGGTCGCGCAACAATGCATGACATTGAAACTGAGCAGATGGTGATCGGCTTCGCGCTGATGAACAACGCTTCGGTGGGCCATCTGGTGACGCGGGTTTTACCGCAGGACTTTTTCGAGCCGCTGCATCAAGAAATCTGGAAGGTGATCGGCGATCTGGTCGGCGCCGACAAGAAAGCCTCGGCGGTGACGCTGCGGCAATTTCTGCCGGCGGAGATCAAGGGGCGCGATGATCTGTCGGTGAAGGACTATCTTGCACGCTGCGCGGTCGCGGCATGCCTGCCGACGGAGGCGGTGCAACTTGCCGATTCGATCCGCGACATGGCGCACCGGCGCGAGCTCAAGGCGATCGGGGAGGAACTCGGCCGCTCGGCGAATGGAGATCCGGCGGAGGCGGCGAGTTGGGCGGTCGAGGCCCTCGATGGGATCGTATCGGCTCGGCAGTCCTCTGGGTCGCCGGCGGTGACGATGAGGGAATCGGTGGTGCGCGCGGTCGATGCCACGGCTCACGCCTTCCAGAATAGCGGCAAGGTGCGGGGGCTGTCCTACGGCCTTGCGGCGCTAGATGATCGGACGCTCGGCGCGGCGGCGGGTGAACTCATTGTGATTGCTGGGCGGCCGGGCATGGGCAAAACGGCGTTGGCGCTCGGGATCGCGCGCAATATCGGCCTCGCCGGGCATTCGGTGTTTTTCTATAGCGCGGAGATGGTCGACGTCGATCTGACTCAGCGCATGATCGCCGATCATATGTGGCAACCTGGCAAGCGTATGACGTATTGGCAAATGGCGTCGGGTCGGTTTCACGAAAACATTTTCCATCGGGTGATGGATGCCGGGCGCGAGCTCGCCGAGTTGCCGATCCGGATCGAGCAACAGCCGGGCCTCATGGTGTCGGACATCGCGGCGCGTGCGCGACATTGGAAGCGGCGGCACGGCCTGAAAGCGATGGTGGTCGACCATCTCGGGCTGGTGAAGGCCTCCGGACGCTATGCGGGTAACAAGGTCAATGAGACGGGCGAAATCACAACGGGGCTTAAGGCGCTGGCCAAAGAGCTCGAGGTGCCAATTTTCCTGCTCTGCCAGATCAACCGCGGCGTAGAATCGCGCGACGACAAGCGGCCGACGCTGGCTGATTTGCGCAACTCCGGCGACATCGAGCAGGATGCCGACACGGTTTTGATCCTCTATCGGGCGGCCTATTACCTGGCCAAAAAGGAGCCGCCGGCGGGAAGTGCGGAATTCCTGATTTGGACGAAAGAGATGGAATCGGTCGAGCATCGGCTCGAGGTGGCAATCGAGAAACAGCGTCGCGGTCCGGTCGGCACGGTGCGGCTGTTCTGCGACATCGCTTGCAACGTTGTTCGGGACGAGATCGCGGAGATGGACGATCGGCGGCAGGATTTATCGGAGGCGGCGGATTTCAAATGATCACGGTCGATGACAAGCTTTTCCAGTTTGATCAATTGGAGCTCGGTGATCTGGCGGGGCCGGATCGTGAGGCTCGCAAGCTCTATTCGAACATTGCCCTCGTGCGGGTCGCGGCGGCCGCGATTCATCGCAGTGAGCGCGCCCTCGAATATCTGACGGTGGCGCCAGTTCTCGTGCTCGGGCTGTCCTGTGGCGCCAAGAAAATCACGCGAGCGGCTGCATATGGCCAGATCGCGGGCATGTTTCGCAATCGGGTCGAGAGCGGGCCGAAACTGCGCGACGTGATGCGACATTACAAGATCGCGCCGCAGTTGCGCAGGTTGAGCGGCAAGGCGCTGTCGCCGGGCAAGGCGCGGATCATCGGCGCGATATCGCACGAGGTTGGCCCGTCGATTCTGGCGCAATCAATTCCGGAAAAGTCGTTTCATCAGCATTTGTGGCTGATTGCGATGGATCGGTGGTGGTCGTTTTCAATCCGTCGGAGGGGATTCGATCCCGTGCCATATCCGGAGTGGGCCGCATCGAGGCTTAACCGGTTCACGCAACAGGAGCAATTGAGGGTCGTCAGCGATCTGGTTGATTTGGCGCATTGGGGGCGGTTCGATCCGCGTTGGACCTTCGACCAGGCGCATCAAGCAATGGAGCGGTGGCACGTCGAACTCGGTCGGATGAACGCCTCGCAACGCTTCAAGGCCAATCACGGCATCGAATACAGCGAGACGTTCAAGGTCGCTGGTCTGCCGGTCGAATGGGAATTCATGGGGCTGCGGTTTGTCGCGGTCGATTCGGGGGAAAAACTGTTCGACGAGGGGCGCGCAATGCATCATTGCGTCTCGACCTATGTGGGCGCCTGCATCGGGGGAAACTATGCGGTTTTTTCGATCCGCGGCACCGGCGACAAGCGGCTCGCGACGTTCGGCCTGCGCTGGGAGAATGGGTGGTGGCTGTCTGATCAGGTCAAGGGGCCTTGCAATAAGCCGGTAGTGACTGCGGTGCACGCCGCTGTGCAGGAATTCATGAAAGACTATCGCAAATCGAGAGGTGCAAAGTGACATTCACATCCACAACGCTCCGCAAACTGCGCGCGCTCAATCTCGGCGCCGACATTGAGGATCGCATCCTCGAGATTTTCGAGGAGGCGCGGATATCTAAACCGAAAAAGGGGGGCGCAGCTGATCGGGCTGTGCGCGGGACGCGATTGCCGGATGATTGGGATTTGCCGGCGGAGTGGCGTGACTACGCGCTCAGGGTGGGGTTGCGGCCTGCGGAGGTGAGCCGCGAGGCGGCCAAGTTCAAAAACTACTGGACCGCGCAATCCGGAGCGAAGGGGATCAAGATGCGGTGGGATTCGACGTGGCGGAATTGGTGCATCTCCATGCTCGAGCGCGCTGGGCGGCCGATCGCAACGCCGTCGGCGGACGGCAAACCTGCCGCGGCGCCCGACGATCCGACCAAATTCACCGATGAGACATGGCGCGCGATCGCCAAGCGCGTCCAGGCGGGCGCGCAGTGGAATCCGGCATGGGGCCCGCCGCCTGGGCGGATGGACTGCCTGATTCCGGATGGCCTGCTATGAGGTACCTTTCGCTGTTTAGCGGCATCGAGGCGGCAACGGCCGCCTGGCATCCGCTCGGCTGGCAGCCGTGGGCCTATGCCGAAAGCGACAAATTTCCCTCTGCGGTCTTGAAGTTTCATTATCCGGACGTGCCGAATCTTGGCGACGTCACCAAATTCGAGGAATGGCCTGATGCAACTCTCGATGTTCTCGTCGGCGGATCGCCCTGCCAGTCGTTCTCCGTCGCCGGGCTCAGAGAGGGATTGGATGACCCTCGTGGTTCGCTCATGCTTACCTATGGCGCAATTGCTCGGAAGTATCGCCCCCGCTGGTTGGCGTGGGAGAACGTCCCCGGTGTCCTTTCGGACGACGGAGGACGCAGCTTTGCAAGCCTTCTGGGACTCCTGTCCGGTCGCCGCGTCGAAGTCCCTCGAGACGGCTGGCGGTCTGCGGGGATTGTCGAAGGGTACGCAGGCGCGTACGGCCTCGCATGGCGCGTGCTTGACGCTCAGTTTATCCGAGTGGACGGGTTTGGACGGGCTGTCCCTCAACGACGACGGCGTGTGTTCGTTGTCGGATATCTTGGAGACTGGCGGCGTGCCGCCGCAGTATTATTTGAGCGCGAAAGCCTGTCGGGGAATCCTGCGCCGCGCCGTCAATCGGGGGAAAGAGTTGCCCCAACAATTAGCTCGCGCCCTACAGGCAGTGGCGGACTCGGTACCGACTTCGATCTCGATGGAGGATTGATTCCGGACGTTGCGCATGCCTTGCGGGCGGATGGATTCGACGCGAGCGAGGACGGCACAGGTCGCGGCACGCCGCTGGTGCCGGAGGTGTCGATGACGCTTTCGGCGGCGCGAGGTCGGGCTGCTGCGAATGCGGCCGATCTTGAAACTTACGTGCCGGTTCTTGCGCCAGAGGTGGCAAACCCTCTCACAGCCCGGATGCACAAGGGCGTCAACACCACGATGGACGAGGGGCAAACCATGATTGGCGAGCCACTGGTTTTCGACGAGACGCAGATCACGCATCCGGAAAACAGATCGCAGCCGCAGGCGGGCGCGCCGTCGCATGCGCTGGCGTCTGGTGCGCGGCCGCCGACGATAGCATTTTCCCAAAAGGACTACGGCAACGATGCTAGCGAGATCGCGCCGACTTTGCGTGCGATGGGGCACGCTGGATCGCATGCGAACGGTGGTGGGCAGATCGCAATTGCTCATGAGGTCGAGCCGCTGCTCGCCTGGCAGAATCGATTCCGTGGCGATGACGGCCGCGGCTACACGCGGGCGCCGACGGCGATGGAAGATGTCGCCGGCACCCTCGACACGGTGAAGCCGTGGCACATCGCGACGCGGTGGGTGGTGCGGCGCCTGACGCCGACCGAATGCGAGCGACTGCAAGGTTTTCCGGATGGGTTCACCAACATTCCGTGGCGGGGCAAGAACGGGTCGCCGGATGGTCCGCGCTATAAGTCGCTAGGAAATAGTATGGCGGTAAATGTGATGCGCTGGCTTGGCCAGCGTATTGCGATGGTTGACGCCATTCCCTGAAAATAAATATTGACATTGCGGATACGGCCCCTATGATGGCCGTATTCCAGCAGGGCACCGCGCCCTAACCTTCGGGAGAAACTGATGTCTGATATTTCGCCAACCCGCCGCGCTCTCGCTCTCGCCTTCGCAATCGTCGGCGCCTATTACCGCTGGAACGGCGAAGATCGCTATGAGATCGTTGGCGATGATGCGCTGAACGTGCTTGCTGAAACCGCTGATTCTCTCGATTTTGGTCAGGTCGAGGGAGTAATTGCATCGCCTCTCAAATATTTCGTCGGTGCCATTCTCCGCGATCAAAATCCGGAGGATTTGACCTATGTCGATATGGTGGATTCGCTCGCCATTTCCATCCGCGTGCTGACGGAGGCTTGAGCCATGACCAATTCCGAGATCATGAAAGCGGCGCACGCGGAGGCGAGGAAGATCGTCGCCGCCAAGCGCATTTCCTATCGTGAGGCGATGGTGTTCGGCCTTCGCCGCGTCTACGCGAAAATCGAAACGGATCGGTTCGTGGCGGCGGCGCTGGCTCGGCCGGCAGCGCCCAAATTCCTCTGGCTGCGGGGGATGTGATGGTCGAAATTTCCGAGGAAAAACTCGACAAGGTTCTGCGCGAACTGGCGGACTCGGTGAGGGCCTCCACGATCACGGCCTGCATCAAGGCGGCGGAGCTCGAAAAACGCGTGCCATTTGCTGGTGGCGACGATGAAGATGCGCAGATCGCCAAGAATGAGGCGATTGACGAGGTGATTTCGCGCCTGCGGAGGCTGGCATGATCGGCTATCGCATCATCCATTGCGAATTTATCTATCCTCCGATTCCAATCCGGCAGTTCGACTATCAGGCGACCTTCGACGGATACGAGCCCGGTTGCCCGATTGGCCATGGGGCAACAGAGCAAGAGGCGATCGACGCGCTGCACGAGGCGGCGGAGGACGAGGCCGAGTTCGCCGAATGGCTGCGCACGCCAGAAGGCCAGAAGTATCGCGCGGAGCACATGCGGTGACGGATCATCAATGCCGCTGGCTATGGGTGAAGGCGCAAGCGCTCGGAAGCGCGGCCTATGCGAACGCGCGCCGTGAGGGCTGGTCAGCTGGCGAGGCCTCTGTGATCGCTCGGGGCGCTATGCGCGATTTCTGGGAAATCTGGTGGTGGAAATGACAGGCGACGAGATCGCGGCCGCGCGGAGGGAAATGGGCCTGAGTCGGCGCCAGCTTGGTGTTATGCTCGGCTACAAGGGCGGTCGCGAGACGTTCAAATCTATTCGCTTGGTCGAGATCGGCGAGCGCAACATGGCGGCCGATCTGCAGGAGCGGCTCGGTCGACTGCATGCCTACTGGAAGCGATACCGGCGTTTTCCGCCGGCGGAGGTTATTGATGGCGAGGCGTAGGGGCGGGATAATGGCGCGCAAATGGCAGCGCGCTCGGGAGATTTTGGCCGAGGTCGAGCAGAAGTTCAAAATCGGGCGCCGCGATATTTGCAGCCGCTCGATGCGCCGTTCGATCGTGCGCGCTCGGGCGGCGGTCTGCAGGCGAGCAGCGGCGGAGAAAATCGGATGCGTCGTGGTTGGCAAACTGCTCGGCTGTCATCCGTCGACGGTGAGTTATTGGGTCAACCCGGAATTGAGGGCGAGGAAAAATGAGCAGCGGCTCCGTAGATCATCTGGCGCAAATAAAGGCGGACGAACGGGAGGCGATCGAGGCGCTGCGGCGCGGCGAGGATCGGGTCGAGATATCCCGGCCGTTCACGATGCAGCAATTGAGGCTGCAGGGAGTGTGGGCGGATGAGAAAGGGCGTCTTTGGCGCGGCGAGCCGAATTCGTTCATCAAGGTTTTCGATCCGGCGTGGGTCGGGCGCTGATGTGCGCGGGGCCATTGTCGCGGCGATCTTTGTCGGCGTGATCCTGGTCGTGGCGGCACGCGCCGATCGTCGGCATGTGCGGCCGCAGGTCTCGGCGGCGCCGCTACCGTCGGAGATTGTCGAGGGCCTGTCTGGCGGCTCTCCGATGTGCTGGGCGCGCGGGATCTGGTTCAAGCCGCGGCCTGACGGGAAATGCTATAGTGCGGACATGGAAAGGTGAGTGATGGTTGTCGAAAACAACGTGATTGATCGGGCCTTCGACGTGTTCTGCGAGGTCCAGCGTCGGCAGGGGCTTTCGGTCGACGAGCTCTCGTTCGTCGGCGGGTTTCAGGCCTGCTATGGCATCATCACCGGCCGCGTCAGCATCGGTTTGCCGCCCGGCACCACGGTCGGCGAGATCATCGAGGCTGTGCAGGGTGAGCTCGAGCGGATGCGTGCAGACGTTTTCCGCAAGCAAGCGGAACAAAATCTCAAGGGAGCATGAGCATGTCCAAGCCGATTTTGTGTGTCGATTTCGACGGGGTAATTCATAGCTATTCGAGCGGTTGGAAGGGCGCGGCGGTGATCCCGGATCCGCCGGTGCCTGGTGCGCTGCAATTCCTCGCTGCGGCAACGGAGTTTTTCACGGTCGCCATTTTTAGCTCTCGATCGCATCAGGAGGGCGGGCAACAGGCGATGCGCGAATATATCGGCCGGTGGTCGGTGGATCCTGTGCACGGAATGGCGCCTGACTTCGATCACGGAACCTGGGGTATGATTCAGTGGCCGACGGAGAAGCCGGCCGCGTTCGTGTCGATCGATGATCGGGCGATTCAGTTTACTGGCGAATGGCCGGCGATCGGGGATCTGCGCAATTTCAAGCCGTGGAATAAGCGATAATGCCGCGCGCTGGCGCCGATCTGCCGGTGATCCTGCTGCTGGCGGCGCTGGTCGCGGTCGCGGTCGTCGCGTTCTGGTATTTCGGGACGCATTAGGGTTTCTCGGCCATGATGGTCGAGAGGAGTAGGAGAAGCATCAATGGGCGTCGTTCGGAGGGAAGATGCCGGGAAGTAGGAAAGGCGAGCGGCGCGGCAGCGCTAACCCGAATCGGCCAAAACGGGCCCATCCGACGGGCAGACCGCATACGAACGTCCGCAAGGCGGCGAAGCGGGCCGGTCTCAAGCCGGTGGCATTTGATGATCCGGTCCTGGCCAGTGTGATCCGCGCCAAGGTGCCTCCTGCCCAGACCGAGCGGCAGCTGGAAGCCTATCGGATGGCCTCGGGCGAGAACCTGCGCCTCCCAAAGGAGGTCATGCTCGGCATGATGCACTATTTCGAGGAAACCACCCACGAATACCATCAGGTTATGGGTGAAAATATGCAACGCGCTGCGGCCGCAAAAACGCCAGAGCAGCGCGCCGTCTATGAAGCGGCCGTTTCCCATTCCGAGCAAATGGTTAAGGAATACGCGCTCTTAACCGTCGATGTGGCCGCTCGGTGTGCCCCGTTCTGCCATCCTCGCCTTGCCGCTGTGATGACGGGGAACCAACCAGGCGGGCAGGATAGCCCGTGGAATGTCCTCAGCCTGCTGATGAAGGATTTGGACGAGGCGGGCCGGCCCCCGCGGTACATCGAGCACGACGCAAGCGAGGGGGGCGGCAATGATTGACCGCGACGCGCGCCGATCAGATCAAGTCGACGTGGAATGCGCAGAAGGCGATCCGCGAATGCATCAGGTGGACCGACGAGCATCCGTTCGACGCGCTGAAGACGAAAGTTGCCGCGGCAATTGATCAGCTGATCGCGGTGGCATAGGGACACTCTCGCTGAGTGAGTGAGACCATGGCAAAGGGAATGAAGATTCATTGGGGTCACTACACGCTTGGCCGACGCGCGCTCTGCGGCCGGATCATCAAGTGCGATGCAGCACTGACTAGACAAGAGAAAGACGTTACCTGTGCAAAATGCCTCGACGCCATCTACCGTTAAGCTCCGCGTCGTCAGCCTTGGCGCTGGCGTCCAAAGCACGACGCTTGTTCTGATGGCTGCGCATGGTGAGATCGGCCCGATGCCGGATTGCGCGATCTTTGCCGACACTGGCGAGGAGCCGGAAGCCGTCTATGACCATCTTCGCTGGCTCATGTCAGGCAACGTCCTGCCCTTCCCGGTTCATGTCATCAATACCGGCCCCCTTGGCGATCGATTGTTTGACGACAAGGAGGCTCGAATCCCGGCCCACGGCGACATGGGAATGTTGCAACGCCAATGCACCCGTAACTACAAGCTCGATCCGATCCGACGCAAATTGCGTGAACTCCTCAAAGTTGGGCCGCGCAGCTACATCGCGCCTGGGACAATCGAGAGTTGGGTTGGCATTTCTACCGACGAGATCATTCGCGTCACCCCCTCTCGCCAACGGTATATCATCCGCCGCGACCCGCTCATTGAGAAGCATATGAGCCGATGGGATTGCACGAACTGGCTCCAAGATCACGGCTATCCCATTCCCCCGAAGTCGTCGTGTGTTTTCTGCCCCTACAAAACAAATAAGCAATGGCAGGCGTTGCGCGACGGAGACCCGAAGGGCTGGGCAAGGGCCATCCAGATTGACGCGCGTCTTCGTTCTGAAGACGGGCTGGCGATGTTCAAGAAGCCATCGTTTCTGCATCGACAGGCTGTGCCTCTTGGCGAGGCCGACCTTTCGAAGGTCGATAACCAGATCAACCTTTTTAACAACGAATGTGAAGGAATATGCGGAAACTAGGCCGCATTCCTGGATGAACAGTGCACGTATCTCATTTTTGCAACAGGGGAATTGAATGTCTGATTTTGCTGCGATCGTAGGGACAATGGCGAACCGAGCTGGCAATCCTCATGGTCTTGAGGTCGCGCCGACTTCGATGCCAGACAGCAACTGGGCCAGTATTGCCGCCAGTGCGCGCTGCTGGGCTCAGAGCGGTGACGCCTTCTTCCCGGTCTCTGAAGTCGTCAGCGAACTTCCGCCGGGGGCATACCGATGCCGGGCCTCTCAACAGGGGCCATTCTTGGAGAAAATGCCGATCGAGATCGATAGCCTTCTGGAGCTTCCGGACAGCGCCGTCGAAACGCTCTTGGCCGAGTTCAAGAAGTTCTGGACTCTTCGCAACAATTTTTCTGATCGCGGCTTCACGTTCAAACGCGGCATGCTGATGTGGGGACCTCCCGGCAGCGGCAAGACGAGCGCAATTTGGCAGATGACGCAGGCCCTCGTCAGGCTACACAGGGGCATCGTCGTCTTCGTTGAAGACCCCAATCTTGCAAGCATTTGCGTCGGCCTACTTCGAAGGATTGAACCAGAGCGTCCCATGATCACCATCATGGAGGATTTGGACGCACTCGTTCAGCGCCATGGCGACCATGGCTTTCTGGCACTCCTCGACGGCGAAACCCAGATTTCGAACGTCGTCCACGTCGCCACGACGAATTATCCCGAGTATCTCGACCGGCGCTTTGTCGATCGCCCGTCGCGCTTCGACACTATCATGCGCGTTGGCATGCCGTCAGCTCAGGCCCGGCGCGTCTACTTCAAGGCCAAAGAGCCCTCGCTTGATAACGCGACGCTGGATCGCTGGGTGAAGCAGACAGAGGACTACAGCATTGCTCATTTGCGGGAAGTGATTATCGCCATCAAGTGCTTCGACCAGGACGAGAACGCGGTATTCGAGCGCTTGGACAGCATGCGACAGAACCGTATCGAATCCGATGGCCTCGGTGGAGAGCGCGGCAACGTCGGCTTCATCCACCAAGCCAAACGCCGCTTCTAGGTTTCTTTCTCACAGCCGGAACCTGACCATGGGCCGCGCATTCGAACGAGATTTAGAGCTTGAAATGCTCAACGCAGGCGAGCCTCCCGAGGTCTGGGAAGAGTGCGCGGACTGCCAAGGCGAAGGCGCAATCGAGGTCTGGGAGAGCGTCAGCAAGTGGTCGATTGATCCGCCGTGCGCTCACGCCATCACCTGCCAGACCTGTGCAGGTGCAGGCGGTTTTATCTGCGAAGCGGAGGGAGATCGATGACGCAAGACAGATTGGTATCGTGGGGAATGAACTGCCTGGTAGCCGCCCTCGCCGGTTGCATCCCGTTCGGAATCGGGATGGCCTTTTACATGACCGATGCGTGGTGGCTGTGGTTCTGCATGCCGCTGCTGATCTTCTTGTCGTAACCCTCTCACTCCTCAACGAGGCATTGCGCCATGGACAATAGCGGACAAGCATTTTTTGTATCTGGCATCGACGGCGTTGTCGATTATGGCATGACGCTACGCGATTATTTCGCCGGTCAGGCACTTATCGCGATGGGGACGTGGACTCCATCTTACAAAGCCTCTGACGGCGGCAAGGTTTTTGATTTTGAAATTCAAGCGGCGCGCGCCAGGTTCGCCTATGAGCAGGCAGACGCGATGCTTAAGGAGCGCTGCGCATGACCCGATTCCGCGCCTTCCTCCGCGAAGATCAGCCCTTCCTCGGTCTCTATAGCTGGGGCTGGGTGATCATGGCTGGCATTGTGAGCTTTGTGCTGGTGTTGGCCTTCGGG
>Ga0310810_10001562_pt1 | contig 24152 bp, 17 predicted proteins | sample NCmetagenome_FD_207641 | JGI IMG/M metagenome (GOLD analysis project Ga0310810, IMG submission 207641) | Soil microbial communities from experimental microcosm in Duke University, North Carolina, United States - NC | ecosystem: Engineered > Artificial ecosystem > Soil microcosm > Unclassified ... | reverse complement strand
TGACGCACGGGTTCTGGCAGCGGAAGTTCGGCGGCGACGGGGGCGTCGTCGGGCGAACGATCGACTTCGGGAACGGCAACGCCGAAATCGTCGGCGTGCTGGCGCCCGGGTTCGAGCTGCTGTTTCCCCCGCGGACCGGGATCGATCCGAACGTCGACATGTGGTCCGCGGCGCGGCTCGACTTCGACAACGCCGCGCGCAACACCGGCGCGCTGCGTGTGGTCGCGCGGTTGAAGGCCGGCGTCACGCTCGAACAGGCGCGCGCAGAAGCCGAAGGCCTCGCGGCGGCGATGCGCGAACGGTTTCCGGTGAAGAAGACGGCGGACGTGCACTATCGCGTCGTTCCGATGCAGGAGGATCTCGTGAGCGGCGTGCGGACGTCGATCCTGGCGCTGTTCGGGGCGGTGACGTTCGTGCTGCTGATCGCGTGTGCCAACGTCGCGAACCTGCTCGTCGTGCGCGCGGCCGCGCGAGAGCGCGAGCTCGTCATCCGCGCGGCGATCGGTGGAAGCCGCCGGCGCCTGATTCAGCAGATGTTGACCGAGAGTCTCGTGCTCGCGCTGATCGGCGGCGGCCTCGGTCTCGTGATCGCGCAGAGCGGCATCGAGTTCCTGGTCTCGATGGGGCCGGCCAAGCTGCCGCGCATCGGCTCGATTGGCATCGAACCTCTGGTGCTTGCGTTTACGGCGGGCGCGACAGTCGTGACCGCGATCGTCTGCGGCCTCGTGCCGGCACTGCGGGCCTCGCGACCGAACCTCGTGGACGTGCTGCGCCTGAGCGGCGCGTCGCCGGCGCTGCGCGCGGGGCGCGCGCTCCGCAACGGCGTCGTCGTCGTCGAAGTGGCGCTGTCGTTCGTGCTGCTGATCGGATCCGGTCTGATGATTCGGAGCTTCATCGCGCTGCAGCGCATCGATCCGGGATATGACGCGTCGCACGTGCTGACTTTCGTCGTGCAGCCGCAGCAGCGTCAGCCGGAAGAGCGCGCAGCATTTCTGCGTCAGCTCGACGAGCGCCTGCGCGCGATCCCGGGAGTCGTGAGCGCGTCGGCGGCGACCCCGGTTCCGCTCGACGGCGGCGCGCAGAACATTCCGTGGGCGACGGAAGCGGCGGGCGGGTCGGATCCGTCCGCGTTTCGGCAGGCCAATTTCTTCACCGTGCGACCGGGCTACTTCGAGACGCTGCGAACCCGGCTCATCGCGGGGCGCACGTTCACCGACGATGACAGTACGAGGACGTCGGACAAAGTGATCGTCGACGACATGCTGGCGGCGCGCGCGTTTCCGGACGCCTCCGCGGTGGGGAGAACGCTGCTCGTGCGGAATCTGCGTCAGAACGGTCCGAACGCCCCGCAGAACGAAAAAGTGGAAGTCATTGGCGTCGTTGCGCATCAGCGACACGAGTCGCTCGTCGAGCCGGGCCGCGAAGAAATCTTTTTCTCGGAGGGGTTCTTCGGCCCCGGCGCGGCGGGTCGCTGGACGGTTCGCACGACGGGCGAGCCGGACACGATCGCGCAGGCGGTGCGCGCGGCCGTAACCGACCTCGACCCGAAATTGCCGGTTGCCGAGATGCAGCCGATGGCCGCGTTCGTCGACAAGGCAATCGCGCCGACACGATTCGCGGTCGTGCTGATCGGAATTTTCGCGGCGGTCGCAGGCATTCTCGCGGCGGTCGGTCTCTACGGCGTCCTTGCGACCGTCGTGCGGCAGCGGACGGCGGAAATTGGCCTGCGGCTCGTGCTCGGCGCGGCGCCGCAGAGCATCCTGCGGCTGATCGTCGGCGAGGGACTGCGTCTCAGCGTCGCGGGCGTCGTCCTGGGCGTGGTCGCGGCGGTCGCGTTGACAGGGCTCGTGCGATCGCTGCTCGTGTCGGTCACGCCGACCGATCCGGTGACCTACGTCGTGATGACCGCGTTGTTCTTCGTCGTCGTGGCGGTCGCGTGCTGGCTGCCGGCGCGCCGCGCCGCCGCCCTCGAGCCGACGGCGGCGCTGCGAGCAGAGTGAGGGTCAGATCTCGATTTTCTCCCTGCGATCGTCCCCACCAGAGGACAAATCAGTTGACGGCGAAGCAGTACAGGAGACCGGCTCCTCCCGTCGCGACCAAATTCGGCTGACTACAGCCGCGACTCGGATGCGCGGAGTTCCACGAGCTGTTCCCGCCGCCCTGCTTGTCCGAGTGTCCGAGCTGCGCGGATCCGCGGCCGTCGGCGCCGCTCGTGAAATTGCCGCACGTGTGATCCGCGCCGTCAGCGAACGCGCGGCCGTCGGGCATCGATCCGGTCAGGATGTCGTGCTGGTTCGGCGTGTCGCCGACGCCGTTGACCGGCGTGTTCTTCTCGGTCAGCGACAGCTGCTTGCCGAGCGCGTTGCCGACGCGCGCCTGCTCGATCGTGTCCCCGTGGAGCTCGGCGAGATTCTGCGAGACGCGCTGACCTCGCGCGTTGTACCAGGGTCCGCTGCCGATGCGATCGCGCGCGTTGACAGCGTTGGGCCCTTGCGTGCTGAGGTAGGCGTGCCACGTGGCGCCGCCCCGCCCCGCGGCGGTCGCAAGCGCCTGGCAGTGTGCGTCGGCGCCCGCGAGGCCGCCGAGGTTGGCGCCGTCACCTTTGCCGACGCTCGTCACGAAGAACGACATCGGCTGCGGCGGCGCCTGTGCGCCGCGGCCGGCGGGCGGCGGCGGTTGCTGCGCCGACGCCAGATACGATCCGAACAGCAGGGCGACGAGGAAGCCGGCCGATACGAGTCGCGTCATCTTCATAGGGCCCCATCCTTTCCGGGCAGATCATGCGTCAGAACGCGGGTGGCGCGATGTCCTCTCTCGCGGACGTTTTGGCGCAACTGGCGAAAATCGAGATCTGACCCGAACGCTGTTTGTGGCGCGAACACTGTTCATTGGGAATAGTCTCACGACGGCCAACGATCTGCCGGGCATGATCGCCGCCGTCGCCCGCGCCGCGCGCGGGCCGGGGATCGACTGCGTCGCGGTCGCGTTTCCCAACTACAGCCTCGAGGACCACTGGCAGCGCGGCGATGCGGCCACGGCCATCGCGCGCGGACGCTGGACGACCGTCGTCCTGCAGCAGGGACCCTCCGCGCTGCCGGAATCGCGCGTCCTGCTCCGTGAATATGCACGCAAATTCGCCGGCGCGATCCGCCGAGTGCGCGCCGCGCCGGCGCTGTACATGGTGTGGCCCGCCTCGGCCCGCTTCGCCGACTTCGACGATGTGCGGACCTCGTATCAGCTGGCGGCGCGCGACGTCCGCGGCCTCTTTCTTCCCGTCGGCGAAGCGTGGCGCACGGTGTGGAAGCGAGACTCGCGCGTCGAGCTGTACGGCCCCGACGGCTTCCATCCGACGCAGACCGCCACGTACCTGGCGGCCCTCACGATCTACCAGCGGCTGACCGGCCGATCGCCGCTCGGCGTTCCACCGCCGTTTGCCATGCCGCCGGCGCGCGCTGCGCTCCTGCAGCGGGCCGCGGCCGACACGAACGCCGCTTTGTAGAATGTCCGCGATGCTCTCCGACGTGCACTACGCGCTTCGCGGGCTGCGCCGGCATCGAACCTTCGCCGCGGCCGCCGTCTTGTCGCTCGCACTCGGCATCGGCATCAACGCCGCTATCTTCACCGTCCTCGATCGTCTGCTGCTCCAGCCGTTGCCGTACGCCGACGCCGACCGCCTCGTCATTCTCTGGAACCGCTCGCCCGGTCTGAACATCACGCAGGACTGGTTTTCGACGGCACAGTATTTCGACATCCGTCAGAGCGCGTCGTTCGACGAAGTCGCGATCGCGCTCGGTGTGAACTGCAATCTCGCGGGCGACGGCGTCGATCCCGAGCGCGTCGGCTGTGTCCGCGTGTCGTCGAACCTGCTCCCGATGCTCGGTGCGCGCGCGGCGCGCGGCCGGCTCCTCGACGCCAACGAAGATGCACCAGGCCGATCGCCCGTCGCGCTCTTGAGCCACGGCACCTGGGTGCGCCGCTATGGACGCGACCCCGCCATCGTCGGACGAACGATCCGTTTGAACGATCAGCCGCACGAGATCGTCGGGATTCTGCCCGAGGGATTCGCGCTGCCGCGCGAGGTGCTGCCGACGCTGGCCGTCGCGGAAGCGGGGGAGATCTTCCTGCCGCTGCCGCTGACGGCCGCCTCGCGGACCGATCGCGGCCACGAGGACTACAACGTCGTCGCCAGATTGACGCGCGGGACGCGCGCCGCCGCCGCGCAAGCGGAAATGGATACGCTCACCGCACGGCTTCGCCGCGACTTTCCCGACGTCTATCCTCCCAACGGCGGCCTGACGTTCGGCGTGGTGCCGCTGCTCGAGCAGGTTGTCGGCGCCGTTCGACGGCCGCTCTGGATCCTCCTCGGCGCCGTCGGGTGCGTGCTGCTGATCGCGTGCGCGAACGTCGCCAACCTGCTGCTGTCGCGCGCGCTCGCGCGCGAGCACGAGTTCGCCGTGCGTGTCGCGCTCGGCGCGAGCCGTGCGCGCATCGCGCGCCAGGTGCTCGTCGACAGCGCGATCGTGTCGATCGCCGGGGCGGCCGCCGGCCTCGTCTGCGCCGGTGCAGCCGTACGCGCGCTGCGCGCGCTGCAGCCCGCGAACGTCCCACGGCTCGACAGCATTTCGGTCGATCCGCGCGTCGTCCTGTTCACGCTCGTCGTGACGGCGATCGCCGCCGCGCTCTCGGGCCTCGCGCCGGCGCTGGACGCGGGCCGCGCCGGCGCAGCGATGTCGGCCACTCGCGGAACGACGGCCGCGGGCGGGATTGGCGCACGCCGATGGGGCGTGCGGTTCGTACTCGTCGTCGCCGAGTTGTCGCTGTCGTGCATCCTGCTGGCCGGCGCCGGCCTCCTCGTCCGCAGCTTTGCGCATCTGCAGCACGTGGCGCCAGGCTTCGAGAGCCGCGGCGTGCTGACGTTCGAGTTGATGACGACCGGCCGTCAGTATGCGAACGCGCAAGCCGTGCGCGACGCCTACCGGCGACTGTGGGACGAAATCGATCGTCTGCCCGGTGTGACCGCATCCGGTGGCGTGACGTCGCTGCCGCTCTCGGGTTTCTTCGCGTGGGGCCCGATCACGATCGAGGGACGGACGCCGCCGGAGGGCGAGACGTTCATCAACGCCGACCAGCGCGTCGTGAGCGGACGTTATTTCCAGGCGATGAACATTCCGCTGCGGCGCGGCCGCTTCTTCGAGCCGACCGACACGCCGGACGCGCCGCGTGTCGCAATCATCGACGAGCGCATGTCCGACGACTTCTGGCCCGGCGAGGACCCCATCGGTAAGCGGCTTCGCAACGGCGACGCGCGATCGACCAGCCCCTGGATCACGATCGTCGGCGTCGTCGGACGCGTAAAGCAGTACGCACTCGACAGCGATAGCCGCATCGCGTTCTACACGCCGCAGTCGCAAGCCGTGGGACGTTCGCTGTACGTCGTCGTCAAGCATAGGGGCGAGGCCGCCGCTGTTACGCCGGCCGTCACGCGCGCCGTCCACGTCGTCGATCCCAACCTGCCGCTCTATCGTGTGCAGACGATGGAGGCTGTTGTGGAGGGGTCGCTGTCGCGGCAGCGATTCTCGACGGCATTGCTCACCGCGTTCGCGGCGACCGCGCTCACACTGGCGCTCGTCGGGATGTACGGCGTCATGTCGCACCTGGTGTCGCTCAGCGCGCGCGATCTGGGCATCCGGATGGCACTCGGCGCCACGAGCCGAGCGATTCTCGCGTGGGTGCTTCGACGGGCGGCGGCGATCGTCGCGGTCGGATCGGCGCTCGGCTTCGCCGGCGCCCTGGCGTTGAACCGCGTGCTCCGAGGATTTGTGTCCGGAATCGAAACGACGGACGCGGCTGCGTTCGCGGCTGCGACCGCCTTGTTGATCGTGACGGCGCTCGTCGCGAGCTACATTCCCGCACGACGCGCCACGCGCATCGATCCGCTGCGCGCGATTCACGACAACGGCTGATTCAGCGCACGCCGAACGGCGTCCGATCGGCAACGAGCGTCAGCGAAGACGCCCGAACGACGAACGGCCGACTTCACCTAGTCGATCGTCCAGAGCGCGAGCGTCGAAATGTCCCTGACGAAGATTCGATTCCCGGAAAACGACGGCGCCGGCCATGTGGCGCTGTCGGCGACGGTGTAGGTCTTCAGCGGCTCGAAGCCGCCCGGCGTACTCCGCGCGACCATCAGCTCCGCATCGTCCTTCAATACGAAGAGCAGATTGCCCGCGTGGACGATGGCGGCGTTGCCGCCCTGCCGGGGGCTCGACGTCCAGAGTGTCTTGCCGGTCCTCGCGTCGGCCCAGAAAAACTGCCCGCTGTTCATCGCCGACATCGAGAACACCGCGTCGCCGACCACCACGGCGTTACTGAACGACAGCGACAGCTGCGGATTCTCCCAGGCGAGCTCGGCGGTCCAGTCGTTCCCCTTCTTCGCGATCGTGTAAGCGGTGAGCGGTTTGCCCTGCCCCGAGACGATCACGGTTTGCCCGCGGTAGACGAGCGGCGTGATCGCGTTCGTCGTCGCACGGGCTTCGAACGGGACGCTCCACAGCAGCCGGCCCGTCGATGCCTCGACGCCGACGAGGTTCTTTTGCGAGAAGACCACGATCTGCCGCGTCCCGCCAATCTCGGCGATGATCGGCGACCCGTAGCCGGGCCCGTCGCCCTGCCACGTCCATTTCACCGCGCCGGTCGGCGGATCGAACGCCGTCAGCGCGCCCTGGTTGTGACCGCCGACATGCAGGATCACGACGCCGTGGTCGACGAGCGCCGACTGCGCCGTGTGGTACAACGGCTCGATCGGTCCCGGCTGCTTCTGCCAGATTTGTTTGCCGCTCGCCGCGTCGAACGCGGTGACGATGCCGCTGATGCCGAGCGTGAAGAGGCGCCCGTCGGCGTACGTCGGCGTCGACTTCGGCCCGGGGCCGTGACGCGCCGTCGCCGGGTTCATCTTGAACGACGCCTGATAGCTCGTTTCCCAGATCACCTTGCCGCTCTCGGCATCGATCGCCCGCAGCACCTCGTTCTCCTGCTGGCGGGAGAACGCGTAGACGCGGTTGCCGACCACGATCGGCGTCGCGTAGCCGGTGCCGATCTCGATCTTCCAGCGCCGCGTCAGCTGCTCCGGCCACGCCTTCGGCTCGGCATACTCCGCCAGCGTGCCGTCGCGCAGCGGGCCGCGCCACTGCGGCCAGTCGTCCGCAGCGTTCTGTCCGTGGACGACGGCGCCCGCGGCCGGAAGCGCCAGTGCTCCGAGGAGTATTGCCGTCTTCAGTTGCATGATGGGCTCAGGGCCTCCAGCAGCACGGAAATGTCCACCGGTTTTACGAAGAACGCGTCGAATCCCGCCTGACGGGCCGCCTCCAGGTCCTGTTCGCGGCCGTAGCCGGTCAGCGCAATCAGGCGCGGCACGGAGGTCTGCTGCGCGCGGAGCGCGCGCGCGAGGTCGAAGCCGTCGACGTCGGGCAGCCCGATGTCGAGTACGGCCACGGCCGGATGACGCTGCGCCGCCAGGTCGAGCGCTTCGGCCGACGTCGCCGCGCCGACCGCAGCCATCCCGGCCTCCTGCAGCGCGTCGACCAGCGTTTCGCGGGCGTCGCGATTGTCGTCGACCACCATCACAAGCCCGCCGTCGCCGTTCGCGATTCGACGGAACGCGGCCTGCGGCTGACCCGGTCGCGCGCTCGCGTCGGCGGTTGTCGCTTTCGCCGTCGGCAAACGCACGGTGAACGTACTGCCCCGATTGGTGCCTCCGCTCGCCGCTTCGATCGTTCCGCCGTGCAGTTCGACGAGGGTCCGCGCCACCGCGAGTCCGAGGCCAAGGCCGCCCTGGCGGCGATCCAGCCCGCGCTGTCCTTGAACGAACAGGTCGAATACGAGCGGCACGAGGTCCGGGCCCATGCCGATGCCATTATCGCGGCATTCGATCGCGATGCAGCCGCCGTCGGCGCGGGCGCGGAGCGCGACGCGGCCGCCAGGCTCGGTGTACTTCGCGGCGTTGGTGAGCAGGTTCGCGAGCACCTGCGCGATGCGGACGCGATCGGCGTGGACGAGCAGGTCTCCGGGCACGTCGACGTCGAGCGTGTGATGCTTCTCCGAGAAGATGGGCGCGGTCATCTCGACGGCGCGCGACACGGCCTCCGACAGATCGAAGCGCTCGCGGCGGAGCTCGATGGCGCCGCGGCGCAGCCGCGACACGTCGAGCAGGTCGTCGACGAGCCGCGCCATGTGCTGGATCTGACGCTCGAGCACGTCGCGCTCGTGCGACTCGGCGGCGACGCCCTTGATCTTCATCAGCTGAATCGCCGTCAGCGCCGGCGCGAGCGGATTGCGCAGTTCGTGGCCGAGCATCGCGAGGAATTCATCCTTGGCCCGATCGGCGGCCTCGGCCGCGGCCCGCGCGGCGTCGGCGCGCGCGACCTGTTCGTCACGTTCGCGCTGACGCGTCTCGAGCAGCGCCGCCGAGCGCGCGAGCCCGTCGAGGAGGCGCTGGACCTCGGTCACCCGCGCCGGCGCGTGCGATGGCGCCTGCCCGCCGGCCAGCGCTTCGGCTTCGTCGGCGGCCTTCGAGATGTCGCGCGCCACCCGCCGCGACATCACGTACGTGCCGCCGCCGCCAACCGCCACGAGCAGGACGGCGACCGCCACGAGCGCGAACATCGACTGCCGGAACGACGCATCGACGTGCGCCGCCGGCACGGCGACACCGGCGATCCATCGCGAGAGCGGCGCGCGCACGAAGGCGCTGTACACCGTGGTGCCGTCGAGCGCGGTGCCGCGATATACGCCCTGGTCGGCGTTCTGATAGCGCTCGAGGAAGCCGGCGGTCCCCCTCCGGCCGACGTAACGCTCGGCATCGCGCGACCGCGCGACGACGACGCCGTCCGCATCGGCGACGCCGTGCACCCATTCGTCCGCGATCGACGCCTGCGTCGTCAGCACCGTCGCGAAGTTCGACGACGTGATCCAGGCCGAGACGATGAATGGAACTCGCCCGTCGCGGACGACGGGGACGCGCACGGGAAATCCCATCTCGCCGGACACCTGGCCGCGGCGCAAGTTGCCGATCGCCGCCGTCTTCGTTCCGACGGCACGCTGAAAGCTGTCGTGGTCGATCACGACCGGCAGCTCTTCCCCGAGCGGCCGCCCGGTGTTGATGATCTGCCGTCCTTCCGGCGTGAGCAGCGTCACGGCGGACCAGGTCTTCTGCGTCGCCAGCAGCCGCTGCGCCTGTGCGTAGAAGTCGGGCAGGTCGCCTGACGCGACGTGATCGGATTGCGCGAGTCCCTGGAGTGCGCGAATCGTTCCACCGATCTCGGCGTCGACGAGAGCCGCCTCGGCGCGGGCCGCCTGCAGAAGCCGCTGTTCCACGGCCTCCCGATTGTCGGCGACGACGTGGCGCACGAGGAGGCCCGCCACGAGCAGCGCGGGCAAGAGCGTTGCGACGACGACGATCAGGAGGTGCGCGCGCAGCGAGAAGGTCGTCAGCGGCGGCCGCGCCGGTCCGGCCATAGGCTTCACCTTACCCCCGTTCGCCGGCGTTTCGTGTAAGATTTTCGCCGGCTCGCACGCCTTCACAATTATTTCCAACGTTGACTAACGCGCTGCGTCGTCTCGCGCTCGGTCTGCTGCTGATCTGCGCAGCCTCAGCCGCGCTGCTCGTAGCCGACCGCGACCATCGCGTCGCGGCGCCCCGGCGCGGCGCCGCGCACGTTCCGCGCATCGCGATCCTGCAGCACGCGAACACCTCCGTGCTGGACGAGGGCATTCGCGGCACGATCGACGGCCTCGCGTCGCGCGGCTTTCGCGACGGTGACACGCTCAAGATCGAGCGCTTCAACGCGCAGGGCGACATGCCGACCGGCATCGCGATCGCGCGGCAGGTGACCGCGGGCGGCTACGACCTCGTCGTCACGTCGAGTACGCCGTCGATGCAGGCGGTGGCCAACAACAACCGTGACGGCCGGACGAAGCATCTCTTCACGCTCGTCGCCGATCCATTCGAGTCGGGCGTCGGCCTGGACCGGGCGAATCCGCTCAAGCATCCGCCGTACATGGTGGGGCAGGGCACCTTCCCGCCCGTCGATACGACGTTCGCGCTCGCCCGCCGGATGCTGCCCGGGCTGCAGCGGATCGGCGTCGCGTGGAACCCGTCGGAAACCAACTCCCGGATCTTCGTCGAGCGCGGCCGCAAGGTTGCGGCCGACATGGGTCTGACGCTCGTCGAGGCGAACGCCGACAACACGTCGGCCGTTGGCGATGCGATCAACGCGCTCATCGCGCGCGATGCGCAGGCCGTGTGGGTGGGCGGCGACAACACCGTCATCGCCGGCATCGATTCAGTGATCGGCATCGCCGGGCGCGCGGGGATTCCGGTGTTCACGATCCTGCCCGGCAAGCCCGATCGCGGCACGCTCTTCGATGCCGGTCCCGATTTCTACCAGGTCGGCCGCCAGGGCGGGCTGCTGGCCGCCGATATCCTCGAAGGCGCGGACCTCGCGAAGATTCCGGTGCGCGACGTGCTCGACCTCGTCCCGGCGTTCCTCTCGATCAACACGAACGCGATGAAGGGCCTCAAAGAGGCGTGGCGTGTGCCGCCCGATGCGCTCGCGGGCGCGACGGTGGTGGTCGACGACACGGGGGTGCACAAGAAGGAGGCGGCCTCGCCGAAGGAGACGCGCGCGCCGCTCTCGAAGACGTGGCGCATCAGCCTCGTCGAGCTCAATCGCGTCGCCGAAGTCGAAGAGGCCGAGCACGGCGTGATCGACGGATTGAAGGACGCCGGGCTGGTCGACAAACGCGACTATCGCTACACGATCAAGAACGCGATGGGCGATATGGCCACCGTCACGAGCCTGATCGATGCCGCCGCGGCCGATTCGGATCTGGTGATTCCGTTTTCGACGCCGACGCTGCAGGCGGCGATGCAGCGCGTCAAGCGCATGCCGGTCATTTTCAACTACGTCTCGGATCCGTTCGGCGCCGGCGCGGGGAAGAGCGACCGCGATCACGCGGCGAACGTGACGGGCGTGTACCTGCTGCCGGCCTACGACAGCATGCTCCCTATGATTCGCGCCTACATGCCGCAGGCGCGCGTCCTCGGCACGGTGTTCGCGCCGGCGGAAATCAACATGGTGTCGCAGAAGGCGGCGCTCGAGGTCGCGGCGCGGGCCGGCGGCTTCGAGATCCGCGCGGTCGCCGCCAATTCGACGACGGAGGTTGCGGACGCGGCGTTGTCGCTGGTTGCGTCCCACGTAGACGCCATCTGCCAGATTCCCGGCAACCTGACGGTGGCGGCGTTTCCGAACATCGCGCAGGTCGCGAAGCGGGCGCGCATGCCGCTCTTCGCGTTTCAGAGTAGCCAGGCGCCGAGCGCGGTGCTGACGCTGCCGCGCGACTACTATGACAGCGGGAAGCAGGCGGCGGCGATGGCCGCGCGCGTGATGCGGGGCGAGTCGCCGGCGTCGATTCCATTCGAGAGCGTGACGAGCACGTACGTGATCGTCAATCACGCGGCGGCGCGCGCGGTCGGCCTCGTCACGCCGCCCGCCATCGCCGCGAAAGCCACCAAGGTCATCGATCAGTAATGGACGTCACCCGCACTTTCGACGCCGGCGTGCTGCACATGCGCGTCGACGGCCGTATCGACAGCTACTGGGCGGACCACCTCGATGAGGCCATCAGCGCGGCGGTCGCCGAAGGGCATCACCAAATCGCGCTCGATTGTTCCGCCGTCAGTTTTCTCAGCTCCGCCGGCATCGGCGTCCTGGTCAAGCACCACAAACAACTGGCGCACATCAAGGGCGGCCTGCACGTCGTGCGGCCGTCAGCGTCGGTGGCGACGGTACTGCGGCTGACGAAGCTGTCCGATCTGTTGATCGCCGACGCCGCGGCGCTCACTGGTGTCGTTGGCACGCTGACGGCGCCGGCGATGCGGCCGATCGAGATCGACGGGCTGGCGCTCGACGTCTATGACCTCGACCGCACGGCATCGCTCGCTCTGCGCGCGCTCGGCTCGGCCGACCCGCTGCCGACGGGCGCGTTCGACGAGGCCGGCGTGGTGAGCCTGGCGGGCCGGTCGCCGGCGTTCGCGATCGGCGTCGGCGCGTTCGGCGACAGTTTTGCCGACTGCCGCGCGCGGTTCGGCGAGCTGATTTCCGTGGGCGGTGCCACCGCGTACCAGCCCGCCGACGGCACCAACGTCGCCGACTATTTGATTGCGAAAGGCCCGCTCGGCTCCGACATCCGACTCCTGTACGGCCTCGCGTGCGATGGCGGCTTTGCGCAGCTCGTGCGGTTCGAGCCGGTGCAGCAGGGCGCCGCGGTCACGCCGTCGCAGCTGGCTGCGGCCTGCCTCTCGGTGGCCGACGCCAGCGCGATAGGACTGGTCATCGTCGCCGAAACGGCGGGCATGATTGGCGCGTCGCTGCGGCGATCGCCCGCCGAGCCGCTGGCGGGCGGTGATTTCTTCGCGCACCCGGCGCTGCGCACGCGCCTGACGTTCACCGCCGAGCGCGCGTTCACGCGCACGGTCTCGCTGTCGGCGGGCCTCGTGGCGCGCGCAGGGACGGGCGCGCATCCGCAGCTCCGTCCGCTCGGCGCCGCGTTCAGGTTCCGGCCGATTCAGAAGGGATTCATCGAGCTGGGCGAGACGATCACGCGGCTGTTCGAGCCGGATCAGCTGATCGGCGTGCTGCACCTGTTGAACGACGACCGCGGCGCGTCCGGCGCGGGCGAAACGGAATTCGTCCGCGGTGCCTGCTGGATTGCGGCGGTGAAATAAGGTGCTGCTGCTCATCGGTGCGTTCACGATCGGCCTCATTCTGTCGCTGCTGGCGTTCGGTGTGTTCATCAGTTTCCGGATCTTCGCGTTTCCCGACATCACCGCGGACGGATCGATCACGCTCGGCGCCGCGGTGACCGGCGTGCTCCTGGTGGCGCACGTGCATCCGCTGGTAGCGACTGCGGCCGCGTTCGGCGCGGGCGCGGTGGCGGGCGCCACGACGGGCATCCTGCACACGCGCTTCAAGATCAACGGGCTCTTGTCGGGCATCCTCGTGATGACGGCGCTCTATTCCGTCAACCTCCACATCATGGGCAAGAGCAACCTGCCGCTGCTCTCCGAGCGGACGCTCGCGTCGATGGCCGAATCCGCCGCGAACCGCGTGTTCGGCACCCCGATGCTGCAGATCGCGGGCTGGGAGGTGAGCACGCGCGATGCCGGCGTGCTGGCGCTCGCGCTCGTCGTCTCGGCCGTCGTCGGCGGGCTGTTGTACGTGTTCCTGCGAACGAATCTCGGCACCGCGATGCAGGCGGCCGGCGACAACGCGCAGATGATTCGCGCGCTCGGCGTGAACGTCGACAACATGATCGTGCTCGGCCTGTCGCTGTCGAACGGCCTCGTTGCGATGTCGGGCGGCCTGCTGTCGCAGTATCAGGGATTTGCCGACGTGCAGATGGGTATCGGAATGGTCGTCTGGGGGCTCGCCAGCATCATCATCGGCGAAGCGCTTGTCGGCGTCCGCGACATCGGGTTCGTGATCATCGGCGCGGTCATGGGCTCCGTCCTGTTCCGCCTGATCGTCGCGCTCGCCCTGCGAGGCGGCCTCGACCCGAACGATCTCAAGCTCGTCACGGCCGTGTTCGTGTTCATCGCGCTCGTGCTGCCGTCGCTCGTGAAGAAGATGAAGCGCAGGCCGGCAGCGGTGGGACAGGGAGTCTGACGTGCTGCAGCTGAAACGCGTCTTCAAGACGTTCAGCGCCGGCACGCCGAACGAAGTGCGCGCGCTCCGCGGCGTCGACCTCGCCATCGACGACGGATCGTTCGTGATCGTGATCGGCACGAACGGGTCGGGGAAGTCGACGCTGCTGAACGCGGTGGCCGGCGGCTTTTTCGTCGACGAGGGCACGATTCATCTGGACGGCGCCGACATCACCAGCTGGCCCGAGCACCGGCGGGCGTCGCTCATCGGCCGCGTGTTCCAGAACCCGTTCAGCGGCACCGCGCCGTCGATGTCGATCGCCGAGAATCTGGCGCTGGCGGCGCGGCGCGGGCGCCCGCGTGGCCTCGGGTGGGCGCTGACACGATCGATGCGCGATGAGTTTCGCGATCGCGTGCGGCGGCTGAACATGCGGCTCGAGGAGCGCCTCGACAATCCGATCGGCAGCCTGTCGGGCGGGCAGCGGCAGGCGCTCACGCTGCTCATGGCCTCGTGGCTGAAGCCGAAGCTCCTGCTGCTCGACGAGCACACCGCCGCGCTCGATCCGAAGAGCGCCGACCAGGTGATCCGCCTGAGCGACGACATCGTGAAGCGCGATCGCCTGACGACGCTGATGGTGACGCATTCGATGCAGCAGGCGGCGCACATGGGCGATCGGCTCGTGATGATGCACCGCGGCGAGGCGATCTACGACTTTCGCGGGGCGGAGAAGCAGCGGCTGCGCGCCGACGATCTTCTGAACCGCTTCGAGGAGGTCCGGCGGGCCGAGCAGCTCGACGAGTCGGCCGCCGAGATGCTCCGGCGGCTGTACGTGTAGTGGCGGCGGTGCTGTCGGTTTCCCTCGCGTGCGACCGCAGCGAGCTCGTGCGGCTCGCCGATCTCGTGGATCGATTCGGCGCCGAGCAGGCCCTGTCGCCAGACGACCTCACGAACGTTCACCTCGTGCTCGACGAGCTCGTGTCGAACGTGATCCGCCACGGCCACATCGCGAACAACGGCACGGTCGATGTCTCGCTTGCCGTCGACAGCGGCACGCTGACCATCGACATCGTCGACGACGGCATCGCGTTCGACCCACTTGCGTGCCCGTCGCCGAACCTGGATCTGCCGATCGAAGAGCGACCGATCGGGGGACTCGGCATCCACATCGTCAAGGCGCTGTCGGAGACGATCGCCTACCGCCGCGACGGCGGACGGAATCACCTCTCGCTGACGATGCGGCTCGCTGTCAGGGGTTAGGGATTAGGGGTTAGTCTAAATCTAGGGGTTAGTCCTGTCGCGCTGTCACACTGTCATGGCTGGCTCCTCGCCTCTGCGCGTCGCCGTCGCGCTGCCGCGTGCGCCGGAGGAGTGGCACGGCGTGTGTGTCGACCGGATTCGCGCTCTCGGCGGGGTCCTGGTCGTCGACGCGCCATCGGAATCGACCGACGTCGTCGTCGACCTTGCGAACGGCGACTGGCCGCGGCATCCGCGGCTGGGCGTCTGGCAGTTCCGGTTCGGTGACGGCGGGCCGCTCGCGAACGGCGCGGCCGGGACGATCGCGCGGCTGTACAGGCTGACGCCCGATCCCGATCGCGCGACGGTGCTGCAGGAAGGATGGTTTCGCGCGCAGACGGCGGAGGCGCCCGGCACGCGATCGGTTCTGGACCGCGTGGCGCCGTGGTGCGCGCGCGCGCTGATGCAGCTTGCGATGGGCGACGAAGACGCGATGTCGGGGACGCCGCAGCCGACGGCCGGATGCCGCGACACGCGACCGCCATCGCACGCGGGTGGTTGGCGCGAGGAAGCCGCCGGCGCGTTCGAGCGGTTGGTGCGGCGTGAGTGGTGGACGGTCGGCCTGGTGCCGTTCGGGATCGCCGAGATTCTCGAACGCGGCGCATTGCCGGAACCGAGATGGATCGCGGGGCAGCCCGACGATCGCTGCTACGCGGATCCGTTTCCGCTGCGCCACGCCGACGGGCGCCTCGACCTGCTGATCGAGGCGTATCGCCGTCGCGGCGGACCGGGCTCGATTGTGGAGTTGGCGGTCGGTGCGGACGCCTGTGCCATCGACTCGCGTCCGCGGATCGACGGGGGCAGCGCTCACGCATCGTATCCGTTCATCCTCCGGCGCGCCGGCCGCACGCTGTGCGTGCCTGAAACCGCGCGCGCTGGCCGCGTCTCCGCGTACGCATGCGATCGCGGCGACGGCGCATGGCGCGCCGAGCGCGATCTGCTGACCGGGTTTCCGGCCGTCGACTCCACGCTCCTCGAACACGGCGGGCGCTGGTGGATGTTCTGCACGCATCGCGTCGAAGAGAACCAGACCGAGCTGCATCTGTTCTCCGCGCCCGACTGGATCGGTCCGTGGACGCCGCATCCGCTGAACCCCGTGAAGGCCGACGCGCGATCCAGTCGCCCCGCCGGCGCGTGCTTCACGATCGACGGCGTCACCTACCGGCCCGCGCAGGATTGTTCGCGGCGCTACGGTGGCGCGATTGCCATCAACCGGATCGTCGAGCTGTCCGAGCGGCGGTTTCGCGAGGAGACGGTGCTGACGCTGCGGCCGTCGCCGGATTGGGCGTGGCCCGACGGGATGCACACGATCAACAGCCTCGGGGACGTGACGGTCGTCGACGGGCTGCGCGTCGAAAGGAGGTCGGGATTCTTTTTGCAAGAATCGTAAAAGAATCCCGACGTCATTTCCCGAGGTGCCACAATCAGGCGAATGCTAGCGGAAATCGGCGAAATCCGGCCGGAAATTGAGGTCGGGCGACCGGGAAAAGAATCCCGACGTCATTTCGCGGGCAGGGGACGCGGGTCCGCGACCCCACGAAAAGATTCCCGACCTCGATCTAGCGCGCAACGAGCTGGGTTTCGACGAGCTGCCGGTAGAATTCGCACGTCTGCAGCAGCTCGTCGTGCGGACCGAGCGCGATCAGGCGTCCGCGATCGAGCACAGCCACGCGGTCGACGTTGACGACGGTCGACAGGCGATGGGCGACGATGAGCGTGGTCGGTTTGTAGTCGAGACTTCTGAGCGCCCTGAGCACGAGCGATTCGTTCTCGGCGTCCAGTGCGCTCGTCGCTTCATCGAGGATCAGGATCCTCGGCCGGCGCACGACCGCGCGCGCAATCGCCAGCCTCTGCCGCTGGCCGCCCGAGAGCTGGACGCCTCGATCGCCGATCTCGGTCTCGTATCCGCGCGGCAGCTGCTCGATGAAGCCGCGCGCGCACGCAACATCCGCCGCTTCGGCGACAAGCTCCTGGCCGGCGTCCGGGCGCCCGTAGCGGATGTTGTCGCCGACGCTGCGTGAGAAGAGCACCGGCTCCTGCATCACCGATCCGATCTGCGTACGGAGCCATGCCGCGTCGATGTGGCGCAGATCGTGGCCGTCGACCAGAATGCGGCCCTCGTCGGGATCGTAGAAGCGGAGCAGCAGGTTGAGAATCGTCGATTTGCCCGCGCCGGAATGGCCGACGAACGCGACGACTTCGCCCGGCGCGATCGTGCAGTCGAAATCGGCGAGCGCCGGCGCATCCGGCCGCGTCGGGTAATTGAATCGCAGTCCCTCGAGCACGACCGTGCCGTCGATCTGCGCGAGCCGGCGCCCGCCGTCCGGCGCAAGCCTGGGCGTGCGCGCCAGCAGATCGAACACCCACTGTGCGCCGCCGATCGCGCGCAACGCGTCGGTCCAGAACGTCGACGCGTTGCGGAACCCGCGCGCGACGATGAACGCGTAGAGGATGAACGAAATCAGGCCGCCCGACGTGAAGCGGCCGATCGCGATCAGATTTCCGCCCAGCCACAACGCCAGGAGCGCCGCCGACTCGGCGACGAGAAACGACAGCGCGCCCGCAATCGCCGTCGTCATGATCTTGTCTTTCGCCAGACCGACCGCGTGCTGCAGCTTGCCGTCGAAGCGCGCAACCTCGTCAGCCTCCTGCGAGAAGGCGCGCACCGTGCGGATGCCGGCAATGGTCTCTTCCGCATACGCGCCGGCTTCGGCGTAGGCCTGCGTCATCTGCGCGGACACGCGCCGCACGCGCCGCCCGAGCAGCGCCGCCGCGGCGATCATCGGGGGCGCGCCGAGCAGAACGATGAGCGCGAGCAACGGCGACGTGTAGAAGAGCAGGATCGTGCCGCCGATCCCCCAGAGTGCGAACCGCGACGCGTCGGCGAATTCCTCACCGAGGACGCGCTGGAGCGGCGGAATGTCGGCCGCCAGCCGCGTGGTCAGCTCACCGGTGTTCCGGCTGTCGAAGAACGCGATTTCCTGCGCGAGGAGATGGGCGAGCGTCCGCTTGCGCAGCGTGGCGGCGATCCGCTCGGCCGCGACGTTGAACCAGTAATCGCGGAGACAGGTCGCGACCCCTTCGCTCAGGAGCAGCCCCAGCATGATCGCCGCGAGCACGTTGATGCGATGGGCGTCGCCGCGCATGACGCCTTCGTCGATCGTCAGCTTGATGGCGTACGGATACGCGAGCGCCGTGATGATCCCGATCACGACGAAGATGCTGCCGATGGCGTAGTTGCGGCGCTCGTTCCGGAGCAGGGGGAGGATCGTGCGCAGGCCGGACGTCGGCGGGCGCGGCTTCGACCCTGGACTCATCCGTGTACTTTACACGGTGATTCAGGGCGCTACCTTCTTGAACACGTCCTTCCCCGCGCCGTAGTTCTGCGCACCGCGCTGCGTGTAGCCGTGTTCGACGACGACGAGCGACTCCACGGTCAGCTCGGCGCCGGCCGCGTCGAGCGCGTAGGTCGCCTTGTGACGCACCGTCGTGCCGTTCACGTCACGCAGCGCCTCGGTCACGATTCTGGGGCCGTCCCAGTACCATACCGATCCCGGTACGGCGCCGCGGCCGGTCGTCAGGCTGACCGAACCAGGGCTGCCCGGCTTGTAGGTGACCGTCTGCACTTGTCCGTCGCGTGTGAACTCGATGTTCAGATCGGTCGGCGACTGCTTGATGACGAGCGTCAGCGATTTCACCGGCTCGTTCTGCACCGCCGACGCGCTCCGCGACGCGTCCATCGTCCAGGTGCCAGTGAAGTCGGCGGGCGGTTGCGTGTGAGGTGCGGAGGTCGACGCGAGGACGGCGACAAGCACGGTCGGAAGCAGTAGCAGCATGACCGTCTCCCCTCGCGCGAGTCTACGCCCCTGCTGCGCCGGTGGCGCATGAAAACGCTGCGCCCGTCACGCAGCTCGGCCGTGGCAGCTCAGGGGACGATCGCCATCGCGCGCAGCGGCGCTCCGCTCCCGCCTTTGATCTTCATCGGCAGCGCGACGATGAATGCGCCCTTTGCAGGCACGCGATCGAGGTTCGTCAGGTTCTCGAAGGCGGGGATGTCGCGCTCGTACAGCGTGCGATGCGATTCGTAGAGCGTCGATTGCCCGTAGTCGATGCTCGCGGTGTCGAGGCCGACGGCCTTGATGCGTCGCGATTCGGCGAGCCACTTCGCGGCGTCCTGATGTAGACCCGGGAAGTGCAGCTTCGCGACCGCGTCCTGTCCGCGCTCCGCCGTACCGAGATACTTCGCCGCGTCCGGCCAGAACCGCGAGTAGCCGGTGCGCAGCAGCACGATCGACCCGGCGGGGATCGCGCCGTTCGTCCGCTCCCACGCGGTCAGATCGTCGACGCTGACGCGATAGTCTCGATCGCTCTCGGCCTTGGCCGTGACGTCGACGACGATCGCCTCGCCGACCAGCCGATCGAGCGGAATCTGATCCACACTCTGATGCCCCTGCGCGAAGTGGACCGGCGCGTCGATGTGCGTGCCGCCGTGCTCGGACGTGAAGAAGTTGTTGGCGGCATAGTAGTACCCCTGCGGCGTGATGCCGTCGGCGACTTTCTCCAGGCGGAAGCTCTCCGCCGTCGGCCAGAACACGGTCTGGTCGCCGTAGTCGTGCGACAGATCGACGAGCGTCCCCGGCGGCCATCGGCGATCCGGCGACGAGGCGCATGCGGCCGCCGAGGCGACGACGAGGAGCAGCGAAAGGGCCTTGTTCATGCCTGCGATTATTGCGGAACCGCGAACGGGTTTGGTAGCGTGAGACCGAAATGATGGACGTCGTCGCTCGGCTGGCCGAGCATCGCACGCTGAAGGGGGTCCCGCGCGTCGAGCTCGAATGGCTCGTTGCGCACGGCGACGTTTATCAGATGGCGCCCGGCGAGCTCGTCGAGGAGCTGCCGCAGGCGTACGAAAGCATGGCGATCCTGCTCTCGGGGCACTTCGCCATCTACGTCGATCACGGCGCCGGCCCGCACAAGGTCATGGAGTGGAGCGGCGGCGACATCACCGGCGTGCTGCCGTATTCGCGCATGTCGAACAAGCCGATCGGCGAAATGAAGGTCGACGAACCCGGCGACGCACTTGTCGTCCATTCGCGGCATTTCCCCGATATGGTTCGCGAATGCCCGACGGTGACGACGCGCGTGGTGCACATCATGATCGACCGCGCGCGCCACTTCCGATCGAGCGAACTGCAGGACGAGAAGATGCTCTCGCTGGGCAAGCTGGCGGCCGGCCTCGCGCACGAGTTGAACAATCCGGCGTCGGCAGCGGCGCGCAGCGCGAAGCTGCTCGCCGAGGGTCTCGCCGAGGCGGAAGCCTCATCGCGTGCACTCGGCGCCGCGCGCCTGACGCCCGAGCAGACGGCGGCGGTGGAGGAGGCGCGTCAGATCTGCGCCACGACGCCCGCGGCGGCGCTCGATCCGGTGGCGCGCGCCGATCGCGAAGACGCCATCGCCGACTGGCTCGGCGCGCACGGCGGCGACCCGGAATCCGCGCCGGCGCTCGCCGAAACGGCGGTGACGATTCAGAGCCTCGATTCGCTCGCGCGCCTCCTCGACGGCGAGACGCTGCAGACGGCGCTCCGTTGGGTGGCGGCCGGATGCTCGACCCGCGCGCTGGCGAGCGAAGTAGAACGCGCGGCCACGCGCATCCATACGCTCGTGGGCGCCGTGAAGCGCTTCGCCTACATGGACCGCGCACTCTCGCCGGACGCGGTCGATCTCGCCGGCAGCCTGACCGATTCGGTCACGTTGCTGGTGTACAAGGCCAGGAAAAAGTCGGTCGGCATCGACGTCCGTATCGAGCCGAACCTGCCGCGCGTGCGCGCGATCGGCGGCGATCTGAATCAGGTGTGGACGAACCTGATCGACAACGCGATCGATGCCGTGCGCGAATCGGGGCACGTGATTGTGTCCGCGGCCTGCCAGCGCGATCTCGTCACCGTGCGCATCGTCGACGACGGCGCGGGGATACCGACCGAGATTCGCGACCGCATTTTCGATCCGTTCTTCACGAGCAAGCCCGTGGGCAAGGGCACCGGTCTCGGTCTGGACATCGCGCGACAGCTCGTCCGGCGCAACGACGGCGACATCGAGGTGGAATCGGAGCCCGGGCGGACCGAGTTCCGCGTCACGCTGCGCGTTGCGCCGGCGAAGGTGTAGCAAGTGGCGCAGGGTTTCAGCCCTGCGTTTTCGCTAGCGGTTCAACGTCATCGGCGCGACGTACAGCCCGAGCGGCTCGCGGTTCCACCACCGGCCGCTCTGGCGGTGTTCCTCCGGCGTCGTGAAGCGGTAGGAATAGTAGACGGCTCGCACGAACTTCGGCGGGTGGTCCGGAAACGGATTGCTGCGGAGCAGGCCGAGCGTCGCCGGGTCGCCCTCGAGGAGTTTGGAGAGCAGCGCTGCGAACCACGGATGCTGCGAGGGCCGCGAGAACGCAGCGAACCACATCAGCCAGTCGAGCCGCAGATGGTACGGCGCGATTTGCGGCGCCAGGCGGGCGGGATCGCCGGGCTTCCCCTTGAACTCGTACTCGCGCCACCGAGTGACGTCGAGCGAGTCCTCGTCGCTGCCTTCGATCACAATCTCGTTGCGCGTCCGGGTGATGCTGCCGAACGCGCCGTACGTGTTGACGAGATGCAGCGGATCGAACGAGTAGTTCATCATCTGCTGCGGCGAAATCATGTTCAGGATCGGCTGAATGCTGAACACAGCGACGAGCGCCGCGACTCCCCACGTGAGATAGCGCTGCGCGGCCTGCGGTTCCGTCAACGGCGGGATCGCCGCGGGCATCCACGTGAACCAGCGATCGTCGAGCGTCGGAATGCACAACACGATCGTCATCCAGTTGAGCCACGACAGGTTGCCGCTGACGATGAGCGTCAGCTGAAAGAAGATCGTGAGCACGCCGGCGATCGCGGCAATCGGCTGCGGCGCGAAATAGGCGAACGGCGCGCCGAGCTCCGCGAGGTGATTGATGACAACGCCCGCGCGATGCACGCCCGCTGGTAGCCAGTGGAAGTACCAGCTGAGGGCATTCGGAATCGGCTGCGTCTCGAAGTAGTAGTCGAGACACGTGAGATCGCGCCAGCACTCGTCGCCGCGCAGCTTGATCAGCCCGGCGCCGAACATCAGGCGGAACAGAATCCAGCGCCAGATCCAGATCGTCCACATGCTCGGCGCCGTCAAGCGGCCGCCCGCGAAGATCGTGAAGAAGCCGACCTCGAGGAGCAGCGTCTCCCAACCGAACGCGTAGAAGGTCTGGCCGACGTTGACGAACGAGAGATACAGGATCCAGAGCGCCGCCCACACGAGTGCGACGGCGACGACGCCCAGCGATTCGGCGACGCCGAGGAACGCGACAATCGACAGCGCGACACCGGTCCACGCCGCCGCACGGAACGCGGCGTCGGTCGGCGCGAGATAGAACAGGCTCGGCGATGAGCGGAACGGCACGGCCTGCACGAAGCGCGAGACCGGCAGCAGTCCGCGGTTGCCGAGCAGCGGAATGAACTGGTTCGCGGCGCAGACGAACGCGACGAGATAGACGAGCGCGAGCGCGCGCTCGAAGACCAGGCGGGAATACCAGTAGGTGAGACCGCCTCCGGCCATAAGATTTGATCATTATGGCCGACGCCATTGTGGTCGGGTCGGGACCGAACGGTCTCGCCGCCGCGATCGTCATTGCCGAGACGGGCCGTTCGGTTACGGTCTTCGAAGCCGAGCCGGCGATTGGCGGCGGCGCGCGATCCGGCGAGCTGACGCTGCCGGGCTTCATCCACGACGTGTGTTCCGCGATCCACCCGTTCGCGGTCGCATCGCCGTTTTTCAAGTCGCAGCCGTTGGCGCGCTACGGACTCGAGTTCATCCAGCCGCCCGCGATGCTCGCGCATCCGTTCGACGATGAGCCGCCGGCGGTGATCTATCGGCCGCTTCAGCGCACGGCCGAGGGACTCGGGCGCGACGCGCGCGCGTATCGCGAGCTGATGGGCGGCATCGTCGAGCTCTGGCCGTCGATCGAGACGTCCGTCCTTGGACCGCTGCGATTTCCCGCGCATCCGCTCGCGACCGCGCGATTCGGATTGAAGGCCCTGCGGTCGGCCGAACGCGCCGTCCGGGTTTTTCAGACCCGCCGGGCGCGCGCGCTGTTTGCGGGTATCGCCGCGCACGGGATGCTGCCGCTCGATCGCCGGCCCAGCGCGGCGTTCGGCCTCGTCCTCGGCGCGCTGACGCACATCGCCGGCTGGCCGCTCGTGCGCGGCGGATCGCAGCAGATCGCGAACGCGCTGGCGGCGCATCTGCGGTCGCTGGGCGGCGAAATCGTCACCGGCAGCCGGGTCGAGTCGTTGGACCGACTGCCGTCGTCACGCGCCGTTCTGTGCGATCTGTCGCCGCGGCCGCTCGTCCGGATTGCGGGCGAGCGGTTTCCCGCGTCGTACCGCCGCCGGCTGGAGCGCTATCGCTACGGCATGTCGGCGTTCAAGGTGGACTGGGCGCTCGATGGCCCGATTCCATGGCGCGACGCCGAGTGCGCGCAGGCGGCCACGGTGCATCTTGGCGGGACGATCGACGAGATCGCGCGGTCGGAGCGCGACGCGTGGGAGGGGCATGCGGCCGAGCGGCCGTTCGTGCTGCTCACGCAGCCGACGCTGTTCGATCCGTCGCGCGCGCCGGCGGGGCGGCACACCGCGTGGGCGTACTGCCACGCGCCGCACGCGTCGGAGGCGGACATGCTGCCGCGGATCGAGGCGCAGGTCGAACGCTTCGCGCCTGGGTTCCGCGATCGCGTGCTGGCGCGGTCGGTGATGCGTCCCGCCGATCTCGAGCGCCACAATGCAAACCTCGTGGGCGGCGACATCGGGTCGGGCGTCACCGACATGCGGCAGCTGTTCACGCGTCCGACGTGGCGGACCTATGCGACGCCGGCGAAAGGCATCTACATCTGCTCCGCCGCGACGCCGCCCGGCGTCGGGGTCCATGGGATGTGCGGGTACCACGCCGGCAGGCTCGCGCTGAAACGGTCGCTCGCTTGAGGCTGTCGCCGACGTTCGAAGAGACTTACGCTGTCGTTCGGGGGACTGACGCTGTCGTTCGGGGGACTGACGCTGTCGTTCGGGGGGACTGACGCTGTCGTTCGGGGGACTGACGCTGCCGTTC
>Ga0310810_10001559_pt1 | contig 24178 bp, 18 predicted proteins | sample NCmetagenome_FD_207641 | JGI IMG/M metagenome (GOLD analysis project Ga0310810, IMG submission 207641) | Soil microbial communities from experimental microcosm in Duke University, North Carolina, United States - NC | ecosystem: Engineered > Artificial ecosystem > Soil microcosm > Unclassified ... | reverse complement strand
GTTTTAAAAATCAAATTAGAATTAATTATTCGCAATTCGTTCCATCAATTTGGCAACCGCCACCCGGAGGAGGCTCATGCGATTCTTCAGGCGGTAATTCCGGCTCGGAAGACTGTTCCACGCCCGCGGACTGCGTGTCCAGGAGCGGATCCAGCTTGGTATCGTTTTGTCCGACGTTCTCGCCGCCCGCGTCCAGGCCGCTGCCGCTTGTCGGAGGAAGCGTGGCGCCTTCCTGGTTCTGCTCGCGCTGTGAGTTGAAATTCGGATCGTAAGACGAAAACTGCTCGAAAATCTGATGACTTTCTTCTTCGACGTCCTTGTCGAGATCACGGATCCCGTCCTGATCAGGGCCGTTGTTGCCGTTCACGTCGAGCTGCTTGCCTTCGGGAATCTCGACGCCTTCCCCGCCGTCCAGCGGCGACATTTCGATCTCGCTCTGATGGTCGTCGTTGTTCGGAATCGTGCCCGCGGACGTCGTGTCGCCCACGACCGAGCTGACCCAGTAAGTGCCGCGCACGCCCATGGACACCGTGTCCGTGGAGACGCGGTAGCTTTTGCCGTGCACCAGCGCGTCGAGATAATGGAAAAGCGTTCCCTTTTCCAGATGGATATCGGTGGGTTCGATGCTGCGGAATTCCGCCACCGTGCCGGATTCCACCTGGAGCAGGTTCTTGTAATTCTTGTCGTAACGCACGGAGACGCTGCTCTTGTCATAGGTCAGCACCTTGTCGCCGGCCTGGACGATCATGCCTTTGTAAACCGGCGTCCAGTATTCCGTGCCTTTCTTCATGATCCGCGCCTTGCCTTTGAAGCCGAAAACTTCGGCCTTGCCGTCGGAGCGGCTGGCGTTATCCACCGCGCCTCCAGGGTGCGCTGCGAGCGCGGCCGTCGTCATGCCGGCGCCCGTGGGAAAAGCCGGAAGCGGATTGAAGCCGGCCGGAGTTCCCGTGGCCGGAAGCGAACTGCTCGAAAGCGAAGACGGCCCGGTAAGCGCCGCGTCCACGTCCGCGTCGCGGCTCCAGAGCGTCTCCGCCGCGCGGGCCGGAACCGAAGTCAGGCAGAAAGCGAGCGCCAAAAGCGCGGCCTCCCCGGATCTCCTGAGAATCAAGTTGAACGACGTCATGTTAAAGTCCTCCTTTGGACTCGGAATTGATATCCCCTCTCCTTAATCCTCTCCCCTGAGGGGAGAAGGAAGGGTGAGGGGTTAAAACTTTTTCGTGTAAATCAGCTGCGTGCCGCCGATGTGCCGCGTGTAATCGTAGAAATTGTTCTGGTTCCACGAATCAATGAAGCGGTAATAGGCGCGCAGGCCCAGGTCGCGCGTGAGCTGGTAAGTCAGCGCGGTGTAAATGTCCCAGTCGACGTCGCGGCGCCTTGCAACGTCCGCGGTGGAAAGGGACGAGAAATTCGGATAGTAGCCAAAGCCGAGCCCGGTGGAAAAATCCACGGCAAAACGGTTGAGCGGCCGCTTGGTGGAAAGCAGCGAGCGGAAACCCGTGCGCACGTTCCATCCGAGCGAATCGAAATTATCGCCGCGCGTCATGGCGCCATTCACTTCGGGCCTCACGAACGCGTAGCGGGCAAAATCCTTGGAGTAAAAATACTGAGTCACGCCGAGGTCCTGGTAATAGCCGTCGCGTGAGGTCTGTCCCGGGAGAATGCCGTCCTGCCCGAAATTATCGGCGGACGAGCGGCTGTAAGCCACGGTACGCGTATACGGCGTCAGGCGCGTGTCCGCGCTGAGTGTCCAGATGTTGCGCAGGGAAAACATCTCGTCGTCGAGAAAGCCGAGCATGAGATCGTAGCGCAGGCCCGCGATCACGTCATACTGGCCCATCTGAAGCCGCTTGCGGAAGCTGATGCCCCATTCCTCGGAATGGAAGTTGAATTCGTTCAGGCTGTCGTCATGGAACGACTGGCGCGTGGCGTAATAAAGATCCACAGCCTTGTCGCGGTCCGAATACGCGCGGTATCCCAGTGTGAAATCCAGCGTCTGGCGTCCGGCGTTCTGATCGCCCGGGGCCGCAACCGTGCGGTCGTCCGGCTTCAGGGTCACGTTGCTGTCGTACTCGTAGCCGTAACGCGCGCCGACCTCCCAGCGGTTGGCGGCCGCCGGCTTTTTACCGGAACGTTCGAGCGCTTCGGACGACCACTGCTGGTAGGCGCTGGCCTCGCCGCGGTCCATCACCCAGCGGTATTCTTTCTGCGCTTCATCGCCGCGGCCCGCGTTTTCGTAAGCCTGCGCGAGAAAGAAATGCGTGGGCGTGTGGGCCGGGTCTTGGTCCAGGAGTTTCTGGAAAATCGCAATGGCTTCGTCGTTGCGTCCGAGGCGGGAAAGGATAATGGCTTTGTAGCGGAGAAGCAGCGGGTCCTCGGGATATTGAACGAGAAGCTCGTCGGTCGCGCTCAGCGCGCCCTGATAATCGCCCTTTTGAAACAAAACACCCGCGGGGCTTTCGATGAAAGATTCCGCGGCGATGCGCTTCACGGAAGCGTCCCCGTTCTCGGCAAAAACGAAAGAATGGCTGGAGATCCTGGCAGCCGCGAGAAGAACGAGAAAGGCCACGGAGGAACGCAAGACGCGGGATTTGAAGATGCCGGGCATCGGACTTCCTTTCGGAACCCGGTTAAGGGTTCTGCGCTCCGGGGACTTCTTGTTTGAACCCCGCCTGAGGATCACCCGGTTCCACGGAAGGCGCCTGAGAAGAAGAAACACCCTGGCTCAGTTCGGAATCCACCGCGGTTTCACGGTTGGAATGAAAGAGGGAGCATCCGGAGAAAAGGACGCAGGTCAAAATCAGCAGGGGGACGAGTCTCATAGCGTGACTATCATAGGGAATTTTGAGGCCGAATCAAGGGAAAATCCCTGACGGGGAACGGACTTACGGCGGTTTAACGCGGCGGCTTTGAAAACAAGCGGGTCAAAACTCTCCAAGTCCATGCGCCGCCGAGAATAAGGACAACGGGAAAGGCGTAGATCACAAAAGGCTGGCTGCCGGGGTAGGCATTAAAAAACCGGCCGATGACCGAAAAATCGCCGTGAATGGCGCCCGGCAGGACATAGAAGACGATCATGACCAGAGCGGCCGTGGAAAAAGCGCCGATCAGATTAAAAAGGAAAATCTTCTGAGACTCGTCCATCAAGCCTGGCTTCCGGTCTTCGGCAGCATGATGTGCCAGGCCGTGCCCTGCCCCTGAACCGTGTTGACCGTGATCTCTCCGCCGTGGTTATGGACGATCGAGCGCGATACGGAAAGCCCGAGGCCCGTCCCCTGCCCTTCGGCTTTGGTGGTGACAAAAGGCTGGAAGAGTTTTTTGAGAACATGCGGCGGAATGCCGGGGCCGTTGTCCGCGATGTCGAGATACGCGCTGCTTGCGTCTTCGCGGAGCCGGATCATCACGACCTTGTTCTCGCTTTCTTTCAAGGCGTCGCGCGCGTTATTGATCATGTTCATGATCACCTGCGACATCTGCCCCGCGTCGAAATCAAAAATCGCGACGTCGTCGAGCTGGGTTTCCACGTGCATGCGCTGGTACAGCAGCTCCTTGTTGAGGAGCAGCAGCGTGTCCTCGACGGTTTTTTTCAGGCTGCCCGGTTTTTTGTCCGACTGGTTTTTGCGCGAAAACGTCAGGATGCCGTTCAGGATCATCTCCGCGTTTTCCATGGTCTTAAAAATGACGCCCATGTATTTCTGGATGCGCTCGGGCGAAACGCCTTCGCGCGTGCAGCCTTCCACGTGCAGCTTGATGGCGTGCAGGATGTTGCGGAATTCATGCGCCATGCCTGACGAGATCTGCCCGACGGTGGCGAGCTTCGCGGAATGGATGAGTTCCTGCTGCATTTTTTTCAGCTCTTCCAGCGCCGTGAAATAGCGGAAGGACACCATGCTCAGGAAAACCAGCAGCAATCCCGCTTCGGGTTCGGCCACGTCGAGCCAGATGTTATTCAGAAAAAAAACGTAGGCAGCCAAAAAATAGCCGATGCCCAGCGCGGCCGTAAGCGCCATGGCTTGAGGCAGGGAGAGGAACATGACGACGAACATGACGAGCGCCCCCATCAAAAACAGCACGGCCGCCGAAGCCGCGGGTCCGGCGCGGCGGAGTGTTTTGCCCTCAAGGATGCTGGCAAGTCCCTGCGCCCGCACCATGAGTCCGGGCTCGCTGTGGTCGAACGGCGTGTTGTGCGTGTCCTGGAGCGACAAGGCTGTCCTTCCGACCAGCACGATCGCGTCCTTCATGGCCTTTTTCATTTCCTGCGCCTGCGCGGGCGTCATCAGGTCTTCGCTTTCCGAAGCCAGAATGAACGGGTAATACGCCGAAGGCGGCAGGGTCTTGCCGTAAAAATTGATCAGCACGTCGCCTTCCGGCGTTAGCGGGATGATTTTTTTTCCTTCTTTTCTTCCGACCACGATTTTGTCTTTCATGACTTTCACGTCGGACGGCGCCGCGTTCCAGAATTTGAGCAGCAGCATGAGCTCCAGCGAAGGATAGACCGAACCGCGGTAGCCCGCGATGAGCCTGAGGCGCCGCGTCACGCCCTGGCGGTCTCGCGGGATGTTGGAAAATCCCAGGCTCGTGCTTTTGGCCAGCCCGGAAAAAGGCAGCGCCACTTTGTCGAATTTTTCGAGGTGCGCGGGAGGCGGCCCGGAAACCGGCAGCGCGAATTCTTTCAGCCGCTGTTCTTTGGCCGGGTCTTTTTCGTAGCGGGAACGGTAGCCCTTCTCGAAGAAGTAACCGAGCGTCAGCCGGCCGCCCCATTCTTCCGCGCGGACCGTGAGCGAGGAATCGCCGGTCTCGTCTTTCGGGTCTTCGCTTTCGAAAAGAAGGTCGTAGCCCAGCGCCGCAGGCCTGGACGCGTCCTGATCGAGCTGGTAAAGCAGGCGCGCGTGATTGGACCGCGTCCACGGCCAGGGCCCGGACCGCGGATGGTCGAGGCTGGCCTCGTCGATGCCGATCATGACCACCCCCGGCGGCAGCCTGCGTTCGCCGCGCATGAGAAAGCGCGCATCCAGCAGCAGCGATTCCACCGGCTCGAGCACGCCGCGGGACGCGATGAGCAGCATCACCGAAAGCACGCTCAGGCCAATGACGAGTTCCCAACGGCGGTGTTTGTCCGAAAATATTTTTTTTACGGCCTCGATCATGCGTCTCCCAGGCGCTGGGAATCCCGCGCCGATTTTTTGAATCCCAAAGCATACGTCTGCATGGGCTTGCCTCCGAGTTCCGCGTACAAGGCCGCCCAATGGCCGAGCATTTCAGCCGCCGCGCGCCCGCATCTTTCCGCGGCTGCGGCGGGATCGATCCCGGCTCCTGCCGAAGACTCGAGCGCGGTTTCGTACAGCGCGGCCAGCGCGAACTGGCCCGAGCCCACATTCCTCATTTCCGCGATCAGCGCGCGCGTCTGCTCTTTCAAAAGCGCCGTGGACAATCCCCGCGCCTCTTCCGGTTTTAATCCGAGCCCCTGCCCGGCTTCCTTATATAAAGCCTTGTAGACCGCTTCGCTTTCGGCTTTGCGCGCTTCGCCGTAACAGAGCGTCATGGCGCTCACCGCAAAGTTGGCGCCGAAAAGCCGCGCCTGAAAAAGCGCCGCCGGCCCGGGAGTCACGCCGAGATCGTCCGCATCCTGACGGAACCGCTTCTCGCTGGAGGCCATCAGTTCCCGGCCCTTCTCGTAAGTTTTTTTGTCCGTGCCCGAAAAACGCTCGGGCCGGGCCAGCCAAGACCACAGGTTCATCTGGAAAGCCTCCTCTTTGTATCGTCCAACAAGGCGCCGCGCTTTTGCCCCGCCTTTTCCATCAATGCCGCAGATGCTTCCTTGCCTGCGGACCTCTTTTCCCAGGGCCGTGCGGGCTGGACTTTTTCAAGCGCCCGCGACGCAAGGCCGCGGACCTCCACGGCCGGTTTCCAGAAATGGGCGGCGCGTCCCGATTGCTCCGAAGCGGGGTTCACGGGCTCCGGCCGCGGGGCTTGCCGCGGTCCGCCTACGGGCGCGTTATGAAGCTCCCGCAAAAGGTCCGCGCCTTTTTTCCCGCGGAAGTCGAAAAGCAGCAATGGACTCTCCGAAAAATCGCGCGCAAAGCGGGAAACGGCTGCGGAAACGTGCCGGCAAAAGACGGACTCCCCGTCTTCCGAGCAAACAAGCCGGAACGTTTCTCCGGCCTCGGGAAAAAGCTTCAAACCTTTGCCTTGGAAAAGCGGCTCGAGAGTTTCCGGCATTTCACCCGACATGAGTTTCGCGGCCCAGATGGCGCGGCCTTTCATTTCCTTCCGCAGGGCTTCCCAGGATTCGCCCGGAATCGCGGGCCAGGCAATCTTGACGAAACACTGGTCGCGCTTAGCCTTGATCTCGCCCGGTTCCACCGTAAAAAATTCAAAAACGTCGTCCGCGGGCCCCGGAGCATCGGCCCCAAACGCCGCCAGCCACTTTTGCGCCCACCAGGTCTTCATTCCGCCACCGCCCCGCCGCCGAGCTCGACGATTTCTTTCAATTCCTCGATCGGGATTTCCGTGAGGAATTCCTCGAGCCCGCCCATGATCTTGTCCGCGAGCGCGGCTTTGCGCTCCAGAAGATCGTCGATCTTTTCTTCCAGCGTGCCCGCGGCGATAAATTTGTGCACTTGGACGTTGCGCGTCTGACCGATGCGAAAGGCCCTGTCCGTCGCCTGGTTTTCCACGGCCGGATTCCACCAGCGGTCGTAATGGAAAACGTGCGACGCCGCAGTCAGGTTGATGCCTAGCCCGCCCGCACGCGTCGACAGAATAAAAATCGGATAATCCTGCGTTTCCTGAAAAAGCCCGATCATTTCCTCGCGCTCGGCCGCGTCGCTCCCGCCGTGCAGGAAAAGCACGCGCCGCCTGAGCTTTTCTTCCAGCTCAGGCTTCAGGAGGGCCCCCATTTCCGCGAATTGCGTGAAGACCAGCGCCTTGTCGCCTTCGGCCAGGACCTCTTCGAGCATGTCGCGCAGGCGGTTCAATTTGCCGGACCGTTCGCCGAGCGCGCTTTTGTCTCTCAGGATTTGAGCCGGGTGGTTGCAGACCTGCTTCAATTTCATGAGGCCCGCGAGGATGATGCCTTTGCGCTGGATGCCGGAGGCGTTCTGCGCTTTCGCGAACATCTCCTGCACCGCGGCCGCGTACAGCGTGGCCTGTTCGCGCGTCAGGTTGCAATAAACCTTCATTTCCATTTTTTCCGGCAAGTCCTGAATGATGCTCTTGTCGGTTTTCAGGCGGCGCAGGAAAAACGGGCCGATCAGGCGCTTGAGCGTGTCGGCTTTTTTCGCATCACGCCGGTTCTCGATGGGCAGCTCGAAGCGGGTCCGGAATTCCGCCGCGAGGCCCAGGTAGCCGGGGTTCAGGAAATCCATGATGGACCACAATTCCGAAAGCCGGTTTTCCAGCGGCGTGCCGGTCAAGGCCATGCGGCTTTTGGCGCGCAGCGCTTTCACGGCGCGCGTTTGCCGGGCCTCGTCGTTTTTGATGTTCTGTGCCTCGTCGAGCACCACAAGGTCCCATTCCAGGCGCGAGAAAAGATCCTGGTCGCGCAGGACAAGTCCGTAAGTCGTAATTACAATGTCGGACGCGGATGCGCGCTTTCCGAATTCCGCGCCGGTCAGACGGTCCGCGCCGTGATGCACGGCAACGCCGAGCGCAGGCGCAAAGCGGGCGATTTCCTTTTCCCAGTTCCGCACGATGGACATGGGGCAAACAATCAGCACGGTCCGGCGCCCCGCGGCGGGATTTTTCTCACGCAGGAAATGCGTGATCATCTGCACGGTTTTTCCAAGCCCCATGTCGTCAGCCAGGCAGGCACCGAGATTTTTTTCGCGCATGAAGCACAACCAGGAAAACCCTTTGTGCTGGTATGGCCGCAGCTCGCCTTTGAAGCCTTCCGGGATCTCGACACGCGGGAATTCCAGCGCAGACGCGGAAAGAAGATGCCGGATCCAGCCTTCGGCGCGCACATCGACGACCGGAAGCCCGGTCTCGGAAAGATCCCCTTCCAGCGCCGCGTGCAGCGCCTCGCGGACCGGCATGGCGCGCCGAGGCGCTTTGTCGCGGCCCTGAAAAAACACGAGCGCGTTTTCGATTTCCTGTTCGCGGATTTCCACCCACGCGCCGCGGATTTTCAAAAGCGGCATGCGCAGCTCCACCAGGGCGCGGAACTCTTCCAGCGTGAGCTCCTGCCCGCCGGCCAGCACCTGCCAGTCGTAATCAAGCAGCGCCTCGAGGCCCGTTCCCTTTCCGGATGCCGAAGAAGATTTCAATTCCAGGCGCATGCCCAAGCGGTTTTTTTTCTGATGCCAGAAGTCCGGCACGAGCACACCGAACCCCTGGGCTTTTAAAAGAAGCGCGGTCTCGCGCAGAAAGGCGTAGGCTTCGCGGCTTGTCAGGTCCATGCCCGCGGGGACAGGCGCGTCGAGCCCGCGGGAAAGCGCGGGATAAACCGAAGACGCGCGGCCCAGCCCGCCGAGAAGCAGTTCGCGCTTATTTCCGGACGAGGGCCAGATTTCGCGGGCCGTCAGCACGCGGCCGCGGTCGTCCGTGTCTTGGAGGCCGAACTCCAGAAACCAGGGGCGGTCGTGCGTTTCCGGGGCATGCAAACGAAAAACAAGCCGCCACCGCGGTGGCGAGGAATTTTCCGGGGTTTGGGGCGCGGGCGCAAAGTCCGGCGCTTCCTCTTTTGCGAACGCGGTCATCATCGCCTCCAGGAATTCCGAAAGCAGCCGGGCACGGGACACTTGTCCCGACGACGGCAGCACGAGACCGGGCATGCCTTGCGCAAGGAGATCGCGCGCTTCAAAGCCGCTCTCCTCCAGGTCCGGCTTCCATGCCCCCGAGGCCGCGGGCGCAAAGCATCCTTTTTCGATGAGGCCCAAGGCAAAGGCCGCGGCTTCTTTCCAGAAAAGAACCGAGGCACCAAAATTCAGTCCCGGCGCTTCGCCGGGCGAAGACAGAAAACGAAAGGCGTCCGCGGCGTTCAAGGAAAGGGTTTCCACCTTCCAGAATCTCATCTCCTCCGCCGCGGCGTCCGGGCCGCCGAGCTCGGGCGAAGCCTGGGGCGCTTTGGGTCCGGAAGGCAGGGAGAGTTTCAGGGATTCATAGCGGACATCGGGAGAAAATGAAACGCCGGGAAGGCGCGCCAGGACTTCGGGAAGCGACGCATGGCCGACCATGGCGGGATGCGGGGCCGTGCCCTGGGTTTCCGGCCTGCGCGTCCGCGCCGCGGAAAAAGTCGAAGTCTCGATCCAAAGATGAAGGCGGCCGGAGGCCCACAAAGCGTGTAAAACTTCCATGCAAGTATCTTATCTTGAAACGAAGAAAAGCGGCTTAAAAAATCGAGGTCGGGACGGCGGCGGACCGGGAAGCGGTCTTATTCCCCGATGATTTTGACGAGAACGCGCTTTTTCCTTTTGCCGTCGAACTCGGCGTAAAAAATCTGTTCCCACGGCCCGAAATCAAGCTTGCCGCGCGTGACGGCCACCACGACCTCGCGGCCGAAGAGCTGGCGCTTCAGGTGCGCGTCGCCGTTGTCTTCGCCCGTGCGGTGGTGGCGGTATTTCTGGACGTCGTAGGGCGCGGTCTTTTCGAGAAATTCGTCGAAGTCCTGGATCAGGCCCGGCTCGTCGTCGTTGATGTAAACGCTCGCTGTGATGTGCATGGCGTTAACAAGACAAAGGCCTTCCTGGATCGCGCTCTTACGCACGAGCTCTTCGACCTGCGGCGTGATGTTCAGGTATTCGCGGCGGTTCTTGGTCTGGAACGTGAGGTATTCGGTCAGGGACTTCATCAGACTTGGGGGCCGACGGCCGTGAGCGAACGCAGCTCCGGCCCGCATTGCTCCAGGAAATGTTCCTGGAACATGCGCGCCAGTTCGCCGGCTTTTTTCTCGTAAGCGGCGGGGTCTTTCCAGGTCAGTTTCGGGTCGAGGATTTTGGGCGGCACGCCCGGACATCCAATGGGGACAGCCAGGCCGAAATGCGGGTCGATCCGAGTTTCGATTTTCGCAAGGCTGCCGTCCAGGATGGCCTTCACGATCGCGCGCGTCACGGCAAGATCCATGCGTTTGCCGTTTGGATACGCGCCGCCGCTCCAGCCCGTGTTGACCAGCCATACGCGCACGTCGTACTTCGTGATTTTCTCTCCGAGCAGCTTGGCATAGGCCGCCGGCGGCAGCGGCATGAAAGGCCCGCCGAAGCAGGGACTGAACGTGGCCTGCGGTTCCTTCACGCCGGATTCGGTGCCCGCGACCTTGGCCGTGTAGCCGGAAATGAAATGGTACATGGCCTGTTCCTTGGTGAGCCGCGAAACCGGCGGCAGGATGCCGAATGCGTCCGCGGTCAGCATCAGAATATTTTTCGGATGGCCGGATTGGCCGCTCAGGGTCATGTTCGGGATGTGGGAGATGGGATAGGTCGCGCGCGTGTTCTCGGTGATCGAGTCATCGTTCAGGTCGATGGCGCGCGTTTCCGGATCGATCACGACGTTTTCGAGAATGGTGCCGAAGCGGCCGGTCGTCGCGAAAATCTCCGGCTCCCCTTCCTTGGAAAGCCTGATGACCTTCGCGTAACAGCCGCCTTCGAAATTGAAAATGCCGTGGTCGCTCCAGCCGTGTTCGTCGTCGCCCACCAGCGTCCGGTCCGGCGCGGCCGAAAGCGTGGTCTTGCCCGTGCCCGAAAGCCCGAAAAAGATGGCGGCATCGTTTTCGTCGCGGCCGTAATTGGTGGAGCAATGCATGGGCAGCACGCCTTTTTCCGGAAGCAAATAATTCATGACCGAAAAAATGGATTTTTTGATTTCGCCCAGGTAGTACGTCCCGCCGATCATGACCATTTTCTGGGCAAAGTTCAGGAGGATGAACGCTTCGCTGCGCGTGCCGTCGCGGGCGGGGGCGGCCTTGAAGCCGGGGGCGTGCAGGATCGTGAATTGAGGCACGAGGTTCAGCATCTTCTCTTTGTTCTTTTCACGGATCAGCATGGTGCGGGCAAATAAAGCGGCGATCGCGCGCTCGGAAACGATGCGAGTCGGAATGCGGTAGCGCTCATCCGCGCCCGCGTAATGGTCCTGGATGAAAAGGTCTTTCGACGCCAGATAATCGCAGACGCGCTTTTTCAGGGCCTCGAATTTCGCGGGGTCGAAGGGCTTGTTGATCTTGCCCCAGTTGACCCTGGACTGGCTCGCCGGTTCGGAGACAATGAATTTGTCGTTCGGGAGGCGGCCGGTGTACGGCTGGGTATTGATGACGAAGGTGCCGCCATGCGAAAGCAGCCCTTCCGAACGGCGCAGGGCTTCTTCATAAAGCGCGGAGCGGGGCAGGTTCCAGTAGACTTTCGCCTTGGGCGTGATGCCCAGCGACTGCAGGCTTTTTTCCTTTTCAGGCGTCGGCATAAAACCTCGTCTTTGTATTATTTTACATGTCTTTCGCGCAAAAAGGAATCGCTGGCCATTCCACGGGAAGCGTTTTAGAATAAAAACGGATGGACGCCCGCAAACCCGCTTCTCTCAAAATCTACGATCCGAAAAGCGGCAGGCCCAAAGATCTCGACCGCCTGATCGAAAGGCTCGGCACGCTCGCGGTGGCGGAACAATTCGGCGTCAGCACGGCGACCGTCAGCCGCTGGCGCAAAGGCATCCATCGCCCTTCCCGCAGGACCATTTCCCAATCGCAAAAAAATTTATTCTGACTCACGCCGCCGAAGCGCTTTTGCCCGGCTCCAACTCGAATTTCTTGTCCAGGATCGACGGCGTCCTGAGCCCCTTCACGAACCAATATGGAAAAAAGGCATGCGGCTGGCAGTGCATGCCCTGATAAGCGGAAGCTTTCTGAACCTGATTCAGCAGCACGTTGATTTCCTCCGACGTGTACGCGCGGCGCATGCTCTTCACGCCGTCCCAGACCAGCGGCGTCGAGCCGCCGAAGAGATAGCCCCCGAATAACGCGAACGGAGGCCCCCAGAATCGCCTTTCCATGTCCACGATCATCCAGCCGAGCCTCGACACGCGCAGGATTTCGTCGAAAAACGCGCGGAGCTTTTCAAACGCGCGCACGTGATGCACGACATAACTCGACACCACAATGTCCATGCTCCGGTCTTCCAGCGGCTTCAGGTCCTGCCCGCTTCCGAGAATCAGCGTGGCCGGCACTTGCTTCTCCGCGAGATAATCCCGCGTCTTGTCGAGAAAATCCTTGTCCACGTCGATCCCGAAAAGCTGCACCGGAACTTCTTTTTTAATCGACCAGGCGTAAATCCTTTCGAGCAGTCCGCCGCCGCCCACGCCGATATCCAGAATTTTCAAAGGCCGGGACGGGCTTCTCTTTTCCGGCGGCAGCTCCATGATCAGGGCTTCCAATTCGGAAAGGAAAATCCTGAAATATCCGGACCGGCGATTGACGCCGTTCAGCCCGCGAACGAGGGCTACTCGTTCTTCCATCGGGAGCGCGGGATTTTCCAGGTACTCTTCTTCGTCTTTGTAAACCCACCGATCGAGCGACTTCCAAAGGCTCCTGGAGGGGTTGGAAAGACGGTCGATGACGGGCATTTCGCGGGAAGGATGAGAGCTGTCCATAAGATCCTTTTCGGTCCGGCCGAGCGTTTAAGGTAAGAAAGAAGCCTGTTTGGGAAATGGTTTATCTTTAGGATACGTCAGGTTCAGGGGAAACTTAATTGCGGGGGGAAATAAAAAACGGGGGCCGGTTTCGGCCGGCCCCCGTGTGAAACCTGGAATTACGCGGTCGCGCCTTTCGTGCACGGCAGAATCGAGTGGACATGGTCCGTCGTTTCGCCGTGGTAGTTGGGAACGGGCGAAGAAACAATGTTCCAAGCGCCGATCAGAATGCCTTCGACGCCATGGTACAAGCCCTCTCCCAATCCGGTGAAGAGCCCGGTCCCGTAATGCTTATCTACAAATATATCCTGGACCGGGTGATAAAGAAGGTCGAACGGTGCCGCGACGATGCGGTTAACACCATCCAGCATCATGCCTCCCATCTTCACGACGTACTGCGTGGAATCCACCTTGCCTTTGATCCAACTGTCAGTCTTGGGACATATCCCCGCCCAAGCGGACGCGGATCCCGCAACCAACAACACGACCAACAACAACGCGATCTTTTTCATGGGCCCCTCCCTTTTCCCCCGGCTCTTGCTTATCGGACTCTGTCCCCTTAAGCGGAACCGGGCCTGCTTCTCTACTCAAAGTGTAACTGGGTTGAGTGAAGCATTACAAAAAAAGTATCGTCCAGAAAGGGACAAAACCAAAGGGCGGATGCGGTTCTAAACCGGCGTAACTTAAAGACATAAGAAAGTCGGAGGGAATTTAAGAAGTAAGCCCTTAAAACCGCGACTTGATCCGGTTTTTTAGACATGTGTGCCGTTTGGAGTCATTTACGGAAAGCAGGGCCTTCCTTATTTATATAGCGGGAGGCAGATCAAAGTCGGGGCTTGGCGTTGGCGGGGGTTCTACGCGCCGTCGCATTGACCCGCACGGGCACGGAAGTGTCCTGGCTCTGCGGGGCGGGAGCGGCGGCAGGGGCCGCGGCAGCCTGCTGTTCAAAAAAGACTTTGCTCGAGTCCCACCATTCCAGGTACTTGTCGTAGGCGGTGAAAGGCCGGTGGAGCTGCGCTTTTTTGTCCATCAGCGTACAGGCCCTCACCAGCGCCATCAGGCTTTTATCTGAGCGGATGACCGAAGCCAGGAACCCGAGTTTCTGTTCCTCGCTGAATTGCGTGCTGTCCCAAAACATGGAAAGCATTTTTGGCCGCAGCAACGGAATGACTCCTTCGTACGAAGTCTTGAAATCCTGGAACGAAAGGTAGGCTTTGCTTTTCACCGGATCCAGCGCATCGGCGGTTCTGGCACTGCGGTCCCGAGAATCCGCCTCGAGGAAAATCTGCGCCACGGCCTGTCCCGCAATTTCACGGAATTTGTGGCTGCGGTCGCGGGACACGGCAAGGAGCCGCTCGAAGGCCTGGCGGTCGTCGTTTTTGGCCTGGACCACGAGAAGCTCAAACGCTTCCAGATCCTGCACGGCGGTAAGCGCGCGGCTGCTTTCGGCCCCCAGCCTTTCGATTTCCTGCGATGCTTTTTCGGAGAGCGGGGCCAGGATTTTTCCCACCTGCTCGTCCGCGGCTTTCACGGCGTAATCTTCGGCATGCGACCGCGCTTTGTCTTCGATCAGCACCTGCATTTCGCGGCTCGTCATGAACCGGTCGAGTTTGAGCGACGCCTGGCGCTCGAGCTCCCCAAATTCCTTCTGCCAGTCCGGCTTCAGCCGCGCGTCCATCCACGCAATGCCGGCCCAGACTCCGCCGAGCGAGCAAAGAAGCGCGATAAGCCCTGCGCCTGCGATGAGCAGAAAACGGCTGGGCACCGCGCGGGACGGACGTTTTTCTTTGAGCGTTTGAAGGTCGGCTTCGAGATCACGCAGCAGATCTTTGCGCAGGCCGGCCAGCCGTTCATCCAGATTGACTTCAGGCGCGGACGCGGGAGCGGCTGGCGCGGAGGTTTTTTGATCCTCTCTTGCCGGGGAAGGTTCCAGGAGTTTTTTCTTATAATTCAGCATGGTTCTCCGGGACTTTCAGGGATGGGTTATTCTAACTCGCCGGGCGGCAAGTGCAAGAAATTATTCGGCGCGCTGCGTGCGGGCGAAACGCTTGCGGTCGTTTTCGGTCAGGTACAGCTTGCGCAGGCGGATGTTTTTCGGCGTGATTTCGACGAGCTCGTCGTCGGCGATGAATTCGAGCGCGAATTCGAGCGTCATCTCGCGGGGCGGGATGAGCTGGATCGCCTCGTCGGCGCCGGCCGAACGCATGTTGGTCAGCTTCTTTTCGCGGATCGAGTTGACGACAAGGTCGTGGCCCTTGTTGTTAACACCCACGATCATTCCTTCGTACTGGTCATCACCCACTTTCACGAAAATCTCGCCGCGTTCCTGCAGGCCCCACAGCGCGTAGGCCACGGCCCCGCCGGCGGTCTGAGAAATGAGCACGCCGGACTGACGCTCCTTGAGCGCCCCCTTGTACTTCTGGTACTCAAGGAAGGTCTGATACACAATGCCCGTGCCGCGCGTCATGGTGAGGAACTTGCTGCGGAAGCCGATCAGCGCGCGGGAGGCAATGACATACTCGAGGCGGAGCGTCCCCGTCGAGGTGTTCATCATGTTGATCATGTCGGCGCGGCGTTCGCCCATTTCCTGCATGACGACGCCCTGATACTGAGGTTCGACTTCGATGAAGACTTTTTCTACCGGCTCCAGCGTCTCGCCGTCGATTTCCTTCAAAATGACCTGGGGACGGGAGACTTCCAGTTCATACCCTTCACGGCGCATGGTCTCGATAAGAATGGCAAGATGGAGTTCGCCGCGCCCCGAAACCTTGAAGCGTTCGCCGCCTTCGACTTCCTCGATCTTGAAACCGACGTTCATCATAGCCTCGTGCTCGAGGCGCTCGCGGATGTGCCGCGACGTCAGGAACCGGCCGCCGTCCTTACCGGCAAGAGGGCTGGTGTTATGCGAAAAATTCATGGAGATCGTGGGCTCGTCAATTTTGAGAAGCGGCAGCGCCTTGGGATCGGAGGGAGACGCAATGGTCTCACCCACCTTGGGATGTTCGATGCCCGCCACGCAGACGATCTCGCCGGCGCCCGCGGCCTGCGCCTCGACACGCGTGAGGCCCCGATACTTCAGGATCTTGGTAATCTTGCCGCGTTCGAGCGAGCCGTCGCGCTTGACCAGCGCCACGTTGTCGCCCATCGCGAGGCGTCCGTTGGCGATGCGGCCGATGGCCATGCGCCCCACGTACGAATCGTAGTCGAGCATGGTGACGAGCATCTGCAGCGGCTGATCTTCGTCGGCGACGGGCGGCAATACGCGATGCAGGATCGTTTCGAGCAGCGGGGTAAGGTCTTTCTTTTCGTCTTCGAGGTTCATGATCGCCACGCCGTCTTTGCCGGAGGCGAACACCACCGGGAAATCCAGCTGTTCGTCGGAAGCGTTGAGTTCGCAGAAAAGGTCGAAGGTCATGTCCACCACTTCGTGGGGACGCGCGTTCGGGCGGTCGATCTTGTTCACGACGACGATCGGCTTCAGGTGAAGCTCAAGAGACTTTTTCAGCACGAATTTCGTCTGCGGCATGGGGCCGTCCATGGCATCGACGAGGAGCAGCACACCGTCCACCATCTTCAGGATGCGTTCGACCTCGCTGCCGAAGTCCGCGTGGCCCGGCGTGTCGACGATGTTGATCTGCACGCCCTTGTAGGTGCAGGAGGCATTCTTCGAAAAAATGGTAATGCCGCGCTCGCGCTCCAGTTCGTTGGAGTCCATGACCGTGATTTCGCCTTCTTTAAATTCATAGGCGTTGGTGGCCTTCAGGATGGCGTCGACAAGTGTGGTTTTGCCGTGGTCGACGTGGGCGATAATGGCGACGTTCCGGATATCTTTATTTCTCTTGTGCGATGACATAAGCCGCGGATTCTACCAGAAGATGGTTAAAAACGGTAGTTTTCTTCTATCTTACCATATCGGCCCCCGGAGTCCGATAAACCCCGGGATTTCCGGCGCTGTTTTTCGGAATTTCCCCTATCCAGTTCCCAGGCCCTGTTTCCGATACTAGAAGCGGATATTTGAAAATCCCGGACCCTTATGCGCATTTCTCTTCATAATCAGAAAGGAATCGCTATTTCGCTCTTCATCATCGGTCTCGCGCTGGCCTCGGTGGGGATCTGCTTCCTGAACATCGGAAACCAGGCCGCGGGCATCACGGATTTCGTCAAGACGTGGACCGAGGCGCCCGGCACGCTGATCACGGCTGCGGTCGAGAAGAAGGGTGAAGCCGCGCTTCCTCACGTCGAATACCGTTACACCGCCAGCGGCAAGGAATACACGGGCCACAAGGTCTTCCTGAGCGGCGGGCCCTACGATCGTGTCCTGGAAACGCCGCAGGGCCTCGAAATCGATTACACGGAACAAAACGGCGATTCTCATTCCGTGACCTACGCGCCCAACACTTCCGTTCCCGTTTACTACAATCCCCGCGTCCCGGCCGAATCCGTGCTGAACCGCGCTGTCCCCGGCCCTCGCAAAAGATTCACGCTGCTCGGCGTGCTGGGCATTCTGCTGGGCATGTTCTTCATCGTGCGAAGCCTGGCCTACGGCCCGATCTAGAGCGACTAACAACATCCTGGTTAGAGCGAAAACTCGCAGGCCAAAGGGATTCGAGACGCGACGGGCAAAAAGCGCGGAAGCGTACTCAATGCAGTACGCTGAGCACTTTTTGGCCGGCGCAACGAAAAAGCCCGCAGGCATGCGAGTTTTCAGCCAAGCGGGGTTTTGTCAGGTGCTCTTAGCTCACGCTGAGCGACTGAATCAAAACTTCCCCGCGCGGGTGTTTTCCCGCCACGGAATTCTCGAAGACGAACACGATCTCGTCAAAGGCCTTGTTTTCCTGCGGCAGACGCACTTTCACGTTGTGCCAGCTCGAGGTAAGCGGCACGCGTTCGAACTGCACGCTTTTCCCGCGGTATTTGATTTCCACTTTCACGCTCTTCGGGAATCCCTTGTCTTCGCTGCCGCGGATCAGAAAGCGCAACGCCTGGAAGGCTCCGGCATTGAGATCAGGGAATTTCATGTACACGCCCGAATAAGTCCAGCGCCGGCGCACGTCATAGCGCACGCGGAGCGTTTTCCTGCCGTCCCCGCGGCCGTCCACGTCGTAGGAGGCCTTGGCATTGTCGGGATCATAAAATGTTCCGATGTCGCGGGTGCGTGCCAGAAGATCGAGCGCCGGCGAAGGTTCCGCCGCGGTCTTGGCCGGGGTCAAAACGCCTCGAACCTGGCGAAAAGCCGCATGTTTTTCTTCGCCCTTGAGCAGCATCATGCCTTTTCTCTCCCATCCTTTTTCCCGGAAGTAGGCCCAGAGATAATCCGCGGTCTGTTTTTTTCCTTCGAGCGCGCTGAGATAATTGCCCAGCGCCAGGACTTCGATGCCCTTGTCGCCCGCATGAATGTTGCGGTTCACGATGCCGGTCACGGGATCGAGCGAGCCGCAAAACCCGTAAGTCCTGCCCAGGCATGCCGGATACCGGCGCATGATAGCCTTCAGGTTTCTCAGGGCTTCCGCCGGAGTGTAGCGAAGCGCGAGAAACGTGGCATAAGGCACGACAAAATCCGCGGAATCGTCCTGATGCGCGATCGGCGGGATGCCTGCGGATTCATACCGGTTCTGCTCGGGCACCTGGCCTTCGGAAAATCCCCAAAGCCCGGTGTCGGAAACGCGCGAAGCCCAGTCCCTCTGGATTTTCAGCACGTTCCGGGCATTGCTGCCAAAGGCAAGCGGCGCAATCCTGTCGCCGCCCAGGATCTCGTCGGCCAGCAGGAAATCGGAAAGCCCGCCGGTCCACGAAATGATCACCGGGATTTCCTCGCCGGAACGCGCCTTGTAAGGCTTCACCAGCCGCTCCTGCGCCCACCACACGGCCGGAGGCACGTCACCTTTCAGCACCGCGATAAAAACTCCGACGCGGCCGGGATCATTGAGGCACAAATGATTTTCTTCCGACAGCTTGCCGGACGACGCGTCGAAACCGTTTTTCAGCAGCGAGCGGTCCCCCTCTTTCGGAAGGAAAAAATCATAATGGCGCTGTTCCACGAGCGTCGCGGCCTTGCGCGCCAGAGGCGTGCCAGGGTACGCGCCCGCCAGCGTCATCAGCGACGCATCGAGAAGCCCGTTTTGCTCGAAAGGGACGAACCGGTTCAGCGTGACGCGGAGCGACCGGTGGGGATCTTCGGAAAGCGTGTACCAGTTATAAAGGAAGCCTTCATAGGTCTCCATGCTTTCCAGGGTGTCGAGGATGAGGAAGGCGCGGTCGTAGGTTTCCGATTCGGTCAGATAGCCTCGTTCCTTCGAGAGCACGAGCTGGAAGAGGCGCAGGGCAATGTGTCCGGGGGAAGTTTTGGAGAAAACGGTGTCGCGCGGACGCTGGACAAGGCCGCCCTGCGCCACGGCCGCCACGTCGACGGGGAGGCCGGTGGCAGGGTCCACCATGCGCTCGAAGCCCTGGAATGCCGCGGCTTCGATCAATTTAAGATAGGATGCGTCCGTTTCGCTGATGCCTTCGTCCGCGCCGGCGGCGCGCGGAATAAAAAGGGACAGGAGCAGACAACTAAGGAAAAAATTTCTCATGGTCCCGAAAAAAATAAGACAATTTATAAAGATTGAAAGGATGTATCGGCGGGACGCAGGAAAAACTTAGTCGGGGTTTTTCTTTTTCGCGAGAAATTCGGTTTCGTTCCAGCGCAGGATGAAATCCGGAACCGGAGGAGAAGAGAGACCGGGCGCGGCCGCGGCGAAAATTTCGGCGGGAGTCACCGCGCCGTCTTTTCCGACGAAAGTGCCTTTGATGAATCCGACGACCGCGGCATCGCCCTTTCTTTCCAGCCGCTGTTCCAGGTAAATCCATTTCTCGTCCCAGCACACGATCCGGGTTTTGAGCAGGTAGGGGTCGAAGAGATGCATGGGCCGGCGGTACCGGACAAGCGTCGAGCCGACGACCGGTGTCCATTTTCCTTCGTTCATGGCTTTTTGGAGCGGGCTGCGGAGGATGAGGTCGAAGCGGCCCAGGTCCATGACCTGCAGCGCGCGCCCGTTGTTGAGGTGCAAAAAAATGTCCAGATCGTTGGGCAGAACGGTCATGGGCAGCACCGACGTCTCGAGCATGCCCCTTTTCTTTCCCAGGCACGCGGCCAGCCAGATCCAAAATGTCCGAAACATGAGGTTCATGGTTCCTTCCGAGGGACTTTGTTAGATGCTCTTAAATATCGGCAGCCGCGCCTGCTTCCGTGACATCCCTTGCCAGCCTCTTCCAATCCAGCACGGCGGTTGGGAAGGATGCCGGAAAGGCTGGATTGGAAAAGGGCTGATCGTGGGAGAAAAGAAAGGAAGCCGCGGGCTTTGAAAAAGTCTCGGAGTAAGAAGGAAGAGAGGTCTTGTCCCCTTTTGAGCCGGCTGAGGTTGGAAGACGTTTCGCCATGACTCAAAAAAACCCGGCTGGAAAATTGATGCGGGCGGGTTTGGAAAAAAAATACCCCGCGCCGCGGCGCTCTTCAAGGGCGAGCGCACATAAACGCGAGGCTGATTCCGGATGAAGGTAATTGCTAGAACCGCCGCTGTCCGTACTAATCGATCAGGAATCCGCCGAAATAGCCCGTCAAGCCGGCCAGAAGGGCCGAGGCCGCGGCCCCCGCGGCAAGGCTTGCCCAGGAAGCGCCCGGATTTTGCCGGGCCTGGCGCCAGCGGGGAATGCGGATCAGGTTGATCACGGCGAAGGTCAGGGCGGAAAAGACATGCCTCTGGACCCGGTCATTGCGCAGCCCGGCAAAGCCTCCGAGATCCACGAATCCGGCGCCGACCACAAACGGCAGGCTCAGGAGACAGAGCACGAAGGTCAGGAAAGCGAACCGGAAATATTCGTCATTCTTTTTGACGCGGCCCAGGACGAGGAGTAAAAACTCCAGGAATGAAAAAGCGATGGGAAAATGGACAAGCGGCGGATGGTAGAGGAATGTTTCGGTCATGGTTTCCTTTTCTGCGCGGCCTTGGGCCAATCGCATCAGGCCTATTCTATCACAGGAAGGAAATCCGCTGTCTCTTACGCCGCCATGGACACGACAAGCCGCGCTTCGAATTCCCTCACGAGGCCGCGGAGCGCGTCGTCGACGATCGTCAAAAAGCCCTGGGAATCCCGCCCGATTCCCGGCAGCACGCGGCCAGCTTCTTCATATTGGGTCCAAAGCAGCGCCGCGGCCAGAAGTCCCGCCTCCGCGTCCGCCGAAGCATACCGGAAGAAATAAAGATCGCTTTGGGTCCGCTTGAGAAATTCCGCGCGGACCCGCGCATTATCTTTCGAAAGATGGACGCTGACAGCCTTCTGGAAACTCCGGAGCCCGCGCGTCTCGTCGAAAGCCGCCTGTCCGCCCTGCGACAGGATCCACACATTGCGGAAGCGCCGGCTCAATTCGCGGAAAGGCTTCAGGCGCGCATCGGCCAAGTCCGCGCCGTAAATCACCAGCTTTACTTTTTCGTGATACCGGTAAGCCATCGTGAAAATCTCCAGCCCCTGCGCGTTCCATGCGTTTCTATCCCGGTCCCAGAAACGGTCCGAGAGGTCTTGGTAATCGAGATAGACGGCCACGGGCGTTTTCAAACGTTTCAAGGCGCGGTCGATATCTCCCAGGCCGGGATCGAAGCGGAGCTCAGAATGTCCCGAAGCCCGCTGGATCGCGGCATAAAAATCGCGCGCCGCCGTCCGCTTCTTCTCGGAGCGCAGGACCGCTTCCGGATTCCCCACCCAATACATCCCGTAACTGCGCGACGACTCTTCTTTTTCCGGCTTCCAGTCCGGCAGAAGGTCTTTGGCGTCCATGGGAGTGAGTCCCATAAATCCAAAAATCGTCGAAGACTCTGTGGCTTCGAGGATATACCGCGTGCCGGGTTTGGCCGCGGCGAGAAGAAGATTGCGCGTGGAAAGATAGGCCGTCGCCAGATAGTGCAAGTCGTCCGGCGACGGTGACTTCAAATAAGCGGCATGGCTGTTGGCATAGCTGACGTTGCGCTGGAAAAGATAATCGGCTTTCCTCTTTCCCATTGCATGGCGCACGAGGGGCCGCATCTGGTCATAATCATACAGGTTGATCTTCACCGCTTTCGCCTTGAGCATGCCCGTCACAAACTCGGATTTTTCGAGGCCGATGTCCGCCAGTCTCTCCCCTCTTTCCAGTTCGTCAAAAGTCCTTTTGGCATAAATCAAAAGCGCCTGCGAATCGAAACCGTAATAGCGCACCTTCCAACCCGACGGCTTTTCGCCGGCCGCGGCAAAACGCGGGCTTTTCAGCACCGTGTAGAAGCTTTTCAGGACGTCCTGGGGTTCGATCATGGGAAGGCCCAGGCCGAATGAGGCAAACGTCATGGACCGGTCGCCCTGCGCGATTTTTTGCGCGATCCGTTTTTCCATATCGGCCTCGAGCATGCGGCGCGCGGATTCTTCGAACTGAAAATGACTCGTCCAGGCCGAAATACCGGTCAGATTGAACTTGGTCAGCGACTCATCTTTAAAGCCGGGATTGAGCATGCGCTGCTCTTTGATGAGCGCCTTCATGCCGGCCACCATGCGCAGTTCGCTCTTGAAATATTTTTCTTTGACCGCCAGGATTTTTCCGCGGGAAATCGCGGTGTCCGGCATGGGCGTGTCCTGCGGCGCGGTGTAACGGCTGACGTAGCCGGGCAGGCTGTATGGGGATTCGATTTTCTTCAACTCGAGGTCCGGCGAAAAATATTTCAGCCGCGCCTGCGCGAGTTTCGTCGAGCGAACGATCTCTTCGGGAAGTACGTGTCCCGCGCGCAGGGCTTTGGCGAGATTTCTCGCCAGCGCTTCCGACTCCTGCATTTGCCCCGTTCTTTCGGGCTGCTTGTCCGTATCGGCCCCCTTTTCCAGGAGCGCCTGGTATTTGTCCAGGATCGGCTGCACTTCAGCGCGCGCTTCCGGCGGCAGAGCGGCGGCGAGCTTCACGAGCGTCGGGATATTCTGGATGTCTCCGTTCATCTCCATAAGCATCCCCGCGGGAGTAATTTCCCGCAAAAGCGCGTAGGCCTGCGCGCCCAGGCCGTTGGCCGCATGCTCCGGCTTGACGAACAGCGCCGGTGTCACGCTGAAGCCGCCCGCCATGGAAATTTCGAATTTCAACTGCGCCGCATGCTGGCCTTCATAGCTTAAATTCACCACGACAGTCAGCTCTTCGTCGCCGGAGAGCGAGCGCGTGATCACGCCCCCGCTGGCCTTGTACCGTTTGCCGTCCCTTCCAACGAAGCGGTATCTCGAAAAAATCTCCAGAAAAACATACAGATGCCCGTACAGAACAAAACGCCATTCGTTGTCGTCGCGTTCTCGCCCGGAAAGCCTGTTGAGCCGGGGGAAATGCTCATCGCTGTAGTCCTGCATGGCTCTCAGCATCCCGCGCGCTTCGAGAATGACGCCCCGGTTCGTCTGCTCGATTGCTTCGGGAGTTTCGTCCGCACGCAATTCGGATTTCGAAGCTTCCAAGGCCAGGGCGGCCTTGATCGCGGGAAGCTGGACGGTCTGGAATTGGGCGGGACTGAAAATCGAGATCATGCGCTCTGGCGGCACGGCCGTGGCGGCCTTTTCGAAATCATACGGGCTTTCCTGCGACGTCATCAGCTGCCGGTAATAATTTTCATGGACGGCGTCGGAGCCGGAAATCTTCGGCGCGACGACCTGGTAAGAAAAGCCGAGTTCTTCGAGGAGGCGCTTGATGTTGTTTTTGTGGAAGCCGCCGAAGACAATCACGGCCGACTGCGCGGGACCGCGCTTGAAAGCTTCGAGCCTGCCGCGCAGCGCTTCATCGCGCTTCTCCGCGGTCCGGTAAAACGCGGAAGCGGCGGTAACCAGGCCTTCCCATTTGCTGGAAAGCACGACCGATTGGCCGAGAAGGCGCGCCGTGAAATCCGCGAACGCCTGCGTCCGCAGCCTTTCGAGCGCCGCACTCGAGGCCTCGAATTCCAGCGGCGACACTTTGACTTCCGAGAGGCGCGCCAGCAGGTCCAGATCGCGATGGTATTCGAAAATCTGTTTTTGTTCCGCGCCGGTCAAAACATTTCCGGCGATGGCCGTTTCCCACGCTTCGATTTCCGTGAAAAAGTCCCGCGCCTCGATATCTTCGAGTTTACGCAGGGCTTCCGGAGAAGGCGTTTTCCCTTCCAGAACGAGCGAAAGGCGCGGATAGCGCGCGGCCATTTCCTCGCGGGGAAATTGTTTCGCAAAAAGGGCGTCCGTGCTTTGGAGGTACTCCAGCAGCTCCATCTCGCCGGCGTGAAAACGGTCCCGCATACGCACCCACAGCACCGCTTCTTCCGGATAAAATTTCTTCATCAATTTCCGGACCTGTTCCTGGAGCGCCGAGAGATCCTCGCGCACGCCGCTCTGGAGCGCGGCGTTTTTCCGGTACCAGGCGATGTTTTCCGCGTGAAGACGGGCATTGTCCGCTCCAATGAGATTGAAATCGCTCGATCGGTTGACATGCGCGTATTCCGCGGCGCTGAGGCGCAGCCTGTCCATGAGGAAGTAAGAAACCTGCCGTTTGAGCGGCGCTGCGATGCTTTGGAAATAAGCATCC
>Ga0310810_10001558_pt1 | contig 24181 bp, 23 predicted proteins | sample NCmetagenome_FD_207641 | JGI IMG/M metagenome (GOLD analysis project Ga0310810, IMG submission 207641) | Soil microbial communities from experimental microcosm in Duke University, North Carolina, United States - NC | ecosystem: Engineered > Artificial ecosystem > Soil microcosm > Unclassified ... | reverse complement strand
GGTACAACCATCAGCGACGGCACTCGGCGTTAGGCTATCGGAGCCCGGCGGCCTACGAACGCGCGCTCGCACAGCTGCGCACGGCGTAATCCGTGTGTCTACTAAATCGGGGTAAATCCATCCGGCTGTGCATTCAGACGGGCTCTCGCCGGACTCTTTTGAAGTAGGAACGGCCGCCCGGGACGCACTGGCTTCCCCGAGCGGCCGTTCCCAAGAAATCAGGCTCGTTGCGTGAAGAGCCATAGCTGGCAGGTTTTATCCGGCCGTTTCGGCGTCATCCGCGTCATCGTAGTTCCCCGGCCGCGGCGCAATGGAGCGATGCGCACCGGCCGCAGGCGCCACGATCACGGTCGCCCGATGTCGAACGTCCCGTTCGTGATCGACATCGTGCCGGTCGCGGGTGCGAGCGCAGCGGCCAGTGTCGCAGTGAACGTCCCCTTGATGCGCGTCGCGGTGAAGCTCGTGATCGTCACCGATCCACTGCCGCCCGCCACCGACGAGGAGAACGAGCCCGCCGCCTGCGACCCATTGATCAGACTGAGCGTCATCGTCCGAGACGTCGCCGCATTCAACGCGACTGTGCCGACGCTGTTCGCCGTGATGCCCGCGAGCGTGATCGACAACCCGCGCGTGCTGTTCGTGCCGACGATGCTGAGGATCCCGGTGTTCGACGCCGAGTAGCTGCCGCCGGCTTCCGCCGCGTTGAACGCGGTGCCGTTCATTGTCGCCGAGACTTTGCTGCCCGCGTTATCCGGCAGCGCACCGACCGCGCCTGTTGGTTTGACATCGAGCGCGAACGATCCATCGGTCACGGTCTTCGTGCCGGTCACCGTTCCGGTGAACGGGACCGCCGTGAAGTTGAACGTCCCCTCGATGCGCGACGACGTGAGCGTCGTGATCGTGATGCTGCCATCCGCGCCGGTCTGCGGCGTTCGCCATCCACCGGCCGTCGTCGAGATGAGAACGTTCCCGCCCGGGACGGACACACCGACACCGAGCGGGTACGTCCCGGGTCCGCCAATGTTGTACAACGTGATGACGATGGTGTATCCACCCGCGCCAAGCTTGGTGCCGGTCATCGTGTACAGACCGGGCAGCGTGATGGGCACACCGACGCGTTCCACACCGGCGTCGCTCGCCCACGCAACGCCATCGATCTTGGCCGTGAAGCGCGAATTGCCAGTGCCGCCGTTCGTCGGTCCGGTCGAGTCACCGCTGCTACCGCCGCACGCACTGATTCCACAGCCGATGGAAATAGTCGCAAGCCGGTACAAAATTGATCGTCGCATGACATCCTCCCGCAGGGTCCGCCCGTGATGTGAACAGCCCCGCGATCACCGAAGTGACCACGGGGCGTACACACCACATTGCGCGATTCCACCGGAGAAACCGTCGTCGCTATCCGACGACGGCTGACCAGCCTTCTATCGCTTCGCCTTCTCGAACAGCGAGACGTACTGGCCATAGCCTTCCGCGGCCAGCTTGGACACTGGGATGAACCGCATCGACGCCGAGTTCATGCAGTAGCGCAGGCCGGTCGGCTGCGGGCCGTCGTCGAAGACGTGTCCCAGGTGCGAATCGGCGTGCGTCGAGCGCACTTCGTTGCGCTCCATGAACAGCGAGCGATCCGTCTTCGTCTTCACGTTCGCCGGCTCGAGCGGCTTGGTAAAGCTGGGCCATCCCGTGCCGGAGTCGTACTTGTCGAGAGAGCTGAACAGTGGCTCGCCCGAGACGACATCGACGTAGATGCCCGCTTCGTGGTTGTCCCAGTATTCGTTCTGGAACGGGCGCTCCGTTCCCTCGTGCTGCGTCACCTGATACTGAATCGGCGACAGCTGCTTCTTGAGATCCGCGTCGCTGGGCTTCTTGAAGTCAGTCATCGATCTGGCTCCTGTCTTTCCGGTGTTGGCGGCGACGGTCTGCGCGGCACCCGCGCGCGGGCTCGCCTGCGCACCTGCGCCGGTCGCCACCATGCCTACCATCGTTGCAGCCACGGCAACCACTAACCCGCGCTGGGTGCGACTCATTCGCGCATCCCTCATATAGATCGTCCCTCGCCTTTCGTATACCAGCCACGGCTGCCCGTTCGAGCAACCGCCGAGTGTTTGCCTGGTCCCTCGCCGGACATATCCGTCGGCGAGGCTGATTGTTCCAACTACAGTACGCCTGCCAGGGCACTCCGGATCGCCGTAACGCTCGCTCGCTCCGTCACGCTCGAGAACGGTTCACCCCCGTTTGCCGCGTGCTGGTGTCTCGGCCGGTGACCCCATGCCGGGCTGGGCGAATTGTTCCACCGGGCGCCTCTTTGGACGCTCCTCGCCCGGGTAGGCGAGCGGCTGGCCCACTCGGCTTCAGGTATCGCCCATGCGCTCTCCAGCGTCGGACTCTCCAGCTCCTCGGCGTGCGGCCCGCTACTCCGATCGCATCTGTCGTGGTGCGGCGGCGCTCGCCGTCATCGCCCTGCCGCTGGTCTCTTCCGGGACTGCCGCCATCGCGCAGCCCCAGGCCGACACCGCATCGGCACGGGCGGAGTCGTTGCTGGCGGCGAAGGACTACGTCGGCGCGGCTTCAGCGTTCAAGGTCCTCACCACGACTCACCCGCAACAGCCGCGATACTGGGTCCGGCTCGGCGTCGCGCATCAGCTGTCCGGTCACGCGGACGACGCTCTCGCTGCCTACCGCCACGCCATCGGAATGACCGTCGCGCCGGTCGCGATGTACAACACGGCGAGTGTGTTCGCCGCTCGCGGCCAGAAGGACTCTGCGTTCTACTGGCTCGATCAGTTGGTGACCCGGGCGAATTACACGAACGCCAAGGCCGTCGCCGAGGACAACGACTTCGCATCACTTCGGAGCGATCCGCGATTCGCGACGGTGCTCGAACGCATGCGCAACGCCCTGCGTCCGTGCATGACCCGGAAGGAATCACGGATGTTCGACTTCTGGGTCGGCGACTGGGACGTTCGAAACGTTCAGGGGCAGCCGGCCGGCCAGAGCTCCGTCCAATTGCTGCTCGAAGGGTGTGCGCTGTACGAGAACTGGGTCGACGGCCAGGGCGGCGGTGGGAAGAGTCTCAACAGCTACAACGAAGAGACGAAGCAGTGGCAGCAGTTCTGGACGGATCAGTACGGACACGTCACCGAGTACCGCGAGAGCGAGTGGATCAACGGGAGCCTTCGCTACTCCGCGAAGCAGCAATTGCCGCGACCCGCGCTGCTCCACATGACGTTCACGCCGGTGAACCCGGATCTCGTTAGGCAGTTCGGCGAGTCGTCCATCGACGGCGGCAAGACCTGGACGCCGACGTTCGACCTGTACTATCACCGCAAGAAGTAGCCGCCGTTCCGCCACCAACGACCGCGCCGGTGCTGTCGAACGCCACCTGCGCGGCGATGTGGGGCCTCGGACGGGAGGCAGAAGAACTGACCCTCGTTGGTCCCTGATACGTGCGACGGATGTGCGCGTTCTGTAACTGCGCCTGACGACTCGCCCCAGTTGTCCATTCGGGCGGACGTGTCTCGTCGCACCGAGTGGACGAAGTCGCACGTCATTGTCGCGTCCAGCCCGTGAGGGCGATGGCACATGCGGTGCCTTCCTGGCGCTCCCCCGCCACCAGCGATCCGTGGGCGTGCACCACGGATGCTCACGTTATTCCCCAGGAGTCATCAGATGCAGCGAGCTCTCGTCGCGATTGCACTCGGCTGTGTGACCGCCACCGCGTGCGTTCGAGTATCGACTACCCACCTGGCGACCGCGCAGGCGTCGGTGCCGATCGATTCCGTGCGCGTGTTCGCGACGCAGAGCCCGGGCGACTACACGAGCTCGCGGTGCTGCGAGCGCATCGCTTCCTCGCGCGGGACGCGTGGGTGCTGAATGCGCTACGAAATCGCGCCGCGCGACTCGGCGCGAACGGATTGCTGCTGCTCAACACGCGCGGGTCCGGCGGCGTGCGCGGGACCGGAACCGGCGTTGTGATCGGCGGGCCGCGGGACGGTGAGGTCGTCGTCGGCACCGTGCAGACGCAGACGGATGAATTCGAGCGGGCGGTCGCGATTCGCTACCGCCCGCGTTAGGCGCGTCAGGCGAACGAGCGCGCCGCCAGCATGCGGGCGTGATCGCGGACGTCGGCCGGCCACTGATCGGTGAATTCGGTGAACCGCGTGGCGTCGTTCGCGAACAGCGCCCGTGATGCTTCCTCGAAGCCCTGCTCGTTGCCAGCCATGGCCGACATGAAGCGGTAGGCGGATTCCTTCGCCTGTCGCAGTCGGTCTTTCTGCGAGGATGTCTGCCGGGCTTCGTCGACCAGCCGGCGGACCGCGGCTGATGCGCCGCCCGGCTGCGTCGCCAACCAGTCCCAGTGACGAGGGAGGAGGGTGACTTCCCGCGCGACGACGCCGAGCTTCGGGCGCCCACGGCCGCGTGTCGCGTCGCCTTCGCGGTACGGCGATGCTCCTTCGACTCCCGCGTCTGCGGGGTCACTCTCCGGGGATGCGGGCCCGATTCGCGCCATCACATCGGCGTCGGTCCCGCGAAAGTCGACGTCCACGACGTGGCTCGTCGCGTCGTCGAAGATCAGTACCGGTTCCTGCGAGCCACTGGCAAGCACGCGTCGAGCTGCAACAGCGACCTCGGGCAACGACCCGGTTCCTATCCGGCGCGTTCCAGCGAATGCCGTGCACCGCTGTATGTTCTGCTCATTCATTGGGTTACACCGTGGAGGGAGAAACAACCACCGCACGGCGCATTATACCCGGATGTTAATAGAGTGTCAATAACATCCGGGTAAAATTTGAGCTGAGACTTCGCCCCGCTCTTCGCCCAATTTCGAGTCCCTAAGTCGCGGGAGACGACAGGCGGTCGAGCATCTGCGCGGCCGCGTCGAAGTGCTGACGCACGTCGAACCCCTTGGGGTCGATCACGGACTGCAGCGCGCATCCATGAATGAGACTCACGGCCACTGCCGCGACGCCGTCCGACGTTGCTGCCCCATTCGCTCCGGACTTCACCGCTCCACGACGCGGGGGCGGCGCCGCCTCACCGGCCACGACTGCCTCGGCGATTCCCTTGAGCGCCGCGCGGTACTCCTCGAGCACAGTGCGAATTCGCTGCCGAACAACGGCGTTTCTGACGCCGAACGTCCAGTAATCGAGAAACAGACGAAAGTGTCGCGGATCGGTGGACAGTCGATCCATCTCGGAACGCAGTAAGGCGTGCATTCGCTCCGATGGCCGAGTGATCTGGGCGACGTTGTCCGGGATGCGGATCACTGCGGTCGCATACAGCACGCGATCGAGCAGGCTCGCCACGAGCTCGCTCTTCCGCTTGAAGTGGTGCAGCACCGTCCCGTGACTCACGTCCGCTCGAGCTGCGACGGCGCGCAGCGTCAGAGCCTCGAGGCCCTGACGCGCCGCCACATCGTACGCGGCGCGAAGGATGTCTTCACGCCGCGTTTCTTCGGAAACCTTGGTTCCAGGCATTGGACCCTCGCCTAACGACGCCGTCTAGTACATCCCGCCCATGCCACCACCACCCGGCGCGCCCGCCGACTGCTTCTCTTCCTTCCGCTCGACGATCGTCGCTTCCGTCGTGAGCAGGAGGCCGGCGATCGACGCCGCGTTCTGGAGCGCCGTGCGCGTGACCTTGGTCGGGTCGATGACGCCGGCCGCGACGAGGTCTTCGTACGTCTCGGTCAACGCGTTGTAGCCGTAGTTCGGTTCCTTCGAGCTGCGCACCTTCTCGACGACGATGGAGGCTTCGCTGCCGGCGTTCTGCGCGATCATCCGGATCGGCTCCTCGAGCGCGCGACGGATGATGTCGACGCCAACCTGCTCGTCGCTGTCCTCCATCTTGAGCCCCTTGAGTGACGACTGCGCGCGAATGAATGCGACGCCGCCGCCCGGGACGATGCCCTCTTCGACCGCGGCGCGCGTGGCGTGCAGCGCGTCCTCGACGCGGGCCTTCTTCTCCTTCATCTCGCTCTCGGTCGCGGCGCCGACGTTGATCACCGCCACGCCGCCGGCGAGCTTGGCCAGGCGCTCCTGGAGCTTCTCCTTGTCGTAGTCCGACGTGCTCTTGTCGATCTGCCCGCGGAGCTCCTTGATGCGCCCCTGAATTTTCTCGCTCTCCCCTGCTCCGTCGATGAGCGTGGTGTTGTCCTTGTCGACGACGATGCGCTTCGCCTTACCGAGATCGCCGATCACGGCGTTCTCGAGCTTGAAGCCAATCTCTTCGGAGATGACCTTGCCGTTGGTGAGCACCGCAATGTCTTCGAGCATCGCCTTGCGACGGTCACCGAAGCCGGGCGCCTTGACGGCCGCGATCTTGAGCGTGCCGCGGAGCTTGTTCACGACCAACGTCGCCAGCGCCTCGCCCTCGACGTCCTCGGCGATGATGAGCATCGGCTTGCCCATCTGCGCGACCTTCTCGAGGATCGGGAGCAGGTCCTTCATCGACGAGATCTTCTTGTCGTGGATGAGGATCAGCGCGTCCTCGAGGACGGCTTCCATCTTGTCCGGGTCGGTGACGAAGTACGGCGAGAGGTAGCCGCGGTCGAACTGCATGCCGTCCACGGTCTCGAGCGTCGTCTCGAGGCCCTTGGCCTCCTCGACGGTGATGACGCCGTCCTTGCCGACCTTCTCCATCGCCTCGGCGATCAGGTCACCGATCTCCTTGTCGTTGTTCGCGGAGATGGCGCCCACCTGGGCGATTTCCTTCTTGCCAGCGGTCGGAACGGAGATCGAGCGGAGCTGCTCGACGACGTTGGCGACGGCCTTGTCGATGCCGCGCTTGAGCGCCATCGGGTTGGCACCGGCGGTGACGTTCTTGAGGCCTTCGCGGAAAATGGCCTGCGCGAGCACCGTGGCGGTGGTGGTGCCATCGCCGGCGAGGTCGGACGTCTTGGTCGCGACTTCCTTGACCATCTGGGCGCCCATGTTCTCGAGCGGATCCGCGAGCTCGACTTCCTTCGCGACGGTGACGCCGTCCTTGGTGACGGTCGGGGCACCGAATTTCTTGTCGATGACGACGTTCCGGCCCTTCGGTCCGAGGGTGACCTTCACCGCCTCAGCGAGCTGGTCGACGCCGCGCTTGAGTGCCGCGCGAGCGTCCGTGTTGAAATGGAGTTCCTTGGCAGCCATATGAACGTTAGGTAGTAAGGGGTGTCGTTAGGTGAGAAGCGGAATCGTGCGGGGCGAGGTCAGCCGATGACGGCGAGGACGTCGCTCTCACGCAGGATCAGGAGCTGCTCGCCCTCGATGGTGACCTCGGTGCCGCTGTACTTTCCGTAGAGCACCTTGTCGCCGACCTTCACGTCCATCGGGACGCGCTTGCCTTCGTCAAACCGGCCGGGGCCGACGGCGACGATCTCGCCCTGCTGCGGCTTTTCCTTGGCGGTGTCGGGGATGTAGAGACCGCCGCGCATCTGCTCGGTCTCTTCCAGTGCCTTGATCACGACGCGATCAGCCAGCGGGCTGACCTTCGTCGCTGCGGCGCTTTTTGTGGCCATAGGGTGCACCCCTCGTGCGTTGGGTTGTGTAGGAAAGGAATGGGCTACGTCTAGCACTCACTTTGGGCGAGTGCTAACGGCGCATAAGTTAAAAGGCCCACACCCGCAGCGTCAAGCCCCGCCGGTTACGCACGAGCCGCAACCAAACCGTTGCGGTATATGACGTTAGATCGCGAAGGCGACGACGACCGCGATGTCCGTCACGGCCCACGCCGCGAGCGCCCGGTACATGCCGCGCTTGTGTTGATCGGCGGTCATCCGGCGGTGCGACACCAACCAGGTTCCGAGCACAGCGCCCCATACAGCACCCGCAACCACGAGGGCAACGCGCGACATCGTCGTGGGAATGGCGAGTACGAGCGCGTGAGAGAACGACAGAAATGCCGCCACGGCGGCGGCAGCAGCGATCCACAGACTCGGGCCCGCGCCGAGCATGCGTGCGAGCGTGCGATCGCCACGCACCGTGTCCTCGTCGAACTGGTAGATCTGGGTCAACGGATACAAGGACCCAAACAGGCAGCCGAATCCGATCATCACCCACGTCCCTTCGGGTCGCAACGCGACGCCCGTCGCTGCCCAGCCTGCGAAGGGAGTGAGCACGCCGACGCCGATGATGTTGATGATCCAGTCAGCGCCAGCTACCGCCTTCAGACGAACGGGCGGCACGCTGTACGCCACCGACATCGCAAAGCAGATCGCATACGCCACGGCGAACCCCGCGGGCAGCGCGAGCGCGATCAATTGGCCGAGCGCCATGAGGGCGATGCTGACCGCGGCGAGATGCGTGGGCGGCGGAGGCGGCGCGTCGAGATATCCGATGTCGCCTTCGTCGTGATCGAACGCACTGTTGAGGGCCAGCGTCCCTGCATTCAGGCATCCAACCCAGGATACGATCGCCGTTAGGTACGCGCTCCACCGTTCTCCGTTGAGGAACGCGCGCAGGCCCACGGCAATGACGAACCCGATGGACGTGTGCGCGACCATGATCGGCCACTCACGCGGGCGCAGATGCAGCACGTAGCTGAACGCGTCGCCTGGCAACAGCCGGTAGCCGACGCGACGCGCGAAGCCGAGCGTTCTCCATCGGGGCGCGTCGGCATCCGACGCGCGGGTCGTGTCGGTCACGGTGCCGCCGTCAATCCGCGCCGGCGACCAAGTCGTGCGCGATGCGCAGACCATCGAGCGTCAGGTACGGTTCGACGAGGTCGAACTCCTTGCAGAACGGCTGAAACACGCTCGCCAGTCCGCCAGTCGCAACAACGAGCGGCACGGTGCCGCCAGGCCACTCGGCCTTGATCCGCCTTACGAGTCCGTCGATCGCTTCGGCGCTGCCAAACACGACGCCCGAACGGATACACTCTTCCGTCCGACGGCCGATGACGCGAGCCGGCGGCGCGATCTCCGTCGCAGGCAGCTTCGACGTTCGGCGGAACAACGTCTCCGCCGACGTGCGAACGCCGGGGGCGATGACGCCGCCGATGAACACGCCGTCAGCGGTGATGCAATCGTAGGTCGTCGCGGTGCCGAGGTCGACGACGATCGTGTCGCGCTTGTAGAGGCGGCTGGCCGCGAGCGTGTTGATGATGCGATCGGCGCCGACCGTGAGCGGTTCCTCGACGTCGAGGCGAATCGGCAATGGCGATCGCGCATCGATGATCAGCGGCTTCGCGCCGACTGCCTGCTCGCACGCCTCGGCAAGTGGCGCCGTGAGCGCCGGCACCACGGACCCGATCGCCGCGCGATCGATCGCGGACCGGTCGATGTCCGCAGCCGTGAGCAGCGCGCGGATCAACAGCGCGATTTCGTCGGGCGTGCGCGCGACATCGGTGGTCACGCGCCAGTGACCGCGGAGGGTTTCCCCGTCGTACAGCCCGATCGTCGTTTCCGTGTTTCCTACGTCGAACACGAGGATCATACGTTCGCCCCCGCGAGAGTGAGTGAGCCATCGCGAAATGTTCTCAGCCCGGCCACCGTGTCGACGAGCAGCTCGCCTAACGGCGTAATGCCCCGCACCTGGCCGGGTGTCGGATCGATGCAGGTTCGCCCGGCGGCAAAGTCTCGCGTCGCGAACTCGTCGAGCTCCGCGGTGGTCAGCGGGCCACGTGCAGCGGACGCCGCCCGCACGGCGGGGACGAGCTCCGTGAGAACATCCACACGATCTGCGCCTGGGCCAAGCGATGCGGCGTTTGCTACGTCAGCGGGCTCACGAACGTTCACGCCAAGACCTATGGCGACCCAATCGATGCGGCCAGCGCGCCATCGCGCTTCGACGAGAATTCCGGCCAGCTTGCCTGCCCCGACATAGAGGTCGTTCGGCCACTTCACCCGCACGGGCGACGCCGCGAACCGATCGAGCGCGCGCGCAACGCGGAGGCCCAGTCTGAGAGAGAGTACGTCGACCGCGCTCGGATCGTTAGGCCGCTCGATGACCGTCATCCAGATGCCCTGGCCTGACGCCGATGCCCATCGCCGGCCGTTGCGTCCCCGCCCCGCTGTTTGCCGATCCGTGAGCACGACCGAGCCCGATGCCGCGTCGAGCGTCGCCAGGCCGTGCGCATCATCCATCGTCGACTCGGTGGAGTCGAACACGACCACGCGCGGAACGTCGAGCAACCGCGCGAGCGCGGCACCGTCCCATCCGTCGTAGCGCGCGATCTCAGCCACGGGTAGCGACGATCGCGAGAATCAGTGCACCGAGCGCGAGACGATACAAGGCGAACACGCCGAAGCTGTGCTTGCTCAGATACCGAAGCAGGACGGCAATCGCGAGCCAACCGCTCGCTGCAGATGCGAGGATCCCGACAACGAGCGTCGTGAGGTCATCAGAGCGCAGCAGCGCGGGAACCTTCAGCACCGCGGCGGCGCCGGTGATGGGCATGCTCATGAGAAAGCTGAACATCGCTGCTGCCTGGCGGTCGAGACGAAGTGCTCGGCCCGCGGTCATGGTCGATCCCGATCGCGACACGCCGGGCACGAGCGCGAAGACCTGTGCGAGGCCAATCAACACGGCATCCCGCAACGTCATGCTGCCCAACGGACGGTCCCGCGGCGCGTAGCGATCGGCAGCCCACAGGACCACTCCCATGACCATCAACGTGATCGCGATCAGCGACGGCGAACGAAAGGTCGACTCCGCGTAATCCTCGAGCAACAACCCACCGATGGCGGCGGGAATGGTCGCCACGACGATGTGGAGGAACCGCCGCTTCTCTTCCGTATCGACGCGTCGCGTGCGGAGCAGCGCGAACGCGGACTGCGTTAGGCGCACCCACTCGTCCCGGAAATACCACAATACGGCGACGAGCGTTCCAACGTGGAGCGCGACGTCGAACGCAAGGCCGGGATCAGGCCAGCCGAAGACCCATGGAACGAGAACGAGATGCGCGGAGCTGCTGATAGGGAGAAACTCGGCCAGCCCCTGGACGAGTCCAAGGACCACTGCCTGAAACACGGTCATGGCGTACGCGTTGAAGGTGACAGGCCGCCGCGGATCACCACCGGGCGCTGAGAACGAACGCCACCATGGCAACGACCATGGCCGACTTCAGGAGTCGCGCAGTACCACGCTGTCCGCTCAGGACTCGACGACTGGCGACGAGACAGAGGGCGACAGCGGGAAGCACGACGATCGCGAAAGTCGGCCGCCGCACCGCGAACGGTGCGAGAGCCACCACGAACAGCGCGACGGAACTTACCACGACCAGTCGCGCGGTGCCGGGACCTGCCCGAAGTGGAAGTGTGCGCCGGAAGCTCGCATCCCCTTCGACGTCATCGAGGTCCTTGGCGATCTCGCGTGCGAAGTGGAGCGGCACTCCCACGAGGAACAGTGGGATGCCCGCGCCCGCAGCCCCCGCACTCCATGCGCCGAACAGGAACGGCAGCGACGCGACGACCGACACGACGACGTTTCCCGGTACGCCCAGGGCCTTCACGCCGCGGTTGTAGATGGTCATCGCGCCAATCACGCCGACCGCAGCGAGTGTCTGCGGACCGCCGAGAAGTGCCGAGAGCACCAGCGCCGCGGCGGCACAGAGTCCGACGACGACGCGCGCTGCATGGAGCGACAGCCTTCCCGACGGCAACGGGCGGGTCGGATGTGCGACCTTGTCGATCTCATAGTCCCGCACGTCGTTGTCGGCGTTCGCGAACGCCGTCAGCAGCACCGCGATAGCCGCCATGACGATCGTCTCCGGCTCGTTGGGGCGTCCGGTCGCCCACCACGCGCCGAGGATCACGCCGGCCACCGAGAGGAGCGCGTTCTCCCACCGCACGAGCGAGAGGACTGCGAGCACGGGCTTACCGAACCGCGTCCTCGTACAGCGTCTCGTACTGCCGCACGATGTCGTCCAGGGAGAAGCGCGCCCTCGCATCGAGGGCGGCCTCGGTGCTCATCGCCTGCCAGCGGTCACGATCCGAAAGGATCTCGACCGCCGCCGCCGCCATACCCTCGGTGTCGCCGGTCTCGCACAGCGCGCCAGTCACCCCGTCGTTCACGACCTCGGGGATACCACCGGCCCGGCTACCTACAACGGGAACGCCACAGGCGAGTGCCTCGAGTGCGCTGAGGCCGAACGACTCGCTCTGCGATGGCAGCAGGAACAGGTCCGCACCCGCGAGCAATGGGGCCACCGCGTCGATCTTGCCGAGAAAATGCACGTCGCGATCGATGCCGAGGACTCTTGCTTCCGTTTCTGCTTCGACGCGGTCGGGACCGTCGCCGACCATCACCAGCACAGAGGGAAGCGATTCGCGCACGCGCGCGAAGATACGAACGACGTCGAGCACGCGCTTCACCGCGCGAAAGTTCGACACGTGCATCAGCACGCGACGCTCGCCGTTCAGCTGCTCGCGCAGCAACGGCGGGTAGATCGCGCGATCATAGACGGCTGGATCGATGAAGTTGTAGATGACCTTCACGTCGCACGCCGTGCAGCCGAATGCGTGAAACGTCTCCTGCCTCAGGAACTGCGAGACAGCCGTGATGCGATCCGACTTCTCGATCGAGAACTTCGTGATCGGGTGGAATGAAGGATCCTGGCCGACGATCGTGATGTCCGTGCCGTGCAGCGTGGTGATGACCTTCACGTCGGAACTCGTTTCGCGAAGCATCTCCCGCGCGATCCACGCGCTCGTCGCGTGCGGAATGGCGTAATGCACGTGCAGCAGGTCGAGGCCGTGCATCTTCACGACTTCGTGCATCCGCACCGCGAGCGCGAGATCGTACGGCGGGTACTCGAACAATGGGTACCGGCCGACATCCACTTCGTGGAAGTAGATGCGCGGCAGAAACGACGGCAGTCGAAACGGTTGCTTGTACGTGATGAAGTGGACTTCGTGACCACGCGCCGCGAGCGCGATGCCAAGCTCGGTCGCGACAGCACCGGATCCACCGTACGTCGGGTAGCAGGTAATACCGATCTTCACGGGTCCGTCCTCCCTTCCCACCAATCATTCACGAGAGTGTCCGCTTCACGGTCATCCGGATCAATGCGTGTCGTCACCGCCGCGTCGAGTTGATGACGGAACCAGGTACGCTGACGTTTTGCGTACTGACGTGTTTCGATGATCACGCGCTCCCTCGCATCGCGCCCCGACATGCGTCCCGCGACGACCTCGCGCATCACTGCGTACCCACTCGCCTTCCACGCCGGTGCAGATGCGTCGACATCCTTCGCCAGTGTTGCGACCTCGTCTGGCCATCCCTCAGCGACCATCGCGTCGTACCTCTGCTCGATACGTGACGCGAGACGCACGCCCGGATCGACCACAAGATAGCGCGCGCGGATAGCCCCTGCCCGGGATTGGATGTCTGACATCCGTGATTCTTCCGCATGGCGTCGATGCAGATCGCTCAGCCGTTCGCCGGCCAGCATCGCCGTCTCCACCGAACGAATGAGTTGCGTCCGTCCCAGGTGCGCACGCTCGGGATCGAGATTCGTGCACCATCGTCGAAGCGCATCCGTACTCGTCGTGGCCAGTACGCGCTCGAGCGCGGCGCGCCGCACCGGATCGAGCACAGGGGCCTCGGACAGTGGGTCGGTGAGCGCCCGCAGGTAGAACCCGGTGCCGCCGACGACGATGACGGGACGATTAGTGGCGTGCGCCTCCGCGAGCCATGCTCGCGTTTCCCGCGCCCACCGCGCAGCGGAATAGCGCTCGGACGGATCGATGATATCGATGCCCCGATGCGGAACGCGCGCACGCTCGGCGACCGTGGGTTTCGCGGTGCCGATATCGAAGCGCCGATAGATCTGTCGCGAGTCAGCGCTGATGATCAGCGCGCCGCGCGACTCGGCAAGCGCCATCGCGATCGACGATTTGCCTGCTCCCGTCGGGCCGCAGATGACGCGAACGCTACTTTCGTCCGAAGCGGCGCTCGAGCTCATCCCAGGTGATCTGCACGATCGTCGACCGGCCGTGGACGTCGTGTGCGGGGAGCGTGGTGGCCGCCAGACCGACGTACAACGCCTGCATTTCCGCGAGCGAGAGCGCGTCACCACCCTTGATCGCCGCTTTGCACGCGACGGTCGCGGCGAGACGCTCGTGGCGCGCGGCCGCGCTGGGGACGCGATCACCCGTCAACGCATCGAGCGTGTCGCGCAGGCATCGCAACGCATCGAAGCGCGGGTGCGGCATCGGTACCGCAGACACGATGATGGAGTGACCACCGAACGGCTCGACCTCGAACCCGAGCTTCACGAGCATCTCGCGATTCGCCTCGAACGCATCGCCTTCCGCGGGCCCGAGGTGCAGCGTCGCCGGAAACAGCAGCCGCTGCGAGGGGGCCGCGCCGCGTTCCAGCACGTTCATGAACTGCTCGAACAGGATGCGCTCGTGCGCGGAGTGCTGGTCGATCAGCACGACGCCCTCGGCTCGCTCGAACATCAGATACGTCCGCCGGAGCTGCAGGAGCGGCGGCACGTCGACCGTGGCCGAGTCGCGCGGTCCGGAGCTCGACGATGGCGATGCGGGGTCGTACGCGTTAGGCGCCGGCGTGAACAGGCCCTCGGCCGGCGCGCCACGTGATTCCAGCACCTCGACGTCCACGGGCGGCATGTGAGTGCCGGCCGCGGGAGTGAAGACCCAATTCCGTGTCGCACCGACGAACGCCGCGCTGCTGGGCTCACCCAGAGCGCGCCGTACCGCGTGTTCGACCGCGCGCTCGACGGGCCAGCGATCCCGGAACCGCACTTCCGCCTTGGCGGGGTGAACGTTCACGTCGACGGCATCGGCCGGCAGCACGATCTCCAGAAACAGTGAGGGCCGAACGCCGGGGACGATCGTCGACCGATACGCGCTTTCTGCCGCGCGAACGATGCCGGCGTCGCGCACAGGGCGACCGTTCACGGCGAGCGAAATGCGCCGACTGGCCGTGCCGACGTCGGCGGGCCGTTCCACCAGTCCACTGACGTGAATCGGCCCGCTCACGTCGTCCGCCTCAATGAATCGCTCAGCGAACGCGCCTCCCCAGATGCCGGCGATACGCGCACGCATCGACGATGCGGGCGGAAGACTGAGCGCGCTCTTCCCATCGTTCGTGACACCGAGTCGCAGGTCACGCCTGCATAACGCGGTAGCAATGAGGGAATCGATGGCCGCGCGCCACTCGGATCGCGCACTACGAAGGAACTTGAGCCGCGCGGGGACGTTGTAGAACAGCTGCCCCACCGACACGGTCGTGCCGGTACGCCGAGCGGACGGCGAAACCTCGGTGACAGCTCCGCCTGCGACACGCACGAGCGTCGCTTCTGCGCCTTCCGTTGCCGACGCAATTTCCAATCGCGAGACCGATGCGATCGCCGGCAGCGCCTCGCCACGGAACCCGAAGCTGGCGACGCCCACGAGGTCGGCCGCACTCCGAATCTTCGACGTGGCATGGCGCTCGAGCGCGAGCAGCAGCTGATCGCGGTCCATACCGCACCCATCATCGCTCACGCGAATGAGCGTCCGCCCACCATCCTCGAGCGCGACCTCGATCGTCGTGGCGCCGGCGTCGAGCGCATTCTCCACCAGCTCCTTCACCGCTGAGGCGGGCCGTTCCACCACCTCGCCCGCGGCGATCTGGTCGGCGACGGCTGACGGCAGTACGGCGATGCGCGACGGTCGGCGGACGTCGGTACCGCTCGCGGTCATCGTCGACCGTTCGCCCAGGGACGCGCGATCGGCTCGAGACGATCGGTCTCGACCCAGCCCTCACGATCATCGCCCATCCGGACGAGCGACCAGACACCTTCCTCGCGGACGGTCCGTGCGATCTCGCCGGTGAGCAACGTGGCTCCCGGCTCACCGCCGAGCGCTGGAAGCGATCGCAGTGGCGCGGCCTCCGTCACAACGACGAGCCGGCGCGCATCGTAGGCCTCGCGTACGCGAATGCCGACGATGCCACTGCACATTGCGACGATGCCGAACCCGTACGCGGTGTACCGCAACGCAGCACGTCGACGCCAGATGCCGATCGCGGCCAACGTCCAGCCGAGCAGCCAGGCGATGCCGCCGACGAGTGCGACTGTCGACTCGTTGACCGGCGGCACGCTGGCTAACGCGCTGCCGCCGAACCCGGGCGTCAGGTCCAGGCGCGAGCGCGCGTCGGCCGCGTCAGGCTCGAGACGTAGCGCACGCTGCCAGCCGATCGCCGCAGCAGCGGTGTCGCGCGCGGCCCACGCGGCTGTCCCGAAGTTCGCCCACGCGTCCGCTGATGTCGGCTCGGCGCGTGCTGCTTCCGCGAAGAATCGTTCGGACCGCGCGAAGCGACGCGCCTCGTATTCGCGGACACCGCGGTCGAACGACTCGCGCGCCGTCGGTTCCTGCTGGGGAGCACCAAGCGACATGCCGAGGAGCGCGATGGACGCGAACGATCGCGAGTACATGGGCCGCGCGATGCGCGGGCGCGCTTCATGATCGACCTTGGCCAGCACATCCATCGCGCGCCGCGCGCCGTCATCGAGCGCGTGTTCCGCGCCCGAGTACACTGCGGAGTCGAGCTCGCCGAGCAACTCATCGGCTGCGCGGGCCACCTCAACCGTCACACCGCTGCGTCTGAGCGCGCGAACGAGCGCGCGTCTATCCGCGAGCTCCGCCGCCGCGACGCCGATGCGCTCGGCCAACGCGGCAGCATACGTGCGTCGCAGCGTCGCGGCGTCGGCATGCGAGCCCATTCCTGCACCGCGCGCACGCGCGAGCTTGCGGAGTCGTTCCGCGGCCGTGGGCACGCGCCGTGACCTGGGGCGGCGCACGACGAGGGCGAGCGCCGCGGGTAGCGGCGCTACGATCATCGTGAGCCAGAACTCCGCGCGTCTCGAGAGCGGTGTCCGGGCCTGCGCCTGCATAACGCGGCGCAAGGGGAACACCGGACGCGCCGAGTCCGCCGCAGCCTGGACGGCGATGAGCGTTCCTGGTGCGACGGTCACGTGCTGCGGTGTGGTGACCGCGAGCTCGTAGCGCTCGGTGTAAGGGTTGAAAAACGGGTAGCGAATGGTCGGCACTTCAACGTCGCCGCTCCGCACCGGCGTAATCACCCAATCGAATTCCTTGGCGCCGCGGACGACGATGGCGCTCGAGTCGAGCTGCACACGTTCTTCCGCTGGAACGAGCTGGCCCCACGGAACGCTAACGTCCGGCCGTGGAAAAAAGCTCACGTTGCCGTCGCCCACGACACGCACTGTGAGCACGAGCGGGTCGCCGACCTTCGCCGCGCCGCTATCGACGTGGGCCTCGATCGCGAGGCGTCCCACGGCGCCATTGTAATCGGAGGGCTTGCCCGACTGCGGCGGATCCACGACCACGAGCGGCACGGTCTCGGAGCGCAGCTGGTGACTCTCCTCGCGGCTGAAGAAGCTCGAGCTGAGCGGCAGCGAGTAGTTCAGTCGCGCGGAGGGAATCTCGTAACGCCCGGCGGTCAGCGGAAAGAGGGCTCGTTGAAAGACATGGACCTCATAACGCCGACCGTCGATCACGCGCTTGGACACAAACGACCGCGGCGCCGACAGATCGTAGGCGAGCATCGAACGCAACTCCGGCGGGATGAACTCCGGATTGCGTCTCAGCCGGTAGCGCACGTCGTCGTTCAGGAACACGCCCACCTGATACGTCGCCTGCTCGCCGACGTACACGGTGTCGGGCGCGATGAGTGCGTGGAAGTTCACGCCGTCGCGCGGATCGAGCCGTGAGCGAGAGACGACGGCCGGAACCTGCACAGGCGGCGCATTCACGATCGTTAGGCGAATCGGCGCCGAGCGCCCCGTCATCGGTCCCACGTTGGCGACGATGGGTGGCAGCACGACCGCGCCCGCGCGCTGCGCGACGAGCAGGTACCGATGCTCCACCACCGCGAGCGAACCCGACATCGCGCTGCCGCCGTCGACTCGCATCGACTCCTCGACGCGAACGCCACTCAGTGGCGCGAACTGCGGCGGCCTGATGGTCGGCGCAACCGGACCGCGAACCGCCGCGCGCACCGTGAGCGTTGCCGGTTGCCGAACCGTGAGCGTCTCCGGAGCGGCGACCGTAACGACGATCTGGAGTGCGATGCCCGCGAGGGAAAGAATCACCAGTCTTTTCCGCCCGGAGGTGGCTGTGGGCGATTCTGCTGCTGCTTCCGCGCTTGCACGTTGCGCTCGTCACGCTGCGCGCTGTTCAGCAATTGCTCCGCCTGCTGATTCCCGAGACCGCCGCTCGGCCTGTCGGATTGCGGTTGACGCGGCGGACTCGGCTGATTCTGACTACCGCCGCCTCCTCCACCGCCTCCTCCACCACCGCCGCCGCTCTGCTGCTGTTTCTTCCGTAGGGCGAGCTCGTAGTTCCACTTCGCATCGCCCTCGGCCGACCTCATGAGCAACGCACGCTTGTACGTCTCGAGTGCAGCATCGAGCGAGGGCGTCGCGGAATCGCCCTTTGCGGCCAGACCACGCTTGAGATGGGCGAGACCGAGGTTGAACATCGCGCGGTAGCGCACCTCCGGGTCCGTTGCCTTCACAGCGCGCTCGAGCACGTCGATCGCGGACTGGAGCGAATCCGCCGCAAGGAGCGACGTGCCGAGATTGTAGAGCACTTCCGGACGCCTGTCGCCACGCTCGAGAGCGCGGCGGTACAGTGTCGCCGCGCGCATGTAGCGCTTTGCGGCGTACTCACGCGCGGCATCGCGCACGTCATCCGCGCGCGCGGTGCGGAGCGGGACGAGCATCGCCGTCCCGACCATCAACAGCACCGTCGTGGCGGTCGCGGCGGCCGCAGCCGAACGGCGTCGCCGACCACGTCGCTCGGCGAGCAGCGTATCGAGGAGCAGAAGCAGCACAGCGGGAATCAGGAAGAGTTGAAAACGCGGTGTCTGAGTACGGCCCGCTTCGACCGCGCGTTGCACACCACGTAGCTGAACCAGCGCTCGACGGACTTTCGCCGCCTTGTCACTCTCGGCCGCGTCGATGAAAGTGCCGCCTGCACCCTCTGCAGCGGAGCGTAGCATCTCCGGATGATACTTCGTGATCACGACGTTCCCTTCGGGATCGCGCTTTTCGACGATTGCGTTTCCTTCCCGAATCGGAATGGGAGCGCCCGCGGCGGTGCCGAATCCGACGGTCACGATGCTCACGCCGGCTTCCGCCGCCAGCTTCGACGCGGCGACGACATCCTCGGGCGGCTCGAATGCTTCACCGTCACTGAAGATGACGATGGCGTGGTCGCTGCCGCTCTTCGTCGCGGCGAGCAGGTCAGTTCCCTGGCGAATCGCGCGCGCGAGTGAGCTACCCGCCTGGCCGACCACTGACGGATCGAGGTTGTCGAGAAAGAGATCCAGCGCCGCATCGTCAACAGTGAGCGGCGTGAGGATGTAACTGCGGCCAGCAAACGCGAGCAGCGCAAACCGGTCGCTCGGCGACGCGGCACGAAGCCGTCGAATTTCCTGCTTCACCTTCTCCAACCGATTTGGGCGCTCGTCGGCGGCCATCATCGACAGCGACGCGTCCACGGCGAGAACGATGTCGACGCCTTCACCGCGAACCACGGTCCGCTCCACGCCCCACCGCGGGCCGGCAATGGCGATTCCCGCGAACGCCGCGGCCAGCGCGAGGCGCGTGGCGCGCCAACCCGGCGGTACGGCGGCGTTAGGCGGTACGAGCCGCGCGATCATCGACGGCGTCCCGAGCCGGTCGAGCCGGCGCCGGCGGCGCCGATAGCCAACGATGACCAGCGCGATCACGAGGATCGGCAGCAGGAACGCGAGCCCGAGCAGCCAGGGATGATCGATCGCCGGCTTCATGCGGCGCGCTCCTTCGGCGGCTCGGCGGCGGCGCGCTTCGCTTCCTCGGCGGCCTTGAGCTCTGCGGCATGCACTGCGGCCACGATACCGCGCGCCTCCGCGCCAAGCTCCCGCGCCCGTTCGGCGGTCGTCGCTCGGCGCGCAAACTTCACGAGATCCGCATCGGCGAGCACGAGCGCGAGGCGGTTCACCGGCACCGAACGGTTGTCGCGAACAGCGATCAGCAGCTCGTTCGTCGTGAGGGCCGGGTGCGCGTCGGGAACGCGACGCGCGAGGTACGTCCGCAGCACCTCCACCATCAGTGCCACGTACCGTCCGCGCTCGCCCGCCTCGACGAGCCCAAGCCGATCGACGCGAGCGAACTCGGTCTCTGCGTCCGCAAACGGATCATCGACGTCGCCCTTCCGTCGCTTCTGTCGGCGATGCCACCACCACCAGAGGAGCCCGATGATCCCGATGACGGCGAGCGCCGCGAGCAGCCAGTACCACCACGGGAGCCCGAACTCGAAGATGGCGCGCTGGGGTTTCGGAATGCGCTGCGCGGTGTCGGCCGGCAGCACGCTCTTTACGTGGACGCGCAGCGTGCTGAGTGGAATGCGCCGCTCGCGCCCGTCCATCGTGACGACGATGTCCTTGATGCGAAGCAGCTGATCTCCGGTATCCCATGCCGCGAGACGCCACGTTCCCGTGACGTCCAGCGCCGTGGAGTCGGGACCCTGACGTTCCTGACGCGGGTCGAGCGCTTCGACAGCGGCGCCTGAATCCGGCCCGGCTGGAAACGCGATGCTCGCACCGCGGGGCGCATGAATGCGCACCGTTAGGCGGAACGGATCGCCAACCGTGACGGTGTCGGGCTCGACCGAATAGCCCATCTGCACGGGCAACTGCGCCTGCGTCGCCGCCGGCGTGTTTGCCGGACGCTGCGGCGTGCCCTGCGGCGTGCTCTGCGCGAGCGCGAGCATCAGCGGCCACGCGACCGCGACCGTGGAGAACGCCGCCGACGCCATCACCGCCGGCGACTCCGTGTCTCGCGCGAGCGGAAGAACCGCATGAGCGGTTCGACGTACCCGCCGTCCGTCCTCATCACGATCTCGTCGATGGCCAACCGTCGCAGCAAGTGGCGGCGGCTCTCACGCTGCTCAGTGACCATGCGAGCGTACCCATCGCGAACGCTGCGATCGCTCGTGTCGACGTCGATCGTCGCGCCCGTCTCCGGATCAACCAGCCGAGCGAGTCCGATGTCCGGGAGCGTCTCCTCGCTCGGGTCTTCAATCGTCACCGCAACCAGGTCGTGTTGCTGCGCGGCGAGCTTGAGCGGACGCTCGAGACTCTCGGAAAAGAAGTCGGAGAGCAGGAAGATGATCGCCTTTTGTCGCAACATGCCGCGCACGTACTCGAGGGCTCCGGCGATGTTGGTGCCGCGTCCTTCCGGCTCGTGCACCAGCAGGTCGCGGATGACTCGCAGCACGTGACGCCGCCCTTTCGCCGGCGGCACGACGTGCTCGACCCGATCCGTGAACAGCATGACGCCGACGCGGTCGTTGTTGCGCACCGCGGACATCGCAAGCACCGCACCGAGCTCCGTGGCCAGCTCGCTCTTGAAGCGCCTAACGGTTCCGAAGCGCTCCGAGCCGGAGAGATCGACGGCGAGCATGACGGTAAGCTCGCGCTCCTCGACGTAGCGCTTCACGAACGGCCGCCGCATGCGCGCCGTGACGTTCCAGTCGATCGACCGCACCTCGTCGCCAGGCTGATATTCGCGCACCTCGGCGAACTCCATGCCCTGCCCCTTGAACACCGAGCGGTACTCGCCGCTGAACACCGAGTTGACCAGCCCGCGTGTGCGAAGCTCGATGAGCTTTACCTGCTTGAGGATCTCGGGCGGGATGCCGACGGTGACACGTTGGCGGGCGGCGTCGGGCTCGACGGACTTCCGGGAACCGGGAACGGGGAACCGGGAACCGATCGTAGACGGCGGCTTCGGCGGCGTGCGCAATGCATGACGCGCGCGCGCCGGAGTCTCGAAGGTAACCGGCGCCGTTTTTCCCCGTTCCCCGTTCCCGGTTCCCCGTTCCCGGTCTGTCATGGACTTTCGATCTTCCCGAGAATCTTGGCCACCACGTCGTCGCTGGTGACCTCCTCGGCCTCCGCCTCGTACGTCGTGAGCACGCGGTGCCGAAGCACGTCCGGGGCGATCGACTTCACGTCATCAGGCGTGACGAACGTTCGGCCACGCAGGAACGCGTGCGCACGGGATGCCTGCGCCAACGCGATCGTCGCGCGCGGACTCGCCCCGAACTCGATGAGCGGAGCGAGCTCCTTCAGCCCGGACTCGGCCGGCTCGCGCGTGGCGTGCACGATCTCCACGATGTAGTCCACGATCCGCTCATCCATGTACAGCTCAGCGATGCGGTGTCGCGCTTCCATGATTGCCATCGGCGACGCGACGTGCTGCACGGAGATCGGCTCGCCGCCTGCCATCCGTCGCATGATCTCCTTCTCTTCATCACGCGATGGGTATCCGACTCGAAGCTTGAGCATGAAGCGGTCGACCTGCGCTTCGGGCAGCGGGTACGTGCCTTCCTGCTCGATGGGGTTCTGAGTCGCCAGCACGAGAAACGGCTCGTCGAGCTTGAACGTCTGGCCGCCGAGCGTGACCTGTTTCTCCTGCATCGCCTCGAGGAGCGCCGCCTGTACCTTCGCTGGCGCTCGGTTGATCTCGTCGGCGAGGACGATGTTCGCGAAGATCGGGCCTTTCTTCACGGAGAACTGCCCGGTCGACTGGTCGAAGACCTGCGTGCCTAACACGTCGGCCGGCAGCAGATCAGGCGTGAACTGGATGCGCTGAAAGGTCGTGTCGATCGTTTCCGCCAGCGTGCGGACCGTGAGCGTCTTCGCGAGCCCGGGCACGCCCTCCAACAGGACGTGACCGCCGGTCAGGAGGCTGATCAACAGCCGCTCCACCATGTACTCCTGCCCGACGACACGACGCCCCACCTGACGCATCACGCCCTGCACCAGCGCCATGTCCGCCTGCGAGGAGACCTGTGTTGCCACGTGCACGCTCCAGAGAAAGTGGGCCGGGAACGATGTGAGCTCGCCCCTCAGCCCGCTGGTTCAAAATCAGGACCGACTACGCGCCACCGCCAGGCAGCGGGGTAGGCCGGTCTTCAGAGTATACACGAAACCAGTGAATCGGCTCCGTGAGTCACTCCGGCGGCTTCTTTCGGACGGGCCGCGACGGAGCGCGAGAACGTTGGGCCCTGCTCTCGGACGATCGGTCGTGCGGCACATCACGTTTCGAGGCAGGTCGCCGAGGCCTGTCCTTGCGAACTGGTCGCGCCTGTTCGGGACTCAAGCCGAGCGGCCTGCCAAGCAGGTGCTCGAGCTCATGCCGCTCGCGGCTCGAGAGCTGACGGGTCGCGCCGCTCGGTAGCGGTCCGAGTACGACCGGCCCGAATCGCACGCGCACGAGACGTTCGACCTCGAGACCGAGCGCTTCGCATAAACGTCGGACCTCCCGATTCTTTCCTTCTGCGATCGTGAGCTCCAGCTCCGACGTGCGATTTCCGAGTGGGCGAGCTTCCACGGCAGTGGCGCGCACGATCCCGTCCTCGAGCTCGACACCACGTCGTGCTTCAGCGGCTGCGACCTTCACATTGCCACGCACGGTCGCGACGTAGCTGCGTTCGATCTCATTGCTCGGGTGCGTGAGCACGTGCGCCGCGTCGCCGTCCGTCGTGAGCAGTAACACGCCTTCCGTGAGATAGTCGAGACGCCCGACATAGGTCAGGCCGGGGATGTCCGGCACCATGTCGAACACGGTTCGCCGGCCTTCCGGATCGGATCGCGTCGTCACGACGCCCGCTGGCTTGTTGAAGACGATCCATTCGTAGGACGTCGCCGGCGGCGGAAGCTCCTTTCCGTCGACGGTGATCCGGTCGACGGCCGGATTCACCGATTGCCCTGTTCGTGCGACAGCGCCGTTCACGAGCACACGACCGCTCGCGACCAGCTCCTCTGCCTTCCGCCGCGATGCGATACCCGCACGAGCGAGTGCGCGGTGGATTCGCATCGGCTCGTTGCTCACGTGGTGGGCCCTACCAGCGACGCCGTCACCGGTGCGACGCTGCGGAGCGCAATCGCGAGCTCGTCGCCGCGCGGGAGCTCTTCGAGATGACGCAGCGCGAACTGCTCCAGGAAGATCGGCGTGGTGCCATACAGCAGTGGCCTGCCCACGCCCTCGGCGCGACCGACGACGTCGATCAGACCTCGTTCGAGCAACGATTTGAGCACACTCCCAACGGCCACGCCTCGGATCTCTTCGATCTCGGCCCGGCCGATCGGCTGCCGATACGCGATGATGGCGAGCGTTTCGAGCGACGCACCCGACAGTCGGTGTGGGCGAGCGGCAAGCTGCGCGCGCT
>Ga0310810_10001556_pt1 | contig 24199 bp, 23 predicted proteins | sample NCmetagenome_FD_207641 | JGI IMG/M metagenome (GOLD analysis project Ga0310810, IMG submission 207641) | Soil microbial communities from experimental microcosm in Duke University, North Carolina, United States - NC | ecosystem: Engineered > Artificial ecosystem > Soil microcosm > Unclassified ... | reverse complement strand
TGATGCTCTCGAAGGCATTCATGGTTGATGTGCTGGCCGTAGAACGGTGCACGCGCGTGAGCGCAAATGCACCGGCGGCTAACGCGCCAATTGTTAAATAGACAGAATAGCGGAATGAGACGATGTGAAAGAATGCATTGAGGACTGCGACGAATGCTAAGAGTCCCAATGCATACGCGAGCGCCCATCGTAGATACCTCTCGGATTCTCGAAGAAGTCGTGAGGCGAGCAGAAAGCCGAAAATGAAGGGAATACATGCGAGGATGATCAAGTCAGCTTCGCCCTCCCGAGATCCAGCCTGCTGCCGCTCGCCAACATACAACGAGGGTCGCGGCGATATAGAGACCTCCCAACAGCGCCACGAGGCCGACGTCACGCCACACTAGACTCGGGACGCCCTCGACCTTGGTTATTAATGAGGCGCGGCGCAAAAGAGTATCGGTTTGGGTACGCGAAATAAGATAGAGATCGAGCTGGGCATTCGGCTGGCCGGCAAATCGTCGTGGTGCCGCTATGATCGTGACAATTCCATCCCTGCTCTCGCCCGGACGAAGAACGATCCCGGGCGGGAGTGCGCGCACAAGTTCGAGTGGCACAGGAGGGACGCTCGCATTCGGGTAATCTGGAAAGACGTACCCTACCTCGATGCATGGCGAATGTTGCCTGACACTCGAAGCGTCAAGAAGACAACCGCGAACTGGCTGCGTGCTAACGTTCGTGAACTTCACGTGGACGTAATATCGCGACCAGGCCGAAACGGTCTTGGGATAATCGACGACGACCATGTGGACGTCAGCCGTTGCGGCAGACGTCTGCCACGCTGCTCCAAGAAGGAGGGGTGCCGCCGTGATAAAGGTTGAGAGAAGTTGGTTCGTTCTCATCGACCATCGAACGAATGACCGAACAGTACCCCATAGGCTCGTGCAGTGGGAATCATTGTAATGCCGAATCCGGCGACAACATCAGTTGCGACGATTGCGGCTGATTTGAGTCAGGGCCATCCTCGCCACGATAACCCGTTCTTATGAGCCCGGTGAGTCTACTCAACCGGTCGCACGCCCAGCAACCGGTCTCATATCGTCGCTACGCGTGGCCATCTTGAGCGTCGGGCCCGACGTGCTGCGCGCCCCGGCTCGCCGGCCGAGCGTTTCGATGCTCGGCTGGGCTCTCAACGAGGAGGAGAACGTCGGTTCGTACATCGAGCGCGCCGAAAAGCTCCTGCGAGCGCTGGCAGACGACTTCGAATTGCTCCTCATCGACGATGGCAGCACGGACAGCACGGCGATCATCGTCCAGCGTTATAGCGAGACTCGACCGTGGTTGCGGCTGGTACAGAATGAACGCAATCTCGGGTCTGGATACAACACCAAGCGGGCGATTACGCTGGCGCGCAAGGACTATCTGTTTTGGCAGACCGTGGATTGGTCATATGATTTGAGCCGCCTGCCCGAAGCCATGACGTGGCTCGGCCGGTACGATGTGCTCCAAGGGGTTCGCCACGGAACGGTGTCGATCTCGGGCCTTCTCTGGCGACGCTCGGACACCGCGTACAAGGGGCTCGTGTCGATCATCAATTATCTGTTGGTGCGCGCGCTCTTCCGGCTGCCGGTGCACGACTATCAGAACGTGACCGTGTACCCCCGGACCCTGATACAGTCAGTGACGCTAGAAACGGAGAGCGCATTTACGAATCCTGAGTGTCTGCTAAAGGCCTGGTGGCGAGGCGCGTCGATTCTCGAGTTTCCCGTACCCTTCCTCAAGCGCGAGCGCGGTCGGGCGACCGGGACGCGTCTGCGTGTGGTTCTTAAGTCTGTGGCGGACATCCTCCGGTGGTGGCTGTGCTGGATCGTGCTCAACCGCCGTCCCGATAAGGGGCACGGCCGTGTCGTGTACTGGGATGAGCGCTAGACTGATCTGGGCCGTGCAGGCGGCAATCACAGTGCTCTTATTGATACTCGTGTTCTGGCGGCTTGACATCGCGGCGTCCGCGCAGTTCGTAGCTCGGACACCCTTGTGGTTCTACGTCGCCTCGCTCGCGCTCCTATGCCTCGGGCAGGTCGTGTACGCGTACAAGTGGCAGCTCATCCTCGGCGCGATGGGCATCGCCGTTCCCTTTCGTCGCGTACTGGCGCAATATCTGATCGCGATGTTCTTCAATAACTTGTTGCCGACGGCGATCGGCGGCGATGTCGCCCGCGTCTACTATCTCGGCCAGACGAACGGCTACGTCCGCGTCGGGACGTCTGTGGCTGTGGACCGTGCGTTCGGGTTTCTCGCCATGGCGACCGTCGGCGGTGCGCTCGTGTGGTGGCTCGATATCTCCACACCCGCCTTTCGCGCCGCGCGCGACGTGATGACACTCCTCTTCTTGATGCTGCTCGTTGGCCTGCTCGTGCTCGCGCGCATGCCGGTGCGTCGCGTGGTCGGCTTGCTGCGGCGCTGGCCGGCGCTGGTTACCGTTGCCTCGTGGCTCGATCGCGTCGTCGTGTCCGCGCGGCCGTTGCAGCAGCGGCCCGGTGTCATCGTCGCGGTCAGTGCTCTCGTGATCGCGTACTTCGTGCCGCTGACATGGACCTATCGAACCTATTTTCGGGTTGCCGACGGCGTCGACACCCCCTACCTCGGAGTGCTGGCCGTACTCGTGAGCATCGCAATCCTGTCCAACATTCCGATCTCCGTGAACGGCATCGGCCTGCGCGAACAACTGCACTACCTACTGTTCGCCGGGCTCGGGGTGTCTCGCGAGCTGGCGGTCTCGGCCTCCGTCATCGTCTTCTCGCAGCTGCTCGTCATCAGCGCGATCGGCGCTGTCGTGTGGCTCGCGGCGTGGAGACGCCGCGCGGACACCGCAGCCTCCCCAAGCCTTGACCCACAGCCTGGCGATGCCCTAGGGTCGAGACGATGACGCTGACGGCGAAGGACGAGCAGCGGCTGTTGCGGATCGAGAGGACGCTCACCGATTATCCGTTTCCGCCTCAGCTCGTCGTCGAGAACACCTCCTATTGCAACCTCCGATGCATACACTGCTGCCACAAGGAGCTGTCGCGACCCCGGCGGCATATGCGCCGGGAGCTATGGAACAAAATCGTCGAGGAGGTCGGGAAGGAGGCCCCGGAGTGCGAGGTGTGGCCCACCTTCTATGGCGAGGCACTCATCCTCGGATATGGTGACGAGCTATGGAGACGTCTCGAGTACGCGGCGGCGGTCGGCTGTCGTAACCTTGTTCTCAACTCGAACGGCACGCTCCTGGACCGCTGGGACAATATGGATCGAGTGCTGCAATCGCCGCTGCGACGCTTCATCCTCAGCCTCGACGGCTTTGCCACCGAGACGTTCGAAGCGATCCGCGTCGGCGCCCGACGCGACGCCGTTTACGCCAACGTCGAAGAGCTCCTTCGGCGCAAGGCGCGTACGACGTCGCCGTATCCCGTCATCATCTGTCAGTTCTCGAAGATGCCTCGCAACGCCGGTGAGGTGGAGGCATTTCGCCGTCACTGGAACGCTCTTGGCGCCGAGGTGAAGGTTCGCTCGATGCTCGAATGGACGGCGAGCGGAAGCGTGCGCGCCGACACGATCGATCACGAGACGTCGTTTCGGATCGCGTGTCCCTGGGCCAATAGCACGATGGCGATCCACGAAAACGGCGATGTCGTCGCGTGCGCCGTTGACTATGCCGGACGGTTCAAGGTCGGGAATGCGGCGCACGAGACGCTCCGCGAACTCTGGCGGAGGCTCGGTGAGCGGCTACGCGCGGTGCACCGTGCGCATCGCTGGGAGGCGTTGCCCGACATTTGCGCGGGATGTCGCGATTGGCAGATGGCCGGCGCCGACTACGAACCGGAAACGGTGCCGGGGACGCGGCCATTCTGGGTGTATCTCGACGCCACGAGGGACTGAGCGCGTGGCTGGATCGCGCGCGCTGGTCGATATCGTCTACGACGGCGGCTGCGAGTTCTGCCGGCGCGCGCTGGCCGTGATGCGCTGGCTCGCTCACCGCGAGATCTTCTGGCTGCACGACGCGAGCGATCGAGCCGCGCTCACCGAACGGTTTCCCATGCTCGCGCGTGCGGATCTCGACGATGCGATGTTTGCGATCGACGCCGACGCGGGTCTCACACGAGGATTTTTCGCGTTTCGCCGCCTGATCTGGGAGAGCCCGTGGCTCTATCCCTTACTGCTGGTGTTCTACTGTCCCGGGGTCTCCATCCTCGGACCGGCGATCTATGCGTGGGTGGCGAGGCACCGGCGGCGCCTGGGATGCGCTGGGGGCGCGTGCGATGTCGTGCGTCCCGGCTCACTCGGGCGACGGTGATTCGGGAGGTCCGCTGACTACCCAGCCGTCACTCGAGGCGCAGGCGTTCCTGCGCTCAGCGTACGGGCTGCTGCTGATCCTCACGCTGCTGCAAGCGCTGCCGCAGGCGCGACGGTTCTTCCTGAGCGAGCGCTGGGACGGGTACGGCGAGCGCCGCCTGTACGTCGAGGCCGTGCACAATCCTTATGTTCTGCCAATCGTCCTCGCGGCGTGGCTGGCAGCGGCCGTCAGCCTGCTGCTCGGCGTGATACCGGCGGTTGCCGCGCTTCTGAACCTCGTCTTGTGCCGTTACTTCTTCGTCGGCATGCGGTGGAAGGGATTGCTGCGCGGCATGGGCGCCCCGGGGTTCATGACGTACTGGCTGGGCGCGTGCGTGTTCTTCCTCGAATGGGGTGTCGCACACGATCCCTCGGGCAATGTCCGGGCGGCGGCGCTTCTCGCCTTCCGCGTCGATTTTGCCGTCATCATGCTGTGCGCCGGCACCTACAAGTTCGTCGCGGGCTATCGGAAGAACCAAGGGATGCAGTTCGGGTTGGTGAATCCCTGGTGGGGCTACTGGGGCCGCTGGTATCGGCGCTTTCCACCCGAGCATCCACTCTTCCGTGGCATGAATCATTTCGCATGGGGCACGGAGGTCGTGGCCGGAATCCTCATGCTCGTGCCGGCGACCCAGTTGCCGGGCGCGGCGCTGATCTTCGTGAGCTTCGTCTTCATCGCGACGCAGATCCGTCTCGGATTCCTCTGCGAGATGGTGATGCTGTGCTGCGTGATCTACGTGCACGCGGGCGATCCCATCGACGCGGTGCTGAGCCGCCTGCCGGTTGCCTTGACGTCAGCCGGCGTCTCGATCCCCGAGCCGGTGAATCTCGTGATGACGTTCGCACTGATCACATATGCCGTCGTGCTGCCGTTCGTCAAGATCGGCCAGTACGTGAACCTGCTGCTGCGCCGCCCCTTGCCGCAGCCGCTGCAGCGCGCGCTCGACCGCTACGCGAACCTGTTTGGGATCATCGTGTGGCGGGTGTTCAGTATCGACCACACCAATTTTTACGCGCGCATCATGGCCGAGGATCCACTGACCGGCGAGCGCCGGCCGCTGGCGCGGCCGGGACGCGTAGACACGCTCACGAGCACACGGTTCGTGCACGTCGGTGAGTTCATCACGCTCGTGAGCATCTTCACGACGGCCAAGTACTTTCCTTCGAGACCCGAGCTGCTCGAGCGACGGCTCATCCGGTACACCCGGACGCTGCCGTATCGGGCCGGCTCGCGCGTGATCTTCGAGTACGTCGTCATCGCCAATGCCGGCCGCTTTGAGGACCGCACCGTGGCCGAGTTCGTGGTCGACCCGGACGAGGGGTGTGTAACGGAGCGCGTGCTCGATCCCGATGTCTCCATACGGGCGCCGAGCCCCGTATCGCCGGTCCACGAGGCGGCCCATCCAGGAACCTATCAGCCGGTTCACCGAACCTCGGCCTGAAGGCGGGCGAATGCGCTTTGGGGCGAATGCGCTATAGTACGGAGCGTCATGCACGGCCCCCGCAGGTGACAGGAATCATAACGTCGTGACGCGAGCCGAGTCGTCGTACGGGCTGCGACCAGGAGCCGAGCAGTTCCCTCTCATGGTGGTCATCGCGGCCATCTATCCGTGCAATTTCGGATGTCCGATGTGCCCCTACACAGATGGGAACTCCGAAATTAGACGCTTCTACCACGAGCGCGGCGGGGATCTCTTGCCTGTCGAGCTCTGGAACAAGATGGCAGACGAGTCCGGGCCGTATGGCGCGTGGATGCGCATCACGGGCGGCGGCGAACCGATGCTCCATCCCCACATGGTCGAGATGATCGAGCGCGCGAAGGCGCGCGGCGCGCGCGTTTGGCTGAACACGAATGGAAGCATGCTGGGGCCATTGCCGAAGCATCGACACAAGCTCGAGCGGATCCTCGAGGCCGGCATCGATCTAATCGAGTTCTCGATGGATGCCGGCGACGCGGAAACCTACGCGGTACTCCGCCCACCACATCGCGGCGCGCCGCGCGACCCTAAACAGTGGTGGGAGCATCACACTGGGAATGTGCGGGCTGCCCTCGAACTCCGCTTGAAATACAAGGTCACGAGTCGGATCGTCGTGTCGATCATCCGGCAAGAGGCCACGGAGGGAAAGCTCGAGCAGGCCATCGACTTCTGGACCCGACAGATCGGAGTCGATGAAGTTATCACCCGCAAGTTTTTGACGTGGGATGACAACACGCGGATCCCACCGGGCAAGGCCCTGGACAAGCACCTCTATCGAGAGTTGCCGACGCAGCGCAAGGAACCATGCGTGTGGCCTTTCGAGCGACTGAACGTCGATACTCTCGGACGGGTCGCGCTTTGCGGGCAGGACATCTCGTTCCGCACCGCACAGTTTTTCCCGAACATCCGCGATGTGTCGATCCGCGAGGTGTGGCAGGGCGAGGCCTTCAACGAGTACCGGCGGCTGCACCTCGCCGGCCGGGGCGCCGAAGCCTGGCCATGCCGAGGCTGCTCGGCGTGGCTCGCGGGTGTCCGCGATTGGGAACACGGCTGGCTCAAGGTCCTCAAGACTTCAGGCGACCACGCCAAGCAGGTGATGGAGCGTGACCTCGGCGTCGCCGTCGAGATCTATCAACCACGCGGATGAGACTGCCGCGGTCTCGTGTACAGCGGTAAGCTCATCACCCTCCGACCGTTCGAACGGCCCGATGCAGAGCGCTATCGAGCCTGGGTCAATGATGCCGAGATCGCCGCGCTGATCGATCGCGTCAGACCGGTCACCGAGGCTGAGCACGCGACTTGGTACGAACAGCTCGTCAGCTCGCCGAATAGTCTCGTGTTCGCCGTGGATCGCAACCGCCCGCGGCGCTTCATCGGTCTCGTGTGGCTTTTTGATGTCCATTGGCGGCATCGCCGTGCCGAAGTCCGGATCGTGCTCGGCGACCGGGCCTCGTGGAGCGGCGGATACGGCAGCGAGGCGCTACGACGTCTCGCCCGCATCGCATTTCAGGGCCTCGCGCTCGACAAGCTGTGGGCCGAAGTGCTGACAACCAACCCGCGCGCAGCCCGGGCGTTCGAGCGTGCGGGATTCGTGCGCGAAGGGCTGCTGAGGGCCGACCGCGTCGCGGGAGGACGCCGCGTCGACGTCGTACGGCTCGGGCTCGTGCGAGGACACTGACATGTGCGGGATCGCTGGCGTCTTCGGTGTCGGCGAGCCGGCGACGGTCCGCCGCATGCTCGGACGGCTTTCTCACCGCGGTCCCGACGACGAGTTCCTCGTGTCTGGCGCACGGTTCACGCTCGGTGCACGTCGACTCGCGATCCTGGATGTGGCAGGTGGCCGCCAACCCCTGTGCGATGAAAGCGGACGGATCTGGGCCGCGCAGAACGGGGAAATCTACAATTTTCCGGAGCTGCGTCTCGCCCTCGAGGCGAAGGGCCACGTGTTCCGCACGGGGACGGATACCGAGCTGCTGCCACATTTGTACGAGGAGTGGGGCACGGCGTTGCCCGCCCGGCTAAAGGGCATGTTCGCGCTCGCCATCTGGGACGATGAGCGCGGCGTCGGCATGCTCGCGCGTGACCATGTCGGCAAGAAGCCCCTCTATGTGCTGGCGCGGCCGGGTTGCCTCTACTTCGCGTCGGAGATCAAGGCCCTGCTGGTTGTCCCAGGCTTCGACCGGCGCGCCGATCCCATCGCCATCCACCATTATCTGTCGTACAAGCACGTGCCAGCTCCGCGCACGGCGTTCGCAGGCATTAGCGCGATACGGCCGGCGGAGACGCTGACCTGGTCGCCCTCGGGTGCGCTGCGGACAGAGCGTTACTGGTCGCTGTCCTGGCGGCCCGACCCGCAGTGGGAGCGAATGGACGAGCGGGAGGTCGCGGCCCGCCTGACGGCGGCGCTTCGCGAGGGCGTGCGCCGGCGCCTGCTCAGCGACGTGCCGATCGGCTTTTATCTGAGCGGCGGAGTCGATTCGAGTCTCTCCACGGCGCTGGCGGCGACGGTGAGCCCCGGGGCGATCAAGACGTTTACGTTGACGTACGACGACGCCAGCACCACAGCAGGCAAGGATGCAGACAGCGCGTGGGCACGCCGCGTGGCGGCACAGTATGGCACCGAGCACTACGAGGAGCGCCTCTCGCTTCGCTCGTTCGCCGCCGAGTTTCGACGCGTCCTCGCGTGCTTCGACGAGCCCTTCTCCGGCGTGGTGTCGCCATACTTCCTGTCGCGGCTGATCGGGCGGCACGTCAAGGTTGCGCTTTCGGGGGATGGTGCGGACGAGCTGTTCGGAAGCTACCTCTCACACCGCCTGGCTCCCGCGATCGCGGCGTACCTTTCGCGCGGACCGCGGGCCCTCGACGAGCCCGCCTATGCGGTGAACCGCGCTATCGTGGAGCAAATCGCGCAGCCCGATCCCGGCCTGTGGCGTGCGCGGCTCCACGTCTTCAACGACGTCGAGAAGACCGCGCTGTACGCTCCCGGATTTCGAGAGCAAGTGCGCGAGGCCTCGTCGGAAGCGCACTGTGCGGAGTACTTCGCCGAGTTCACGGCGATCGACCCGCTCAATCGCATCCTCGAAGGCGAGTTCAAAGGGATCTTCCCTGACCAGGTCTTGACATTCGTCGACCGACTTTCGATGGCACACTCGCTAGAAACGCGGACGGCGTTTCTCGATCGCGACTTCGTCGAGCTCGCCGCCTCGCTGCCTGGACGGTTGAAGATCAACGGCACGACGTGCAAGTACATCTTGAAACAAGCGGCGAAAGACTATCTTCCTCCCGGTCTGGTGGATCGACCCAAGGAAGGCTTCGTCATGCCGGTGAACCAGTGGCTCATGTCCGACCTCGGCGACTTCACCGGAGAGGCGCTGGCGCCGCCGCGGATTCGTGCCGCGGGGATCCTCGACGATGTGGCGGTGGGAGAGCTCCTTGCGCGTTTCCGGCACGGCGACGCGACGCTGGCCAACCGGGTGCTCTCGCTGATCGCCTTGCAAGTCTGGTGGGAGGATTACCTGAGTGACGCGAGAACGTCGTGACGCTCGACGCCTCGCGGACGCTCGTCGTGTTGCAGCCGGGATACCTTCCGTGGCTCGGCTATTTCGATCAAATGTATCGGGCGACCCACTTCGTGCACTACGATGACGTGCAATTCGACAAGCACGGCTGGCGCAACCGGAACCGAGTCAAGGCGCCGACGGGACAGCCGCACTGGCTCACCGTGCCTGTCCGCCACACGGGCCTCGGCTTTCCGCGAATCGCAGACGTTGACATCGATCGTCGGATGCCATGGGCCCGCAAGCACATCGGGACGCTGCGACAGTTCTATCGGGCGGCGCCGTACGCCACGACGTATCTCCCCGCACTCGAAGCGGTGTTGACGCGCGACTGGTACCGCCTCATCGATCTCGATCTTGCAGTCATCGAGCTCGTCTGCGGATGGCTCGGACTGCAGCGATCAACGGCGCGGGCGTCGGACATCGGCGTCGTGGGAACTCCGACGGACCGGCTCATCGGGCTCTGCTTGCGGCTGGGGACCGGACGCTACCTCACAGGCGCCGCGGCGCGCGATTATCTCGATGTCGCCGTCTTCGCGCGCCATGGCATCGAAGTGGCGTGGCAAGACTATCATCACCCCGTGTATCCGCAGCAGCACGGCGGCTTCGTGTCGCATCTCTCGGTGATCGATCTCGTGCTGAACTGCGGGCCGGCTAGTCTCGACATCCTCACCTCGCAGGGGGTCGCAACCGCGATATGAAGACTGTCCTCGTGACCGGTGGCGCTGGCTTTATCGGCAGCAATTTCGTCCAGTATCTCTGGGATAAGTATCCCGACTATCGCCTCATCGTGGTGGATGCACTGACCTACGCGGGCAGCGTCGAAAATCTTCCGAGGGGGGCGCAGGACTCCGATCGCTACGAGTTCTGGTATGGCGATGTTCGCAACGGCGAGTTGATCGACACGCTCGTCTCGCGATCCGACATCGTGGTGCACATGGCCGCGGAGTCGCACGTCACGCGCTCGATCTACGATAACCGGTTGTTCTTCGAGACCGACGTGCTCGGGACGCAAACGGTCGCGAACGCGGTCACCAAGTTTCGCGATCGTGTGGAGCGATTCATTCACGTGTCGACTTCCGAAGTCTATGGCTCTGCCGAGTCGCCCAAGATGGACGAGTCGCACCCGCTGAACCCACGCAGTCCCTACGCGTCTGCCAAGTGCGGCGCGGATCGGCTCGTGTATTCGTACTGGGCGACGTACCGGATTCCGGCCGTCATTCTCCGGCCGTTCAACAACTACGGACCGCGACAGCACCTGGAGAAACTAATCCCGCGACTGATTACGAGTTGTCTGCTGAAGGAGCCGCTCACCGTGCACGGCGATGGGTCAGCGGCCCGCGACTACATTCACGTCGATGACCACTGTCGAGCGCTCGACCGCTTGCTCCACGCACCGCGCGATCGGGTCGTCGGCGAGGTGTTCAACGTTGGGTCCGGCTGCCACCGAACCATTCTCGAGATCGCGCTGGCCATCCGCGACGTGATGAACTGCCACGATGTGCCGATTCAGTTCGTGGGCGACCGCCCGGGCCAGGTCTTTCGGCACACCGCCGATACGAGCAAGCTCGAACGCTTCACGGAATGGTCGCCCGACATCGACTTCAAGAAGGGTCTAGAATCCACCGTTGCGTGGTACGCGCGCCATGAAAGCTGGTGGCGGCCTCAGATGTGGATGCGCCGCATCCACATCATCAGCGCGGACGGCAAGCGGGAACTGCACTGATGGGCACCATTCCATTCTTCGCGCACGACCTCGGCGCCGCCGAGCTCGAGGCGATCGCCGCGGTGTTCCGCGGGCGTATTCTCACCACCGGGGAGACGGTCGCGACGTTCGAGCGTCGATTTTCTGAGTACCTCGGCGTGCGTCACACCATCGCGGTGACGAGCTGCACCGGCGCGATGCACCTGGCGCTGCTAGGTTTGAACATCGGCCCGGGCGACGAGGTCATCACGACGCCGTTGACGTTCATCGCGACGTCGACGGCGATCCTCGAGGCAGGCGCATCGCCGGTGTTCGTTGATGTCGAGCCGACGACGGGGAACCTCGACGCCGACGCGGTCGAGAGCGCTATCACCGAGCGCACGCGCGCGATCATGCCCGTGCACCTCTATGGCCTGATGTGCGACATGCGCGCACTCCAGGGCGTGGCCGAGCGCTACGGGCTCGCGATTGTCGAGGACGCAGCGCATTGCGTGGAAGGCGAGCGCGCGGGGTCTCGACCCGGCGCACTGTCAGAGGCTGCCTGTTTTTCCTTTTACGCCACGAAGAGCCTGACGTGCGGCGAAGGCGGGGCGGTGGTGACGAACGACGACGCGCTCGCAGAGCGACTCCGACTCCTTCGTCTGCACGGCATGACGAAGAACGCCTACGATCGTGCGCGAGAAGGATACCAGCATTGGGACATGGTATGTCTCGGCTGGAAGTACAACATGGACAACATCCAGGCAGCGATGTTGTTGCCTCAACTCGAGCGGCTCGAGCACAAGTGGCAGCAGCGTGAGCTGGCCGCTCGGCGGTATTACGAGCGATTCGCGATGAACAGGCGCGTTCGGATGCCGTACATTCCCGCCGAGGCTCGCCATGGCCGCCATCTTTTTCCAGTCTGGGTGATACCTGACCGGCGCGACGCAATCGTTGAAGGTCTGCGCGCGCGCGGTATCGAGACCGTCGTCAACTACCGCGCGATTCACCTTCTCAGCTTCTTCGAGGAACGCTTCAAGTTGAGTCGCGGCAGCTTTCCCGTGGCCGAGCGGATCGGAGATTCCACGATCTCGTTGCCGTTCTATGCAGGAATCCCCGATGGGCACATCGACGCGGTGGCAGAGGCGCTGAACGAGCTTGCCTAGTGTCCGCTGGCGCTTTTGGGGCGCCATCATCATCGCCTGCGGACTCTTCTTGGCTCAGGGCTGGACGCTGTGCCAGACGCTTCTCACGTGGCCGGATGAGAGCGGATATCTTCATCTCGGCGCCCTTGTCGTGACCGGCCGTGTCGATCTCTTTGCGGACGATCAACCTGGTACCCGGATGCCACTCCCGTTCTGGCTGCTCGGGCTGACGCAGGTCGTCGGCGGACGGAATCTTCTCCTCGCGCGCGGCGTGTGCCTCGCCATCGGAGTACTGTGCGTCGTGCTTACCGCCATTGTCGGTCGCCAGGTCGGCGGCCCGGGCACAGGAGCGCTTGCGGCATTATTTCTATCTACCCAAGGCATCCTCATTGGGTATCTGACCACGGCGACGTATCATTCGCTCGCCGCGGCGCTTCTCCTCGGTGGCTTGGCGCTCATCTTGTCGTCGCGCCAGCCAGTGTCGGCGGTGGCAGGCACGGCGGTGTCATCTCTGCTGTTTCTGACCCGGACGAACTTGTGGCCGCTTCTCCCTGCGATGGGCGTGATTGCGTTCACGCGCGTGCGACTGTGGCCTGCCAAGATCGCCATTTGCGTGGCGATCGCGGCGGTTCCGCTCACGTTCTTTAGCTCGGACCCGCGGCATGCGAAGGTCCTTGCATATGTTCCGCTTGTCGGATCGATCGTCGAGCGTTTTGGATTTCATTCGACGCTCGCCACAACGGCGTTCGAGCCGACCGCCGCCGGTCGGCGTATGCATGCGATCGCGCGCGTGCTTCGAATGTACGAGTTCTGGGTGCTGGCGGCGCTCGTGCCGATTGTGCTGCTCATCCTGTCAGCGCACGGCCGACGCGCCATCGCTGAGGCGACAACGCAAACGCGCACGATCCTCCTGCTGCTGATCTACCTTGCCGCGACACAGGCGATTCTGTTTTGGGACCGACTCGCGCAGTACGGAGCCTATCTACCATCATGGGCGCCGTTGTGCGCCGTAGTTCTCGCCGTGCTGTGGATCGAGGCCCTCCGGCACACCGCTGTGACGAGCAAAACGCGTCTCTTGCTCGCGTCAATGCTGACCTTTTTGTTAGCTTGCCCGATGCTTATCGTTCGTCATCCATTAAAGGCTGCGGCGAACACGAACACAATTCGACAACTCGAGATCGCAAAACGTGAGTTCGGCAACTTGATACCTGCCGGTGCTCATGTGTTCCTACTGGGCAACTCGATGCCTCTGTACGTCGCTGGCATCGACCCCTATGTGCGGCAGATCTATTCGACGGAGACGCTCGCCGCCATTGAAGATCGACCTGTTATTGAACGCCATGGTCTGTGGGGCTTGCGCGAGATCGATTTGTGGCTCGGTTCCGACGCGGACTATGCGGTAACCGAGCGTGACCTGATGGCGAGGTATCGGACTTCGCGGCCAATACCGATCGCTCGCATTGAGGCGTATTTGTCGCGCGAATTCCGATACGTCGCGCGGGTCGACGCCTATCCTCCATTCGTTTACGACGTATATCGTCGTACGAGACGTGAATATCCAGACAAGACGAGTTGGGGGACGGGTGCGAGCACGGAAGCCGCCACGCTGTTAGAGCTGACCACCCGCGGCGTCGGCGTTGCCGCACGCCCGACTGTCGGACGCACTGCAGCGCCAGGACTCGCAGCACAATTTGACAGACATGTGACGGTACATTTATCGTATCGGATGGTTCAGGCCCCGCCCCGCTGGCGCTGCTGGCCGGCGAAGACGGTGATACCCGGGGGAGAGAGCGGAATGAAGGTCTTCAACACCTCGTTCACGTTGAACAGTGAGGAAGGCACCGAGGTTACCGACATCACCAAGCACGTCCGGGACGCCGTCCAGCAGTCCCCCGTATCGGCAGGTATTGCGCTGATCAATACGTTGCACACTACATGTGCGGTGTTCATCAACGAGTTCCAGAGCGCGCTCATCGACGACCTCAAGGGGCTCGCCGAGAAGCTGGTGCCCGAGCGCGGCGGTTATCGCCACGACGACCCCCGCTTCTCCGACTGCGAGCGCGGTAACGCCCACTCGCATCTGCGAGCGGCGCTGCTCGGCCGCTCGGTCGCGCTGGGCGTGAACAACGGCGACCTGGCGCTTGGCCGGTTCCAGTCGGTCATCTTCGCGGAGTTCGACGGCCCCCGAAAGCGCGAGATCACTGTCCAGGTGATCGGCGCGTAGCCCAGCCGAGCTCGCTCGTCCCGCGCCGCAGGGCACCCACCACGCCGTAGGAGTTCCATGAACGAGAGACCGGCCACGCTCGGCCGGCGCTCGGCCATCCTCGTCGCCGGCACATGGACGGCGACTGCACTTGGGTTTCTCGCCATGATGCTCACCGCGCGGCGCCTGGGCCCCGAGGCCGTCGGCGTTCTCGGGTTCGGGTTCGGCCTTGCCGGTGTGATCGGCTCGTTGCTTTTACCGGGACTCGCGCAAGCACACCTGAAGCGGGTGGCAGAGGGCCAGGACGTCGGCCGATGCGTGGGCACGATGCTCGTGTTGCAGGTCAGTCTGCAAGCGGTGCAGGTCGTGGCGCTCGTCGCCGTGGCGCACTGGGCTCCTGCGCTGCTTCCGGCCGGTGTTCCGGCGAGCGTCGTCGTCGCGCTGCTGCTCGCACAGATCCTGACGAGTATCGCCGGCGCGTTCACGGGGGCGTTCCTCGCACTCGAGTGGGCCGCTGCCCACGCTGGGACACTCCTCTTCAGTCGCGCCTGCCGGTTCGTCGCGACGGCGGCGGTCCTCGTGTGGTACCCGGACGTCCGGATGGTCGCATGGACATATACGCTGGAAGCGATCCTCGTTTTCATCGTCGGCAGCGTGCTCCTCTTCGGCCGTGGTCGATTCGTATTGAAGCCGCCCGACGGTGCGATCGTGTCGAGCTACTGGGCGCACGCGCGGCCGCTGCTGGTCACGACGCCCATCGGCTTGCTTCAGGATTCGCTCGACCGGGTCGTGGTCGCGCGCTGGGCCGGGCTCACCGCGGCCGGCCACTATCAGGTCGCGCGCGGTGTTTGGGAACTGCTCGGCACGCTGAACGCATATCCCTTCCAGATGCTGTTCGCGCGGTTGTCGCGGCTGTTCGCCGCACGCACCGCCGACAACGAGAACGAGGCGAGGCGCCTGTTCGGCGCCGCCGTCGATCATCTGCTGTTTCTCGTGACCCCGGCCGCCCTGCTGTTGTGGGGGCTGCGCGATGTGGCGATCGCGGCTCTCTACGGGCCCGCGTTCCTCCCGGCGTCGACCCCGCTGGCCGTGCTCATCACCACGGCGCTGCTGCAGACCGCGCTCAATCCCTACCACTTCGTGCTCTACGCGCTCGACGCGCACGCGCGGTTCGTGCCCGTCGTGTTCGCGCGCTTCGCGCTCTACGTCGCGCTGCTCGCCGTGCTCGTGCCCCTGGCCGGCGAGACGGGCGCGTCACTCGTGCGCCTGGTGCTGGTCGTCGTTCCGGCGTGGACGTTCGTGCGATGGGCGCGCGAGGTGGCGGACGTGCGGTTCCCGAATGTCACGTGGCTCTACTTCGCGGCATTCGCGGCCGGGGCGGTCGCGAGCGAGGCCGCGCACCTTGCCTCCGCGGCGCTCGGGCTGTCGGGCGCGACGGCCGTCGGAACCCTCGCCGGGCTGGCCGTCGCCGGAGCCATCGTCGCTGTCGGACACCCGGCGCCGAGGGCAAACCTGGCGTATGCGGCCGTCCTGCTTCGATTTCCGCGCCGGATCGGCTGACGCATAAACGTCCGTCGCAACGGAGCGATCCGGCGCCCCGGGCTCGGCCATGACGTTATTGTTTGACCCGTCGGGCGCCGTATGTTCATATCTTGAACGCTGCTGATGCTGCGACACGCGGAGCGCGATCTCGAGATCCTGACCGCCGTTGGGGAGGGCGTCCCGCTGACCCAGCGTGTGCTCGCCGAAAGGCTGGGCGTCGCGCTCGGGCTCGCCAACCTGTATCTCAAGCGTCTGGTGACGAAGGGCTATATCAAGGTCACGGAGTTCCCCGCCAAGCCATATGCCCGCAAGCGCCTCAAGTACGTGCTGACGCCACGCGGAATGGCCGAGAAGGCCCGACTGACGTACGAGTACGTGGGCTACTCGCTCCGTCTCTATCGCCGCACGCGCGACAACCTGCGTGACGCGATGGCGGTCCTCACGGGCAGCGGCATGAAGCGCTTCGCGCTGTACGGCGTCGGCGAGGCCGCCGAGCTCGCGTACCTGACGCTGCGCGAGTTCGGCCTCGAGCCGATCGGCGTCTACGCGCGCGAGGCGGGCGGGGGTTTCCTCGGCTTGCCCGTTCGCTCGCTCGGCGATCTCAGACCCGATGCGGTGGACGCCGTGGTCGTCGCGACATTCGACCGGCCCGAGGACTGCGTAAGCGAGCTGACGACGCTCGGTATCGCGCCCGATCGGATCCTCACGATGCGACGTCTCACGACACCCGCGGTGACGATGGAGGAGACATGACGCAGTACCTGAGGGGCAACTACAAGCTCGACGTCAAGCTGGACGAGGCACGCGACCCCGCGGATACGACCGACGCGTTCGAGCGCGCCGCGCTCGCGCGTCTCGGTGGGAGCATCTGCTTCGTCAGCAAGAAGGCCTTTGTGTGGAAGGGACCCGAGAAGGCGGCCGACCGCTGAGCGAGCGCGCGCCGTCGGATTTCGGCCGGCAGCTGGCCTCGCGGCTCGGGCATGCGACGTTCGAGCGCATCGCCGAGCTCGGCCTCGCGAATGCGGACGCGAACCGACCGTTCATCGCGCACTCGGTCCTCGAGCTGGCGGACGCACCGCTCGGCTGCGGTGACGCGGCCATCGTCGTCGGCGCGGGCCCCAGCCTGCACCGGCGCAAAAGCCTCGAGCGTATTCGCGCGGCGCGCTTCCCCGGAACAATCGTTGTCGCCGACGGCGCGCTCGGCGCGTGTCTGCGCGCGGGCGTCGTCCCGCACGTGGTCGTGAGCGTCGATCCGCATGCCGAGCGCATGGTGCGCTGGTTCGGCGATCCCGACCTCGCCGCGCCGCCGGCGGACGACTACTTCCGCCGTCAAGAGATGGACCCAACCATGGCCGCCGACGAGATCGCGGCCAATCGTGCGCTGGTGCGTCTCGTCGACGACGCGGGACCGCGCATTGCGGCCTCGCTGGCGACGTCCGTCGCGCCCGCGGTCGTGGGGCGATGCACGAAGGCGGGCATGCCGACGTACTGGTGGAATCCGATGTACGACGACTACGAAGCGCCCGACAGCGTCTCGCGCCGCCTGTACGAGACGAACGCGCTCCCCTGCCTCAACGGCGGCGGAAACGTCGGCACCGCCGCCTGGGTGCTCGCTCACGCCGTCCTCGGCCGCCGTCGCCTGGCGCTCGTCGGCATCGACTTCGGGTATCCCGCCGGCACGCCGTACGAGCGGACGCAATACTACCCGGAGCTCCGCGAGCTGTTCGGCGACGATTTCGTGCGCGCGTACGTCCACGTCGACACGCCGCTCGGCGAGCGCTGGTTCTGCGATCCGGCGTACTGGTGGTTCCGCGACGTCTTTCTCGAGATGGTGCACGACGCGGACGCGGAGACGGTGAACTGCACGGAGGGCGGAATCCTGTTCGGAGACGGTGTGCCGATGGTCCCGCTCGACGACTTTCTCGCCAAGACTTCGGGGACGGCGTGAGCGACGACTACACGCGACGCTATTTCTCCGACGGCGCCGGTCGCTGGCTCGAGACCGCCTATGGTGCGGGTGCGGCGCTACCGACGAGCTATCCGATCGGTGCGCGCCGGGTTCGCGTCGCGCTCGATCTCGTCGCCGAGCGCCTGGGCGGCGCGCGGGGCCGGCTGCTCGACGTCGGTTGCGGCGGCGGTGATCTGTGTATCGAGGCCGCGCGGCTGGGGTTCGATGCGACCGGTGTCGACATCGCGGACGGCATGATCGCGGAGGCCGAGCGGCGCCGGGCCGAGCTCCCGGACCAGGATCGGCGTCGGATGCGGTTCGTGGTCGGCGACGTGCTCGTTCATGAGATGGCGGGCACGACGTTCGACGCGGTGACGGCGCTCGGGCTGCTGGAGTATCTCGAAGACGACGCCGCGTTCTTTGCGAGGGCCGCGGCGTGGGTGCGGCCGGGCGGCGTGCTCGTCGTCTCGTGCCGCAACCGTGTGTTCAATCTCGCCAGCCAGAACGACTACACGGCGCGCGAGATCGAGTCGGGGGCGGCGACGGCACTCCTGCAAGAGGTCGGCACGATGCGCGCGGGTGCGGAGTGGCGCGACGTGTTCGCCGAGTTCGTGTCCCGCCTGCGCGAGGCGCTGCCCCAGCTCGAGCAGGCCATCGAGGACGACGCGAAAGACCTCGACTCACCGGCCCCGCCGGCGTTCGCGGCGGTCCGCCGGCAGCATGCGCCGAGCGAGGTCGTTGCGGCGGCGGTGGCCACCGGCTTTCGCGATGCGCGCGTGGTCGGCGTCCATCCGCACCCGTTTCCGCCCGCGTGCGAGCGTCTCGCGCCACGCGCGTACAACCGGCTGGCCGAATGCTTCGAGCCGTTCGAGCGCTCGCCGGCGTCGCTCGCGTGGAGCTCGGCGTTCGTGGCCGTCTTCACTCGCTGATCATGCTGACGATCGTCGTGTACCACTACGTGCGGCCGCTGGCGGGATCGCGTTATCCCGCGATCAAAGGCCTCGAGGCCCACGACTTCGACGCGCAGCTCGACTACATCGCCCGCCACTACGAGGTCTGCGGCGCCCGCGATGTGCTGGCCGCGTCGCGCGGTCAGCGTCCGCTGCCCGCCAGCGCGTGCCTGCTGACGTTCGACGACGGTCTCGCCGACCATTTCAGCGTCGTGTTCCCGCGGCTCGTGAACCGCGGCTGGTCGGGCGTCTTCTTTCCGCCCGTGCGCGCCGTGGCGCGTGAGCGCGTGCTCGACACGCACAAGATCCAGTTCATTCTCGCGTGCGCCGCTGACCACGTCGCGCTCGGCCGCCGCGTCGCGGACCTGGTGGAGCAAGCACGTCGCACGACGGACATCCCCTCGGCGGACGAGCTCTGGCGACAGTACGCGCAGGCATCGCGCTTCGGGGACACCGCCGACGTGATCTTCGTCAAGCGCGTGCTGCAGCGCGGCCTGCCCGAAGACGTTCGGGCGCGCATCACCGCCGCCCTCTTCGACGAGTACGTCGGTGTCGACGAGGCGGTCTTCGCGCGCGAGCTCTACCTGGATCGCGAGCAGCTCCGCTGCATGCGCGCAAGCGGGATGGAGATCGGTGGGCACGGCGCCGAGCACGTCTGGCTCGACGCGCTCGATCCGCGAGCGCAGGCGCGCGAGATCGAGCTCACGCGCGGGTTTCTCGCCGATCTGCGCGGCGACGCCGGCGACTGGACGATGTGCTATCCCTTCGGCGCCTACAACGCCGACACGCTCGCGCTGCTCGGCGAGGCGGGCTGTGCGCTCGGGTTCACCACGCGCGTTGGCCTCGTGTCGGATTTCCGCGCGCCACTCGAGCTGGCACGACTGGACACCAACGATCTGCCCCGAGACCGCAACTCCGCGCCGAGCGCGTGGACGCTGCAGGCGCTCGGCGTCGAGGCCGTGCGATGAATCCGCGCGCGCAAGGGAGTCACGATGGCTAAGGTCCTCTTCGTCAACCCGGTGATCCGCGAGGAAGACGCGCCGCGGCACGTGCCGTACGGCATGGCCCTGCTCGCGGCCATCGCCATGCGCGACGGTCATGCCGTGCAGGTCTACGATGCCAACGCGTGGCGGGCGCCGGAGTCGATCCTCGTCAACATTTTGAAAGCCGACGACTGGGATGTGATCGCCACCGGCGGCATCACGACGGCGTATCGCTCGATCAAGGACATCGTGCGGCTCGCGAAGGCCGCCGCCCCTCGCGCGCTCGTCGTGGCGGGCGGCGGTTTCCTGACGAGTATGCCGCACGACATCATGGCATTCTTGCCGCACGTCGACGTCGGCGTCGTCGGCGAGGCCTTCGAGACGTTCGCGGAGATTCTCGCCCGCGTGGACGCCGGCGCCCGCGACTGGACCAGCGTGCGCGGGATCGTGTGGCGGGACGCCGACGGACGCTCGCGGCTCAACGCCGAGCGGCCGCTCGTCGACGACATCGACAGGCTGCCGTACCCGGCGTGGGACCTGTTTCCGCTGGACGAGGTCTACTTCCCGAACAGCATGGCCCTGTTCAGCGAAGAGGGCATGCTGGCCAAGCGACGGCTGGACATCAACGCGTCGTACGGCTGCTCGCTCATCTGCCGGTTCTGCTTCCATCTCGGCATCGCCGGCGACATGCAGATCGTCGACACGCCGGGCGGCCGGGACGTCCGCTTCGGCTACAAGCGGCTGATCCGGTATCACAGCCCGCGCTACGTCGTCGATCTCGTCAAGCACGCGCGCGCACGCTACGGCGTCGACTTCATCGGCTTCCTCGACGAGAACCTCATGACGATGCACCAGTCGTCGGGCAAGACGTGGCTCACCGACATCGCGCGCCTCTGGATCGAGGAGGGCCTCCAGCCGCAGTGCGTGCGCGACGGCGTCCCGCACGATCCCGAGCGGTGCAGCGGTGTGCACTGGGGGGGCACGAGCCACGCGACCATGATCACGCCCGAGCTGCTGAAGACGTTGAAGCAGGCCGGCTGCTCGCATCTGTTGTACGGCTACGAGTCGTTCTCGCCGCGCGTGCTGAAGACCGTCGGTAAGGGCGCCACGCCGGAGACCAACGAGCGGTCGCTGCGCTGGACGCTCGAGGCCGGCATCCGGCCGATCCCGAACCAGATGTTCGGCTTCCCCGACGACGACTTCGAGTCGATCCGCGAGAACATCCGCGCCTGGCACCGGCTCGGCCTCAACGTCAAGCCGTTCTTCGCCACGCCGTATCCCGGCACGGAGTGGTACTACACCTACAAGGACCGGATCCTCGAGCAGTACGACGGCTCGCTCGAAGCCTTTCTGCTCGATCTCGGCGACGCCACGCGCGTCACCGCGGTCATCTCGAAGAAGTTCAACGCGGTGGAGCTGTACGGTCTGCGAGAGCTCATGGTCCTGCGCGACATGCGTCGCATCGACCAGTACGAGACCGAATGGCAACGCCTGCATGAGGGAGTCGCATGAAGATCGCCATTCTCGGCCTCGGCTCGATCGGCCGTCGCCACCTCGGCAACTTTCAGTCGATTGGAGCGGATGTCGCCGCCTACGACGCCTCGGCCGAGCAGCGCACCGCCGCGCGACGGCAGGTTCCCGGCGCGCACATCGCGGATACGGCGGAGCAGGCGGTGGCCGGCGCGGCGGGCGTCGTCGTCTGCACACCGCCGAGCTCGCACCTCGAGCTCGCGCGCATCGGGCTTGCCCACGGGGCGCATCTCATGATCGAAAAACCGCTCGCGGCGTCGGTCGACGGCGTGGCCGAGCTGCTGCGCGACTGCGATGCCAAGGGCCGCCGGGTCCTGACGGCGTACAACTGGCGGTACTGGCCGCCGCTCTTGCTCGCCGAGTCGATGCTGAAGGCGGAGCGGATCGGCGCGGTGCGCGCGGCGCGCACCGAGTACGCTTATCACCTGAACGCGCACCGGTATCCCGGGACATATCGCACGTCCTACATGGCTGACGCCCGGCAGGGCGGTGGATGTTTGCTCGACGAGAGTCACGCCATCGACTACATGCGCTGGCTGTGCGGCGAGATCGTCGAGGTGAGCGCGGCCGTCGATCACGTCTCGAGCTTCGAGATGACGAGCGACGACATCGCGGATCTCACGGTGCGCTTCGCCTCGGGCGCGATCGGCAACATCCACATGAACCTGTTCGCCTGGAACGTGCACAGCCACTTCGAGCTGCTGGGCGAGCGGGGCGTGATGCAGTGGCGCCGCATGGAGAACGAGCTGCGCGTGTTCGACGCCGAGGCGAACCGCTGGGAGGTGTACCCGTCCGGCGGGCAGCTCAACGACATGTACGTCGAGGAGGCGCGTCACTTCTTGGCCTGCATCAACGGGGAGGCGGCGCCGCGCTGCGACGGTTGGGACGGACTGCGCACGATGCAGGTGATCGATGCCGCGCGGCGCGCGGCGGCCGAGCGCCGCTGGGTCAAGGTCTAGCGTGGCGACGCCGTACGTCTTCGCGGTGATTCCTGCGCGCGGCGGCTCCAAGGGCCTGCCCGGGAAAAATCTCAAGACACTGGGCAAGCTCTCGCTGATCGGGCATGCCGTCGCGTCCGCGCGCGAGGCGACGCGGCTCACGCGCACGGTCGTCTCCACGGACGATCCCGCGCTCGCCGAAGAGGCGCGACGGCACGGCGCCGAGGTGCCGTTCATGCGGCCGCGCGAGCTGGCGAGCGACGAGGCCGGCATGGTGCCCGTGCTGCAACACGCGGTGCGGTGGCTCGAGCAGACGCACGGCGCGCGGCCGGACGTCGTGGTGACGCTGCAGCCGACGTCGCCGTTTCGCGTCGGCGCCGATATCGATCGCACGGTCACTCGCGTGCTCGACAGCGGCGCCGACTCCGCGCAGACGCTCGTCGAGGCGTCGTATCACCCGTTCTTCATGAAGACGCTCGACGGCGATCGTACGACGCCGCTCTTCCACGACGGTCACAAGTACGTGCGGCGGCAGGACGCACCGCCCGTGTACCAGCCCTCCGGTGCTGTCTATGCGACGCGCTATGCGGTGCTCATGGAGCAGGGCCGAGTGCTCGGCGACGACAACCGCGGCATCGTCATGAGCTTCGAGGCGTCGGCCAACATCGATACCGAATGGGATTTTCTGCTGGCCGAGCTGCTGCTGGCGCGCGGCCGCGTACCGATTCCCGACGGGCGGCGATAGCGGCAATGGCGGGACAGCGACTACTCATCCTCGGCGGCGGCGCCCACGGACGCGCGGTCGCCGACGTCGCGGAGGCGTGCGGCTTCAAGATCGCGGGCTTCACCGAGCGTCCTGGCGCCGCGCGTGGTGACGTGCTGGGCACAGACGACGACGCGCCCGGGCTCCTCGCCGAGGGCCGCGTGGACGGCGCGATCGTCGGCGTCGGCGCGGCGTCGCTGCCGCGCCGCCGCGAGCTCTGGGATGCGCTGGCGCGAGCCGGCGTGCCAAGCCCCGCGTTGGCGCACCCGCGGGCGACACTGTCGTCGTCGTGCCGCGTGGGCGCAGGCAGCGTCGTGTTTCCTGGCTGCGTCGTTGGGGCAGGGGTAGAAATCGGCGACAACGTCGTGCTCTACAGCGGGGTCGTCGCCGAGCACGACTGCCGGATCGGCGATCACGTGTACGTCTCGCCCGGCGTGATTCTGTCGGGGTCGGTCACCGTGCAGACAGGCGCGTTCCTGGGCGCCGGCGCGGTGGTGCTGCCGGGCCTGACGATCGAGGCCGGCGCGATCGTCGCCGCCGGCGCCGTCGTCACGCGATCGGTCCCGGCCGGCGCGACGGTCCTCGGCGTGCCCGCGCGAGCACCGGAACCCCGGACGTGAGTGACCTCACGCTCGTCGTGACGGAAGCGAGCCGCCCAATTGGCGAGTTTCGGCGGCCGCGCGTGCGTGCGCTGTACGCGGTGTATCTGCGTCACTATCGCAGGCTCGTGACGCGCGCGATCGCGCACGCGGGTGAGCGCTGCGCCGTCCTGGCCGGACGCGACGTCATCGATGCGTCGACGATGTCCCCGGCAATACGGCTGATGTATTACGACGAGGCGGCGTTCCACGGTGATGCTGCGGCGCTGTCCGCGCTGACGCATCGCCTCGTCGCGTCGTGGTGGCCCACCGAGCAGGAAGAGCCCACGCTGACCGTCAACGGCGTGTGGCTCCCCGCGCTGCTGCCGATCTCGAAGGCGATTCTCGTCCGCCTCGAAGTCGTCGAGTACGTCGGCGCCCTCGAGCGCGCGCTCGACGAGGTGCGGCCCGCGCGCGTGCTGGTCGTCACGGGACGCTCGATTCCCGAGCGCATCGCGGTGGCGCTGTCCGCCGAGCGCGGCCTGGCGAC
>Ga0310810_10001555_pt1 | contig 24202 bp, 22 predicted proteins | sample NCmetagenome_FD_207641 | JGI IMG/M metagenome (GOLD analysis project Ga0310810, IMG submission 207641) | Soil microbial communities from experimental microcosm in Duke University, North Carolina, United States - NC | ecosystem: Engineered > Artificial ecosystem > Soil microcosm > Unclassified ... | reverse complement strand
CAGCGGCTGCAGGTGGATCCGGGGATCATGATCTTCGACGGTGCGCTCGACAATCCGGCGCTGCAGATCACCGCATGGCGGCGTAACCAGGCCGTCGAGGCCGGCGTGCAGCTTTCCGGCACGATGCTCGCCCCGCGCGTGCAGATCGTGTCGCAGCCGCCGGTGTCGGAAGGCGAGCGGCTCTCTTGGCTCGTGCTCGGCCGGGCACCCACGGATGCCACCAAGGCGGACTTGGGCCTCCTGCAGGCGGCGGCAGGCGCGCTGCTCGCGCGCGGCGACAGCATGCCGATCGACCGCAAGCTCGCGAAGACCTTCGGGCTCGACGAGATTTCGTTCCGCGGCACGGGCGAAGTGCAGGATCGCGCCATCGCCGTGGGCAAGCGCCTCTCCGACAAGGTGTACGTGAGCTACGAGCAGGGCCTCGGCACGGTGACCTCCAGCCTGGTGAAGCTCGACTACGCGCTCTCGCGGCGCTGGTCGCTGCGTGCCGAGACCGGCACGTCCAGCGGCTGGGGCGTCTTCTATCGCTTCTCCTGGGACTGAAGCAGCTTCGTCGCGGAACGCGCGCAAGGAGGAAAGAAAGTGGTCTCCGTGGCGAGATTTGAACTCGCGACCCCTACCACCCCAAGGTAGTGCGCTACCAGGCTGCGCTACACGGAGAAGCTGTTGATTTTACCTTTGTAGCTGATCGAGAACTGCCCGCAGCTCGCGCTTGATCGCGGCCACGTCGACGCCATTCGGCGGCGGCGGCGTAGAACGCGCGTTGCGCGCGGGAACCTCGACCTTTTCGTCTACGACCACAGGCGTGGTCTCTACTCCGCGGCCGTTCTCGGGCCGTGCGCTGTCGAGCCTCGCCGTATCCAACCGATTGCGCGCGCCGCTGATCGTGAAGCCTTCCTCGTAGAGGAGCTCGCGGATCCGGCGGATGAGAAGCACTTCGTGATGCTGGTAGTAGCGGCGGTTGCCGCGCCGCTTCACCGGCTTCAACTGCGTGAACTCCTGCTCCCAGTAGCGCAGCACGTGCGGCTTCACCCCGCAGAGGTCGCTCACTTCACCGATAGTGAAATAGCGCTTCGCGGGGATCGGCGGCAGGTCAGGTTTCCTGCGGCTTGGCTCCATGGCGGGCTTTTTCGACCATCGCCTTCAGCTTCTGGCTGGCGTGGAAGGTGACGACGCGGCGAGCGCTGATCGGGATCTCCTCGCCGGTCTTCGGGTTGCGCCCGGGGCGCTGCGGCTTGTCCCGCAGTTGGAAGTTGCCGAAGCCCGAAAGCTTGACGCTTTCGCCGCGCTCGAGCGCTCCGCGAATCTCCTCGAAGAACGCCTCGACCATGTCCTTCGCTTCGCGCTTGTTGAGGCCGACCTTCTCAAAAAGGAGGTCCGCCAGCTCGGCCTTCGTCAACGTCATCAAGCTTCTCCCCTAACCCTCTCTATTTACGGAGACTTGCGGAGAATTTTTGCCCCAGCAGGCTGACCAGTGCATCGCGGGCAGCATCTGCCTCCGCATCCGTGAGGGTTCGTTCAGTATCTTGCATAACTACCCGAAACGCAAGGCTTTTTCGACCCGAGGGGATGCCTTGGCCCTGGTACATGTCAAAGAGCCTTATGGACGCCACGATCGGCGGTTTTTGGGCCTCCATGGCATCCAAAAGGGCCTGCTCCGACACCCCAGAATCGACCACCACGGCCATGTCCCGCACCACCGGGGGGTACTTGGAAGGGGCGCTGAATCGCGGGGCGCCCACGTCCTGCAGGCGCGCGGCGTCGAGCTCGAAGAGCACCACCGGCCGCGCCAGCTCGTATTTCTGCTGCCAGCGTGGATGCAGCTCGCCGATCCAGCCTGCGGCCTCGCCGCCGATCATCACGCGCGCGGAGCGTCCGGGATGGAGCGCCGGATGCTGCGCAGGTTCGTAGCGCGCCTGCAGCGGACTCAGCAGATCCTCGAGGTCTGCCTTGGCGTCGAAGAAATCGACCGGCCGGGTCCGCTCGCCCCATTGCTCTTCGAGCGCCGGTCCATACGCCGCCGCAGCGACGCGCATCGGCTGGCGCAGGCCGCGCACGGCGAGCGGCCCATCCTTCGCCTGCGAGTCGCGGATGAAGACCCGGCTCACCTCAAACACGCGGATGCGCTCGACCTTGCGCGCCTGGTTGTAGCGCAGGTTTGAGACGAGCGAGCCAATGAGCGTCGTCCTCATCACCGACTGCTGGCTCGCGATCGGATTCAAAAGCCGCACGGGATTCGCTTCGCCCGCGAAATCGAGCTCCCACTGCGGCTCGACGAACGAGTAGTTGATGACTTCCCGATAATCCGCCGCCGCAAGGCGCTCCCGCAGATCGTGCAGGCTGCGCCGCTCGGTCACCTTCGGGAACGTCGCCGCCGGCCGCGGCGGGTGCGCCACGATGCGCTCGAAACCATAGAAGCGCGCCACCTCCTCGATCAGATCCTCCTCGATCGCGAGGTCGAAGCGATAGCTCGGCGGATTGACGACATAGGCATCGCCCTCCCGCTTGCAGGGAAGCGCGAGCCGCTCAAAGCTCTTCTGCATCTCTTCTGCCGGCAGCTGCATGCCGATCACCTTCTGCGCGCGCGCCACGCGCATCTTCACCGGCGAGCGCGTCGGCAGCTTCGCCACCAGATCCTCCGTCGGCCCCGGCTCACCGCCGCAGATGTCGAGGATCAGGCGCGTCGCGCGCTCGATGCCGTCGACGTTGTTGTTGAAGTCGACGCCGCGCTCGAAGCGGTGGCCGGCGTCGCTCGTGAATCCGTACTTGCGCGAGCGGCCCATGATGGCGTCCGGCCAGAAGAAGGCCGACTCGAGGAAGATGTTGTTCGTCGGAAGATCGGCCTTCGTAGTCTCGCCGCCCATGATGCCGCCGAGCCCAATGACGCCGCTCTCATCGGTGATGCAGACGACCGATGGATCCACCTCCACCGTCTGCTCGTTCAAGAGCAGCACCTTTTCGCCTTTGCGGCCCCAGCGGACGTCGATCGCACCCTTCAGCTTGTCCAAGTCGTAGACGTGCAGCGGCCGGCCGAGCTCGAGCATCACGTAGTTCGTGACATCGACGAGCGCGGAGATCGAGCGCTGGCCCGATTGCTCCAGCCGGCTCTTCATCCACGCCGGCGTCGGCGCCGCCGCGTTCACGTTGCGGATCACGCGCCCCGCGAATCGCCCACAACCTTCGGGCGCGCTGATCTTCACCGGATGCCGCGCCTCGCTCTTCGGCGGCACGGGCTCGATGCGCGGCGTCTCGAGCTTCGCACCGGTCAATGCGGTCACTTCTCGCGCCACGCCGAGTACCGAGAGACAGTCCGCGCGGTTCGGGGTGAGTTTCAGCGTGAGAACACGCTCATCCAGCCCCAGCACCGATCGAGCGTCGGTGCCGGGCTTTGCATTCAGCTCCAGCAGACCGGAGTGGTCATCCGACAGCCCGAGCTCTCGGGCGGAACAGAGCATGCCGGCGCTCTCGACTCCGCGAATCGTCGTCTGCTTCACGCTGATGCCTGGCAGCTGGGCACCTATTTTCGCGAGCGGCGCTTTCATGCCGACGCGCACGTTCGGCGCGCCGCACACCACCTTCAGCTTCTCGCCGCCGGCATCGACGGTGCAAACGGTCAGCTTGTCTGCGTTCGGGTGCCTTGCCACTTCCAGGATCTGCGCCACGACGACGCCGCTGAACTGCGGACCGACCGGCTCGTAGGCCTCGACCTCGACGCCCGCCATCGTCAGGCGCTCGGCGAGCTCCGCGCCCGGGATCGGCGGATTGCAGAAGCTCCGCAGCCAGCTCTCGGGAATGTTCACGGGAACTGGGAGAGGAAGCGCAGGTCGCCGTCGAAGAAGAGCCGCAAATCTTCTATGCCGTGGCGCAGCATGGTCAGCCGGTCCAGACCCGAGCCGAAGGCAAATCCGATGTAGCGCTCGGGATCGAGACCGAAGTTCTTCACCACCGTCGGGTGCACCTGGCCCGACCCGGAGATCTCCAGCCAGCGGCCCTTCAGCTTCATGTCGATCTCGGCCGAGGGCTCCGTGAACGGGAAGTACGACGGACGGAAGCGCACCTCCAGTTCATCGTTCTCGAAGAAGCGGCGCAGGAACTCGGTGTAGACGCCCTTCAAGTCGGCGAAGCTGATGTCCTCGTCAATCCAGAGGCACTCGACCTGGTGGAACATCGGCGAGTGCGTCGCGTCGGAGTCGACGCGGTACGTACGGCCCGGTGCGATGACCTTGATTGGCGGCTTGTGCATGCGCGCGTAGCGCACCTGCATGTCGCTCGTGTGCGGACGCAGGTTGAGAGGAACGCCGTTCTCGTCCTTGAGATCGACGTAGAACGTGTCCTGCATCGACCGCGCCGGATGGTTCTCCGGATTGTTGAGGGCAGTGAAGCTGTACCAGTCGGTCTCGATCTCGGGACCGTCGGCGACGTCGAAGCCGAGCGTGCGCCATATCGCCTCGATCCGCTGCCAGGTGCGAATCACGGGATGGACGCTGCCGCGACCACGGCCGCGCGCCGGTAGCGTGACGTCGAGCGCTTCCTCGCCGAGCCGCGCGTTCAGCTTGGCATCGGCCAGCTCGGCGCGGCGCGCTTCCAGTGCACTTTCGATTTGCTGCTTGGCGGCGTTGAACTTCGCGCCCTGCGCCTTGCGCTCGTCGGGACTTCCCGTCGGGCGAAATGCGGAAAGCTCGCCGCCCTTGCCGAGGAAGCGAGCCTTCGCGTTCTCCAGCGACGCGACATCGCCCGCCGCGCGGAAAGCAGCGAGCGCGCGGTCAACGATGCCGCTCAGGTCGCTGTCTGCGTCCTGCAACGAGGCTTAGTGCGCCAGGTTGGCTTTGACCTGGCCGGCGATCTTGTCGAACGCCGCCTTGTCGGTCACCGCGAGGTCGGCGAGGACCTTGCGGTCGATGTCGATGTTCGCGCGCTTGAGGCCCGCCATGAATGTGCTGTAGCTCATGCCGAGCTCACGCACCGCGGCGTTGATGCGCGCGATCCAGAGCGCCCGGAACGTGCGCTTCTTGTTGCGGCGATCGCGGTACGCGTACTGCCCCGCCTTCATCAGCGCCTGCTTCGCTATGCGAAAGACATTCTTCCGGCGACCGCGGAAACCCTTGGTCTGCTTGAAGACTTTCTTGTGGCGCGCGCGCGCCGTTACTCCACGCTTGACTCTTGGCATGGCGAGTCCTTAGGAGGAGTACGGCAGCATCGAGCGCACTGCCGCGGTATTGGTGTAGTCGACCGCGCTGCGCCGGCGCATCTGGCGCTTCCGCTTCGTGCTCTTCTTGGTCAGGATGTGGCGCTTGTAGGCACCGCCGCGCTTGATGCTGCCACTACCGCGCACGCGAAAGCGCTTGGCAGCGCCCCGCTTCGATTTCATCTTCGGCATAACAAACCTCTTTTAGCTTGACGCCGGGCGGCCCCCGCCTACGCAGGGACGCTTCAAACAGCCACGGCTATCACTTGTGTCCGCGCAGCTAGGCTGCGGCGGGTTTTGCCGATGAAGCCTTCTTCGGCTCCGCCTTCGGCTTGGCTGCCCCTCCAGCTGCGGGCTTTTCCTTTCCTGCTGCGGGCTTCTCCTTCACCGGCGCCCCCGGCGTCTTTCGCTTCGGCGCCAGCACCATCACCATCTGCCGGCCCTCGAGCTTGGGGAACTGCTCGACCAGGCCGACCGCGTCGAGGTCCTTCCTCACCCGCTCCAGCAATCGCTCGCCGAACTCCTTGTGCGCCATCTCGCGGCCGCGGAACCTGAGCGTTACCTTCGCCTTGTCGCCTTCGTTCAGGAAATCGATCAGCTTCTGCAGCTTGATCTTGTAGTCGCCCTCGTCGGTGCCGGGGCGGAACTTGATCTCCTTGACCTGGATCTGCTTCTGCTTGCGCTTCGCCTCGTGCTCTTTCTTCTGCTCGCGGTAGCGGAACTTGCCGTAGTCCATCAGCTTGCAGACTGGCGGCACCGCGAGCGGCGCGATCTCCACCAGGTCCACGTTTGCTTCCTCGGCCAGCTTCAGCGCCTCCATTACCGTCTTGATGCCCAGCTGGTCACCGTTTTCCGCTACCAGTCGCACCTCCGGGGCGGTGATTTCCCGGTTGATGCGCTGCGATCTTTCGAGTGCGATGAGTGAAAAGCTCCTCAGTACGTTGAAAAAAACAGCCGCGCTACTGCGCCTTCGCGTTGCTAGCTGCGGTTAGCGTCAGAGCACGGCCACCTATGCTGCGGAATTTTATCGGTTTTCCGGTCGATCGGGTAGATGCCCGGCGACCGCTCACGGATGCATTTCCGACTGAAGGCGCGCGACCAATGCATCGACGGGCATGGCCCCCAGATCCTCACCGGTTCGGGTGCGTACCGCTACCGCACCGGCCTGCATTTCCTTGTCCCCGACGACGAGCTGGTAGGGCAGCTTCTGCAGGCTGTGCTCGCGGATCTTGTAGTTGATCTTTTCGTTCCGCAGGTCCGCGGTGACCCGGAATCCGGCGCCGCGCAGCCGATCCATCAATTGACGGGCATACGCGTCCTGCCGCTCCGTGATGTTGAGCACCACCGCCTGCACCGGCGCGAGCCAGAGCGGAAATGCGCCGGCATAGTGCTCGATCAGGATGCCGATGAACCGCTCCAGCGACCCGATGATCGCCCGGTGCAGCATCACCGGCGTGTGGCGGCTGTTGTCCTCCCCCACGTATTCCGCGCCGAGCCGCCCCGGCATGCTGAAGTCGACCTGCATCGTGCCGCATTGCCAGACACGGCCGATGCCATCCTTCAGCGAGTACTCAATCTTCGGGCCGTAGAAGGCACCCTCGCCCGGCGAGAGTTCGTACTTCACGCCGGATCGGTCCAGCGCTTCCATCAGCGCCTTCTCGGCCTTGTCCCACACCTCGTCGGAGCCGATGCGCGCTTTCGGGCGCGTTGCGATCTTGTAGATGATGTCCGTGAACCCGAAGTCGCGATACACCTTCTGCAGGAGCGCCGTGTACTGCACGCACTCCGGCAGGATCTGATCTTCCATGCAGAAGATGTGGCCGTCGTCCTGCGTGAAGCCGCGCACGCGCATGATGCCGTGCAGCGACCCCGAAGGTTCGTTGCGATGACACGAGCCGAACTCGCCATAGCGCAGCGGCAGGTCGCGGTAGCTGCGCACGCCCTTGTTGTAGATGAGGATGTGTCCCGGGCAATTCATCGGCTTGATCGCGTAGTCACGGTTCTCCGATGAAGTGGTGAACATGTTTTCCCGGAAGTTCTGCCAGTGCCCGGTCTTCTCCCACAGGCTCCGGTCGAGGATCTGCGGTCCGCGCACTTCCTGGTAGCCGTTGTCGCGATAGACGCGGCGCATGTACTGCTCGACCTGCTGCCAGAGCGCCCAGCCCTTCGGGTGCCAGAAGACGAGGCCCGGCGCTTCCTGCTGCGTATGGAAGAGATCGAGCTGTGTGCCGAGCGTGCGGTGGTCGCGCTTCTCGGCTTCCTCGAGCATCTTGAGGTACGCATCCTGGTCTTCCTTCTTCGACCAGGCGGTGCCGTAGATGCGCTGGAGCATCTCGTTCTTGGAGTCGCCGCGCCAATACGCGCCGGCGACCCTCATCAGCTTGAAGTTCTTGAGCTTGGCCGTCGACGGCACATGCGGCCCGCGGCAGAGATCGATCCAGTTGCCCTGGCCATAGAGCGAGATGGTGTCGCTACTCGGGATCGACGCGATGATCTCCGCCTTGTACTTCTCGCCCATGTCGCTGAAGAACTTCACCGCCTCGTCGCGCGGCATCTCTTTTCGTTGCACCGGCAGATCGCGCTTCGCGATCTCGTTCATCCTCTTTTCGATCGCCGCGAGATCCTCGGGAGTAAAGGGGCGCTTGTACGAGAAGTCGTAGTAGAAGCCGTTCTCGATCACGGGCCCGATCGTCACCTGCGCATCGGGGAAGAGCTCTTTCACCGCGTGCGCGAGCAGGTGCGCGGTCGAGTGGCGCAGAAGCTCGTTGGCAGCCGGATCCTTGTCGGTCACGATCGACACATCGGCGTCACTCTCGACGCGGTAGCTCGTGTCGACGAGCTTGCCGTTCACGCGGCCGGCGAGCGCGGCGCGCGCAAGCCCCGCGCCGATCGACTGCGCGATTTCGGCTACGGTGACTGGTCCGGGAAACGACTTCGTCGAGCCGTCGGGGAGACGGATATTAGGCATCGCGTGCGAAGCGGCATACTAGCATGATGAGTTTGCAACTCTCCCTCGCCATGAACGCGTACGACCACGTGCGCGACGTACTTTCCGGCGATGTACGGCCGAAGGGCATCGAGATCCTGCCGCTCGAGCTTGGCATCGAAGAAATCTTCTATCGCTTCACCAAGTTCCAGGAGTGGCACGTCTCCGAGATGTCCTTCGGCAAGGTGGTGTCGCTCATGTCGGGAGAGAAGCCGCCGATCGTGGTGCTGCCAGTCTTCGTCTCCCGGGTCTTCCGCCACTCGGCGATCTATCTGCCCGAGGGCTCGCCGATCAAGAAACCCAAGGACCTGGAAGGCCACCGCGTCGGCATCCCCGAATGGGCGCAGACCGCCGGCATCTACGTGCGCGGCATGCTCGCGCACGAGTACGGCGTGGATCTCGCGAAGATCCAGTGGTTCCAGGCCGGCGTGCGCGAGCCGGGCCGGGTCGAGAAGGTTGCGCTGGCGCTGCCGCAGGGGCTGAAGATCCAGCGCGTCGCCGACCGCACGCTGGTCCAGATGCTCGCCGCGGGCGAGCTCGACGCGGTGATGTCCGCGCGCGAGATTCCAGCGCGGCGCCTCTTCGGCGACTACCGGGTGGCGGAGGCCGACTATTGGAAGAAGACGCGCATCTTCCCGATCATGCATGTGCTCGTGATCCGACGCGACGTGTACGAGCGCGATCGCTGGGTCGCGATGAGCCTTTTCCAGGCATTCGAGGAGGCGAAGCGGCGTAGCGTCGCGCGGGTGCGCGAATTCGGTCTCTCGCACCTGCCGATGCCGTGGGTGCCGGATCATCTCGCGCAATGGCGCGCGCTCGCCGGCGAGGATTTCTGGCCTTACGGGATCGAGGCGAACCGACCGACGCTGGAAGCGTTCTTCCAGTACGCGAACGAGCAGGGCGTGGCGAAGAAGCACCTGCGCATGGAAGATGTGTTCGCGCCCGAGACGCGCGAACAGTTCAAGATCTAGTCGGCCTTGACGCCCAGCTTCTTGATCAGGTTGCCGTACTTCTCGTAGTCGCGCTTGATCAGCGCCTCGAATTGCGCGGGCGAGAGATGCAGCGTCTCGAGGCTGCCCTGCCCGTTCAGCTTCTGCTTCACGTCCGGCGCATCCAGGGCAGCCTGCACCTCGGTGCGCAGCCGGTTCAACACGTCCTCGGGCAAGCCCGCGGGACCGAAGAGCCCGAGCCAGATCGAGTTCTCGTAGCCGGGATAGAACTCGCCGATCGTCGGCAGGTCGGGGAAGGTCGGGGAGCGCTTGGCCCCCGAGACCGCAAGCGCGCGCAGGCGACCCGAGCGGATGAGTGGCGCAGAAGACGTTCCCGAGAATACGGCGGCCACTTCGCCGGAGATGGTCGCGGTCACGGCCGGCGTGCCGCCGCGATAAGGCACGTGGACCATGTCGAAGCCGGCGCGCGCCTTGAGCATCTCCATCATGAGCTGGTGCTGGCTGCCGTTGCCGCCTGAAGCGTAGGCGAGCGGCGGGTTCGCCTTCTTCGCGTACTCGACGAACTCGGGCAGCGTCTTCGGCGGCAGGGCCGGATTGATCGAGAGCACGAACTGGTTCGACACCAGCGCCGTGATCGGCGTCAGATCCTTGAGCGTGTCGATCGGCATCTTGGCGTACACGTGCGGATTGATTGCGATCAGGCTGTCGGCGGCGAGAAGCAGCGTATAGCCGTCCGGGGCCGCGTGCGCCGCTTCGTCCGCGGCCGCGTTGCCGTTCGCCGCGGGCTTGTTCTCGACGACCACCGGTTGACCGAGCTTCGGCGAGATCTTGTCCGCGATGACGCGCGCGACGATGTCGGGCGCGCCGCCCGGCGGGATGGTGACCAGGATCCTGATCGGGTGCGTCGGATATTGCGCCAACGCACTGCCGGTAGCGAGCAGGGAAAAGAGAAGGAGCGCGAGCCGTTTCATGAGTTACTCCGCCCTGATGCCGCGTTCCTTGATGACGCGGCCCCATTTCTTCTGCTCGCTCTCGAGATGCGCGACGGCCTCTTCCGGCGAGCTTGCAATCACGGTCACGCCGCGCTCCTCATAGGCTTTCACCTGGTCGGGCGGCGTCATCACCTTGCGGATGTGCGAATTGAGCGTATCGATGATGGGACGCGGCGTGCCCTTGGGCGCGCAAACGACGAACCAGGTTTCGAATTCGTAGCCCGGCACGCCGGCCTCGGCCACGGTTGGCAGGTCCGGGAAAGCGGCGATGCGCTTCGCGCTCGTCACGGCGAGCGCTCGGAGCCGGCCGGCTTTCACGTAGGCCGTCTCCTGCGAGACGTTGCCGAACGTGCCCGCCACCTCGCCCGCCAGGACCGCCGTGTCGGCCGGTCCGCCGCCCTTGTACTGCACGGCGACGATGTCCACGCCCGCGAGCAGGTTGAAAAGCTCGCCGGCGATGTGCGGGTTCGTGCCGACGCCCGCCGACGAATAGTTGAGCTGGCCCGGTTTCGCTTTCGCCAGGGCGATCAGCTCCTTGATCGAGTGCGCCGGGACCGATGGATGGACCGTGACGAACGCAGGCGATGAGGCGACGAGCGAGATCTGGGCAAAGTCGCGCAGCGGGTCATACGGCACGCGCGGCATGAGGAACTGGTTCGTGACGAATGGGATCGTGTTGATGAGGATCGTGTAGCCGTCGGGCGGCGCGTTCATCACGACCTCGGTGCCGAGGATGCCGGACGCTCCCGAGCGGTTGTCGACCACGATCTGCTGGCCGAGGCTCTCGCCGAGCTTCGCCGCCAGCAGGCGACCGACGACGTCGATGCTGCCGCCCGGGGGAAACGGCGCGACCAGGCGAATCGGCTTGGCGGGGTAGTTCTGCGCAGCAGCGGGCGTCGTCAGGAGTACGAGCGCTGCTGCGATGGCGGTCCAGAGTTTGTTCATGAGATGAATGGTAGGCGCGATTGGACTCGAACCAACGACCCCTACCATGTCAAGGTAGTGCTCTAACCAGCTGAGCTACGCGCCTGCCGTAAGGGCGGGAATTTTATACTAGGCCGCATGGAACTCATCCTCTGGCGACACGCCGATGCGGAGGACGGAAGGGACGACATGGCACGTCGCCTTACGCCCAAAGGCGAGCAGCAGGCGGCCGCGATGGCGAAGTGGCTGCGCGCGCATCTGCCCGGGCCGTTCACGCTGCTCGCGAGTCCCGCCGTGCGGGCGCAACAGACGGCCAGGGCACTCGCGGTGCCGATCACCGAGAAATCGCTCGCACCCGGTGCAACGGTCGCGGCAATCGTGAAAGCGGTAGAGAAGCACCGCGGCATCGTGATCGTCGTCGGCCACATGCCGGACCTCGGACGCGCAGCGGCCGAGCTCGTCGCGAGCGCGCAAACCGAGTGGTCGGTGGAAAAAGGCGCGGTGTGGTGGCTTGCAGGCGAGGCGCCGGCGCGCATCAAAGCGGTGCTATCGCCGGAACTCTTGTAGCCGAACGGTAGTAATCCGCGGTTAGAATCCGCGCCCCCATGGATCTCATCCTCTGGCGGCATGCGGAAGCCGAGGAGAACGCGGCCGATGACATGCGCCGGCGTCTCACCAGCAAAGGCCGCAAGCAGGCTTCGCGCGCGGCCGAGTGGCTGCTGCAGCGCCTGCCTTCCCGCTTCACGCTCATCGCGAGCCCGGCGGTACGCGCGCATCAGACCGCACAAGCGCTCGGCGCGCCGATCAAGGTCGAGCCATCGCTCGCGCCGGGGGCAACGCCCAAGGCCATCGTCGTGGCGGCCGGCTGGCCGGAGAACAAGGGTGCCGTGGTCATCGTCGGCCACCAGCCCGACCTGGGACGCGCGCTCGCCCAGCTCGTCGCGGGCGGCGACGGCCGCTGGAGCATCAAGAAGGGTGCGATCTGGTGGCTGTCGAACCGCGTGCGCGACGGCGACGCGCAGGTCGTCGTCCGTGCGGTGGTGTCACCGGACTTGCTGTAGGACGGAAACCTTCTTGTCGGAGAGCCCGCTGACGGTGAGCTTCATGCCCACCGACTTCCAGTGGCTCGTCTCGGAGTCGAGCGCGTCGGCCGAAAGCGCGTTCTCCTCGAGCCAGGACTGAGGCAGATCGATCGCAAAGCCGCCCGCGTCGGCCGCGACGCGCAGGAACGGCAGCTTTGCATCCGTGCGGCTGCGCAGGATGAGCGCGGCGATGCGCAGCGCGAAGACGAGCTTCCAGTCGGGTCCTTCCAGCCCCGCGTCCTGCATCTTGCGCAGCTTGCCTCGATGCGCGAGCACGAGACGCGCAAGGCGCGCCTGCTCCATGCGCGAGAAGCCCGGCATGTCCGCGTTCGAGAGCACGTAGGCTGAATGCTTGTGGTATTGCGCGTGCTCGATCGACAGCCCCACTTCGGCAAGCCGCGCAGCCCATTCGAGCATCTGGCGATCGTCCTCGTCTCGCTCGGCGCCCGGCGAGAGCGCGTCGTGGATCATGAGCGAGAGGTGCTTCATCCGCTCGGCTTGCGCGGTTTCGATGTGGTAGCGACGCATGAACTGCGCGACGGTGACCTCGCGCATGTCGCGATGCTCGACGCGCCCGAGAAGGTCGTAGAGCACGCCGTGGCGCAGCGCCCCGTCGGAGACCTTCATCGTCTCGATACCGAGCTCGTCGAACACCGCGCTCATGATCGCCACGCCGCCGGGCAGCACCGGCGCCCGATTGGCCCGCAGGCCGCCAATCTTGTCGGGATCGGCTCGCTCATGCTTGATGAGCGCGGAGCGCAGCCGCTCGAGGCCTTCGCGCGTGAGACCCTCCGCGGCGAAATCGTTCTCGCGCAGGATGTTCTCCATCGAGCGGGCCGTGCCGGACGAGCCGACCGCTTCTTCCCAGCCGGCCGCGCGGTAGGCGTGCGTGATACCGGCAAGCTCCTGCCGCGCGGCAAGCTCGGCCGCCTTCATGCGCGACTTGTCGATCTTGCCTTCCGGGAAATACTTGAAGCTGTAAGAGAGACAGCCCATGTAGAGCGATTCGGTGAGCTGCGGCTCGACGCCGGTGCCGATGATGAACTCCGTCGAGCCGCCACCGATGTCCACCACCAGGCGCTTCGCTGCCGACGCTGGCATCGAATGCGACACGCCGAGATAGATCAGGCGCGCTTCCTCGCGGCCCGAGATCACCTCAATAGGGAAGCCCAGCACCTGGCGCGCTTCGCGCAGGAACTGCGGAGAATTCTTTGCGATGCGAAGCGCGTTGGTGCCGACCGCACGTACGCCCTGCCGCGGAAAACCGCGCAGCCGTTCGGCAAACTTCGCCAGTGCCTCGAGTGCCGTGGCCTGCGTCGCGCGGTCGATGCGCTTCTCTGCCGTCAGGCCGCCGCCCAGGCGGACGACTTCGCGCACCGCATCCAGCGGATAGATTTGACGATCGACAACCCGCCCGATCTCCAAGTGGAAGCTGTTCGAGCCCAAGTCGACTGCTGCAAGCGTTTCCTGGCGTGCCATTCGAGTGAATTACCGTAACACGACTGTCATGTTCACGCCCATTACAATGCTCTCTTCCCCATGAACCGCAGAATCCCAACGCCAGCGCAATTCGTCAACCGCGAGCTCGGACAGCTGGCGTTCAACCGGCGCGTGCTCGCGCAGGCGGCGGACGACTCGGTGCCGCTGCTCGAGCGACTCAAGTTCATCACCATCGTCTCGTCCAACCTGGATGAGTTCTTCGAGATTCGCATCGCGGGCCTGAAAGAGAGCATCAAGCTCGGCCTGCACGATTCAGGCCCGGACGCGCGCAGCACGGTCGAGGTATTCGAGGCGGTGAGCAAGGAGACGCACGCGCTCGTCGCGGACCAGTACAAGCTCCTGAACGAGACCGTGCTGCCGTCGCTCGCGCAGGAAGGCATCATCTTTCCACGGCGGGAAGAGTGGACCACGGCGCAGAAGCAATGGATCCGCGACTACTTCTTCCGCGAGCTGCTGCCGGTGCTCACGCCGATCGGCCTCGACCCGGCGCACCCGTTCCCGCGGGTCCTCAACAAAAGCTTGAACTTCGCCGTCGAGCTCGAGGGCCGCGATGCCTTCGGTCGCAGCTCACGCGCCGCCATCGTGCAGGCGCCGCGCGCGCTGCCGCGCCTGATCCGGTTGCCGCAGGCTCATGCCGGCGCCGAATACGCATTCGTCTTCCTCTCGTCGATCTTGCACGCCCACGTCGGCGAGCTTTTCTCCGGCATGAACGTGGTCGGGTCCTACCAGTTCCGCGTCACGCGTAATTCGGACCTGTTCGTCGACGAGGAAGAGATCAAGAACCTGCATACCGCCCTGCAGGGGGAGCTCCTCCACCGGCACTTCGGCGATGCCGTTCGGCTGGAAGTCGCCGACAACGCGACCCCTGGCATGATCGAGTTCCTGCTCCAGCAGTTCGGCCTGCGCGAGGTCGATCTCTATCGCGTCGACGGCCCGGTGAATCTCTATCGCCTGCGCGAAGTGCCCGACCAGGTCGAAAGGCCCGCGCTCAAGTACCCGCCGTTCACGCCGGGACTGCCGCCCGCGCTCGATACCGCCGAGCTCTTCGACGTGCTGAAGAAGCAGGATGTGCTGCTGCACCACCCCTACCAGTCGTTCCTCCCGGTGATCGACTTCATCCGCACGACGGCGGCCGACCCGAACGTCATCGCCATCAAGCAGACGGTGTACCGCACCGGCACGGACTCGGAGTTGATGGAGATCCTCGTCGACGCCGCCAAGAAGGGAAAGGAAGTGACGGTGGTCGTCGAGCTGATGGCGCGCTTCGACGAGGAAGTGAACATGAACTGGGCGGCGCGCCTGGAAGAAGTCGGTGCGCACGTCGTCTACGGCGTGGTCGGCCACAAGACCCACGCCAAGATGTCGCTCATCGTGCGCCGCGAGGAAACGGACCACGGCAAGGTGCTCAAGCGCTACGCGCATCTCGGCACCGGCAACTACCACCCGGCGACCGCGCGGGCGTACACCGATTTCGGCCTCTTCACCGCCAACGACGAACTCTGCGCCGATGTCGCCGAGGTGTTCCAGCAGCTGACCGGCCTTGGCCGTGCGGGTCGCCTGAAGCACGTCTGGCAGTCGCCTTTCACGCTGCACCGGCGCCTGATTGCCGCGATCCGCAATGAGGCGAAGAACGCTACCGAAGGCAAGCCTGCCCGCATCATGGCCAAGATGAACGCCCTGCTCGAGCCGCAAATCATCGAGGAGCTCTACACCGCATCTGGCGCCGGCGTGAAGATCGACCTCATCGTGCGCGGCGTGTGCGCCCTTCGCCCCGGCATCGAAGGGGTCTCCGAGAACATCCGCGTCCGTTCGATCGTCGGCCGCTTCCTCGAGCATTCGCGCATCTACTACTTCGAGAACGGCGGCGCGGAGGACGTCTTTCTCGCGAGCGCCGACTGGATGGCGCGCAACTTCTTCCGCCGCATCGAGCTCTGCTTCCCCGTCATCGACGCAACGCTCAAGAAGCGCGTCATCCGCGAAGGCCTCATGCCTTATCTCGAGGACAACGTGCAGGCTTGGGTGATGAATCCCGACGGGAACTACGAGCGGCTGCGCGCGCGCAAAGGCTCGAAAGGCCACTCGGCGCAAGACGAATTGCTGGGGCTGCTGGCGAAGCCTGCCGCTGCTTAAGCGCGGGCGACGCGGATCACGCCTTTCAGCTGGCGCACGATCGCGAAGGCGCGCTTCAACTGCGCGACGTTGGCGACATCGAAAGTGAAGCGCATGAATGCCAGCTCATCCTTCGTCTGCGTCCGCACGGCAGTGACGTTGATCTTCTCGCGCGCGAGCGCATCACCGATGTCGCGCAATAGGCCGCGGCGGTCCGTCGCCGTGACCGCCATCTCGACGGTATAGCTGCCCGGTCCCTCACCCCATTGCGCCTCGATCAGGCGTTCGGCATGCCGCTCGGCCAGGCGCTTCAGGCTGTCGCAATCTTCGCGATGCACCGAGACGCCTTTGCCGCGCGTGACGAAGCCGCGGATCGGATCCGGCGGCACGGGCTTGCAGCATCTTGCGAGCTGCGTCATCAGCCGGTCCATGCCGCCGACGACCAGCACGCCTTTCTTCGGCGCCGGCGTCCGCTTGAGCTTCGGCATCTCCGTCGGCGCCGCCGGCTCAACGCCACGCACCGCGATCTGCAGCTGGCGCAGGTTGACCTCGTCGCGAGCCACCGCGACGAACAGCTCTTCGGGTTTCTTGAAACCCAGGCGATCCGCCAGCGTCTCCAGGCTCGCGTGCGCCGCCTTCTCCCGTTTCAGCTCCTTCTCGACGATCGCCCGGCCTGCCGCGACGGTCTCGGTATGCGCCTTCACGTTGAACCATTGCCGGATCTTGGCGCGCGCCCGTGCGCTCTTCACGAATCCGCGCTCGGCGTTCAGCCAGTCGCGCGACGGTCCGCCGGACTTGGCGGTGACAATCTCGACCCGCTGTCCGCTCTCGAGCCGCGTGTCGAGCGGCACGATCTGTCCGTCGACGCGCGCCCCGCGGCAGCGGTGGCCGAGGTCGCTGTGCAATGCGTAAGCGAAATCGATCGGCGTCGAGCCCACCGGCAGGTCGATCACCTTGCCCTGCGGCGTAAGCACGTAGACCGTGTCGTCGAGCTGCGCTTTTTTCTGGGTGCTCCAGTCGGCGACTTCATCGCGCCAAGCGAGGAGCTCGCGCAGCCAGGCGATCTTCTGCTCGAATGCCTCGCTGGTCTTTACTTTTTCCTTGTATCTCCAGTGCGCCGCGACGCCGAACTCGGCGTGGCGATGCATCTCCTCCGTGCGGATCTGCACCTCGAGCGTCTTGCCATCGGGGCCGATCACCGCCGTGTGCAGCGACTGGTACAGGTTGCCCTTCGGCCGCGAGATGTAGTCGTCGAATTCCTTCGGAATCGGCTGCCAGAGGTTGTGCACCACGCCGAGCGCCGTGTAGCAGTCCTTCACCGACGGCACGATCACGCGTACCGCGCGCACGTCGTAGAGCTGGCTGAAGTCGAGCGACTTCGCGCGCATCTTGTTCCAGATCGAATAGATGTGCTTCGGTCGCCCATAGAGCTCGGCCTTGACGCCGGTCGCTTCGAGATCGGCCTTCAACACCGCAATGGCGCGCGCGATGTACTGCTCACGCTCGAGCCGCTTTTCATCGAGCATCCCGGCGATGCGCTTGTAGAGGTCGGGCTCCAGGTAGCGGAATGAAAGATCCTCCAGCTCCCACTTGAGCTGCGCCACCCCGAGACGGTTGGCGAGCGGCGAATAGATGTCGAGACTTTCGCGTGCGTAGAGTGCCCTTTCCGCCGTCGCATTCTTGGCGAACCAGCGCAGCGTCTGCGTACGGCTGGCAAGGCGGATGAGCACCACCCGCACGTCCTCGACCATGCCGAGCACCATCTTGCGCAGCACTTCGTTCTGCTCGGTGGGATTCACACGCGTCGCGAGACGCAGCTGATAAAGCTTCTCGACGCCCGCCGCGAGGGCTGCGACTTCGGGCCCGAACTCGGCCGCCAGCTTGTCCATCTCCACGTGCTTGGGCGCGGCGAAAAGCAATCCGCCCATACGGCCGACAGCATCGACGCCGATGGCGGCGAGATTGGCGGTCAAGCCGAGCGCATGCGCCCAGGTCGGCTCGCCGGTCGAGAGGATCTGGCCGGCGTAGAGCGGCTCGGCGAACTCGAGCGCCTCGCCCAGGCGTGCGCGATCGGCGGGCTGGAGCCCTTCGGACAACGGACCGAGGGCTGCAGCTCCGCTTTGCGGATGCAGTTGGACTACCGAGCGCATACCGCTATTTTACGGTTCATGGGCTGGCTCACCGACTGGCGCAGGCGCCGTGTGCTCGAGAAGCACCGGATGGACGATGCGCTGTGGCAACGCGCCACCGGTCGACTGCGCTTCCTGCCACCGCATCCGAAGCTGCGCGAGCTCGCGCTCCTTTTCCTGGCGGAGAAAGAATTCACCGGCGCACATGCGCTCGAAGTGAGCGATGAGATGCGCGTATCGATCGCGGCGCAGGCGTGCCTGCCGGTCCTCGAGCTCGGGCTCGATTGGTATGCCGGCTGGCGAGGCATCGTCGTCTACCCCGGCGACTTCCGCGTGCGGCGCGAGGAGATGGACGAAGACGGCGTAGTGCATGAATGGCAGGACGAGCTCGCCGGCGAAGCGATGCCCGGCGGCCCGGTGGTGATTTCCTGGGACGCAGCGGCGCACGACCCGCTCATCAACGTCGTGATCCACGAGTTCGCACACAAGCTCGACATGCTGAACGGCACCGCCGACGGCGTCCCCCCGCTGCACGCCGGCATGGATCGCGCGGCGTGGAAGCGTGCTTTCGCCGAGGCCTACGAGGGCTTCTGCGATTCCGTCGATCGCGGCCGAGACACGTGGCTCGATCCCTATGCCGCGGAGCATGAGTCGGAATTCTTCGCGGTGGTGAGCGAAGCGTTCTTCCGCGAAGGAAGCGCAACGCGCCGCCGCTACCCCGATCTCTACGACCAGCTGAAACTCTTCTACCGCCAGGACCCGGCGGCTAGAACATAATCCGCGGATGACCAACGCTGTCTCCATTTACGACCAGCTCACCGAGCGGCGCACCAAGTTCCTGCGCGCGGATGAGCTCTGCCGCCTCGCGGCACAAAAGGACCCGAAGCTGCCCAACGAAGCCGCGCTCGCCGAGGAGGCGGCTCGGCCCCTCAATGCGAAGAAAGGCGTGGAGCGCGCACAAGGAGCGTTTCTCGCCGATGTGCTGGGCGATCCCGATGCCGGCACTCACCTCTGCCACGCCAGCTTGCTGCCCCTCCCGGAGTCGCGCGAACGAGCGGCCGAATTCGAGAAGAGCGGCAAGCTCGACCTCGGCGGCGCGAGCGTCGAGCGCATGGGCAAGGCGGCGGTTGTCACCATGCAGAACCCGCGTCACCTCAACGCGGAAGATGAAGTGACCCTCCGGCCCCTCGAGGTGGCGATCGATGTGGCGCTTCTCGATACGAAGAGCGAGGTCTGCGTCCTGCGCGGCGGCAAGGTCGAGCATCCGCGCCACGCCGGCAAGCGGCTCTTCGGCGCCGGCATCAATCTCACGCACCTCTACCAGGGAAAGATCCGCTACCTCTGGTACATCCTGCGTGATTTGGGGCTGGTGAACAAAATCTACCGCGGGCTGGCGGTACCCAATGCTTCGCCGGAGGTCGAGAGCCGGGAAAAGATGTGGATCGGGGCGATCGAGGGCTTCGCCATCGGCGGTCATTGCCAGATCGTGCTCACGCTCGACTACGTGCTTGCCGCTGAAGGCGCGTACATGACGCTGCCTGCGCGCAAGGAAGGCATCATCCCGGGCGCCGCGAACCTGCGGCTCGATCGCTTCGTCGGTGCGCGCATCGCGCGGCAGGCGGTTCTCGCGGAGCTGCGCATCGAGTGCGCCAGCCCCGAAGGAAAGCTGGTGTGCGACGAGATCGTCAGCGACATGGATGCGGCGCTGGCGAGCACCGTAGAGAAGCTGACCGGGTCGGGCGTGGTGAGCGCAGCCGGGAATCGGCGTGCCTTTCGCATTTCGGAAGAGCCGCTCGACAGCTTCCGCCGCTACATGTCAGTCTATGCCCGCGAGCAGGCCCAATGTCACTTGAGCCCGGCGCTGATCGCCAACCTCGAGAGGAACTGGAATGCTGCGACACGACGCGCCTGAGACCATCCTCATCCTGCACGGCCCGAACCTGAATCTCTTCGGCCGTCGCGAGCCGCACATCTACGGCACGATGACGCTCGACCAGATCAACGAGCGGCTGCGCACGCTCGCGGCGAAGATCCAGGTCAAGCTCAACATCGTGCAATCGAACCACGAGGGCGTGCTGGTCGACACGCTGCAGAAGCACATGGACGAAGCCGCCGGCGCGATCCTCAACCCCGGCGCGCTCACGCAGTACGGCGTCTCGCTGCACGACTGCATCAAGGCGATGCCCTTCCCGGTGATCGAGGTGCATCTCTCCAACCTCGCCACTCGCGAGGAATGGCGGCACCGCTCGATCATCGCGCCGGCCGTCAAGGGCACGGTCGGCGGCCTGGGCTGGCGCTCCTACACGGCGGCACTGCGCACCCTCGTCGAGATCGTGCGGGAGAAAAAACAATCATGAGCCGCAAGATCAACCGGCAGGACATGCGCGAGGCCGCGGAAAAGTACAAGAACTGGGGCAAGTGGGGGCCGAAGGACGAGATCGGCACGCTAAACCACACCACGGCGGAAGACATCGTCGCCGCGGCGAAACTGGTGCGCAAAGGCAAGGTCATCTCGCTCGCGCTCAACTTCGACCACACGGGTCCCCAGGGTGCGAAGAGCAAATACCCGGCGATGGGCCGCACGAACCCGATCCACACGATGCTGCGCACCGGCACCGACGCCTACTCCGGCGTGCTCGATCACCGCGGCATCCGCGCGGCGGACGACATGGTGACGATGCCGCTGCAGTGCGGCACGCAATGGGACGGCCTCGGCCACGTGTTCTACGAGAACTACATGTGGAACGGCTACGACTGCCGCGAGGTGACCTCGAGCGGCGCGCAGAAGTGCGGCATCGAGAAGACGAAGAACAAGATGGTCGGACGCGGCGTGTTCCTCGATGTGGCGCGCGCGAAGGGCAAGAAATGGCTCGATGACGGCTACGCCATCACCGTCGCCGACCTGGACGAGACGGCGCGAAAGCAGAAAAGCGAAGTGCGACGCGGCGACTACGTCATCGTGCGCACCGGCCAGATGGAAGCAAAGCTCGAGGCCGGCAGCTGGGACGGCTATCCCGGCGGCGACGCACCGGGCTTCGGCTTCGAAACGCTCGAATGGATCAAGCGCACCGAGCTGGCTGCCCTCGCGAGCGACACCTGGGGCTGCGAAGTCCGGCCGAACGAGACCGAGCCGGGCATCAACCAGCCGTGGCACTGGATCACGATCCCGATCATGGGCATGACGATGGGCGAGATCTTCTACGTGAAGGACCTCGCCGACGACTGCGCCGCGGACGGCGTCTATGAATTTCTCTTCGTTGCGCCCGCGATTCCGATCACCGGCGCTGTCGGTTCACCCACGAATCCGCTAGCGATCAAGTAATGCAAACCGGTGCTCAGGTCCTGGCGGACATGCTCGCCGGCTACGGCGTCTCGCATGTCTTCATGGTGCCGGCGGTACTTCGCCGCAGCTTCGCCGAGATGGAACGGCGCACGCAGATCGCGCGCATCCATTGCCATGGTGAGAAGGCTGCCGCCTACATGGCCGACGGCTATGCCCGCGCGAGCGGTAAGCCGGGCATCTGCATGGCGCAGGTCGTCGGCGCGCTCAATCTGGCCGCCGGGCTGCGCGATGCGTATCTCGCGCATTCGCCGGTGATCGCCTTCACCGGCGGCCGCGATCCGAAGACCAAGTTCCGCAAGGTCTACCAGGAGATCGACGACGTGCCGTCGTTCGAGCCGGTGACGAAATGGAATGCGACGGTGGACGCGGTCGAGCGCTTCCCGGACATGGTGCGTCAAGCGTTCCGAGTCGCCACTTCCGGCGCGCCGGGACCGGTGCACCTGCAATTCCGCGGCAACGAAGGACAGGTCGACCAGGAAGAAACCGACGTGGCAGCACTCGTCGAGGAACAGTTCGCCAAGGTGCCCGCCTTCCGGCCTCCGGCGGATGCCGAAGAGCTGAAGAAGCTCCTCTATTGGCTCGAGCGTGCCGAGCGGCCGGTGATCGTCGCCGGCGGCGGCGTGCGCGCTTCCGGCGCCGCAGCCGAGCTGGTGCAACTCGCGGAAGCGCTTGGCGTGCCGGTCGCGACCTCGCTCAACGGCAAGGACTGCATCCCCGCCTCGCATCCGCTTGCGGTCGGCGTGGTCGGCAGCTACTCGCGCGAGAGCGCCAACCGCGTGGTCGCGGCCGCCGACCTGGTCTGCTTTGTCGGCACCAGTGCCGGAGGGATGACAACGCATGTGTGGCAGGTGCCGAAGATCGGCGTCGCCGCCGTGCAGATCGACATCGAGCCCGAGACCATCGGCCGCAACTATCCGCTCAAGGCCGGCGTGATGGGCGACGCAAGACTGTGCCTCGCGGCCTTGCTCAAGCTCGCCGATCGCGGCACTTCATCCAAAAGAAAAACCTGGATGGAGGATGTGAAGCGCATTTGCGGCGAGTGGCGCGAGAAATATCGCCCGGCGCTGGAATCCGATGCCGTGCCGATCCGCCCCGAGCGCATCTGCGCGGAGCTGTCGCGGCATCTGCCGGACGATGCAATCGTGCTCTCCGACACCGGCCACGCCGGCATGTGGATGGGCGGCATGTACGACGTGAAGAGCGCGCGGCAGAGCTTCATGCGCAGCGCCGGCCATCTCGGCTGGGCGTTCCCCGCCGGCCTCGGCGCGAAGTGCGCGGCGCCCCATCGTCCGGTCGTCACCTTCACCGGCGATGCCGGCCTCTGGTATCACATCGGCGAGCTCGAGACCGCGGTGCGCTGGAACATCGCCGCGGTGACCGTGGTGAACAACAATGCGAGCGGCAACCAATCGAAGCGCGGCTTCGACCGCGCCTACGGCGGCGAGCAGACCGCCAAGGCGCGCGAGCTCTGGACCTACCGCATGGTCGATCTCGCCCGCGTCGCGACCGACATCGGCGCGCTCGGCATCCGGGTGGAGAAGCCCGCCGACATCGCGCCCGCTCTGGAGAAAGCGCTGGCAAGCGGCCGCCCGGCGCTCATCGACGTCGCGACCGACATAGAAGCGATCGCGCCGGCCGCAGTCTCATCATAGGAGGAGGATTCGTGCGAACCCCCATCGGTATCTTTGTCATGGCGCTCACGAGCGTCGCGCTCGCGCAGCCCTACCCCTCCAAGCCCGTCAAGGTGCTGGTCGCGTTTCCCCCGGGCGGGCCGGTGGACATCATCGCGCGCCTGATCGCGCCGAAGATGAGCGAGATCCTCGGCCAGCCCTTCGTGGTGGAGAACAAGGTCGGCGCAAGCGGTAACGTCGCGACCGCCGAGGTGGCGAAGTCGACACCCGACGGCTACACGCTCCTCACGCACTCGTCGGCGTATGCCGTGAACCCGACGCTCTTCTCCAACCCGGGCTACGACCCGGTGAAGGATCTGCTGCCGATCGCGGTCGTGGCGCAACAGGCGAACATCGTGCTCGTGAATAGCAGTTTCCCCGCGCACACGTTGGAGGAGCTCAAGAGAGAGATGCAGAAGGGCCGGACCGCCTTCGCCTCGCCCGGTGCCGGCACGACGCCACATCTGACCGGCGAGAACCTCTTCCACCTGCGTTGGAAGACCGACGCCACGCATGTGCCGTTCAAAGGCGCGGGGCCCGCGGTCGCGGGCCTCTTGTCCGGCGAGCCGCCGATCGGTTGCATGGCGGGCTCCGGCCCGATGTCGAACATCAAGTCGGGCAAGTTCCGCGCGCTGGCGGTGTCTTCCGCCAAGCGCCTGCCGCAGCTGCCCGACGTGCCGACGCTTGCCGAGCTCGGCTATAGCGGCATGGAGGACTACACCTGGGTCGGCTTGTTCGCGCCCGCCGGCACGCCGCACGACATCGCGCAGAAGCTGAACGATGCCGTGCTGAAGAGCATCCAGGACCCGACCCTGCGGCAGCGGCTCGACACCCTCGCCTTCGATCCGACCGCCGCGCCGCTCGCGCCGACCGCCGAGTACGTGCGCTCGGAGGTCGCGAAGTGGGCCAAGGTCGTGCACGAGACCGGCGCGAAGGCCGAATGAACCGCTAGAAGTGGAAGCTCAAGGCGACGCGCGCTAAGCGCAGCTCGGGATCGAGGCCGCCGCCGCGATCGACGTAGCCCGCCGGCGGCGGGTCGAGGTAACCCTGCTTTTCGAAGCCGAAGAAAAGGAGCTCGCTCCTCACTGACCAATGCTTGGCGAAGCGCCAGCTTGCACCCAAGCCAGCCACCAGTCCGTAGAGGGTCTGCTCCTGGATGGCGCAGACCGCGTTGCTCGCACCCGTAGGACAGACCTTCGCCTTGAAGGGCGATGCCGCGCCGCCGCCAGTGAGATACAGCATACCCGGCCCATCGCGATAGCCAACGACAAAGCGCACCGTCGCAATCCAATCGAGCAGCGTCTCGCTCGTGAAATTCTGGTTGGGGGCGAA